>Ga0315320_10000827_pt1 | contig 25502 bp, 17 predicted proteins | sample M140m21515metaG_FD_203458 | JGI IMG/M metagenome (GOLD analysis project Ga0315320, IMG submission 203458) | Ammonia-oxidizing marine archaeal communities from Monterey Bay, California, United States - M1 40m 21515 | ecosystem: Environmental > Aquatic > Marine > Coastal | place: USA: California... | reverse complement strand
AAATGGCGGCTCCCAAAACCAAGCCGAGGATCAAAACCGCCATGACACGGTGAAACATGTGGAGTGAAACATGGCTGGCTTGAATGTCCTTGCCGGTCGTTAGGAAGACCGCTGGGTTGCCTTTGGCGTCCAAGGTTTCTTGGTTCGTATAGAGCTGATTTTGGAGTGCGGTCCGGTCGGCATTGTATTTGGACAGCATTCCTTGTTCGGTGGACGGCCACCATTGGCCGTGGGCTTTTGGGAATTCCCAGACCGGCAGTCCGGCGTGCTGATGGCGCATTGTGGCGCCAAGAATCAATTGCAGAAAAATCAGGAGCGTGGCGTAAAAGAAATGGGAGCGCACCACTCGCGGCGCAAGATTTTCGACTGTCTTGGCAGCTTTGGAATTTTTCCACCATCGACTAGTGAACAGTGCGATACAGGTCAGCACGATCAAAAACACCTGCGCGAGCGTGCCGTGCAAGACGCCGATTTCGTCTTTCAGTTGGGTGACCCGCAGGCCTCCCAAGACGCCCTGCACGATTACCATGCTGTAGGCCATCGTCGCCCACCAGCGTAGAGCGGATCGATTCTGGAAGATTTTGACGAATGAAAAAATGGCCATTAGAGAGGCCGCCACCGCTATCAGCACAAACATGGTCTGCGTGCGAACACCCATTAATCCCAGTGTGATTACGACTCCGGCAATGGCTGCCGTGCGGGTTCTCCCGGTGGTTTCGCGCGTCCATACCCAAATTGTAATCCCGGCAGTAAACAGGCCAACCAGCGAGGCCATGAGGCGGTGGGCGTGTTCCTCAAAGATCCCGAATTTGCCGAGCCATTGATCAAGTGGCAGCAGGAACATGTTGTAGCCGAAACTGGTCGGCCAATCCGGCACGGTTAAACCTGCCTCGCGACTGGTGACCAAGCCGCCCATGCCAATCAGGATAAACGTGCAAAAAACAGCGAACACCGCAAACCGATGCAACCAAGTGCTGTGTGCATTTTCTGACATTTGGACCCAAAAATAAAGGAAACGCCCGTTTTTATGGTAAACCCCTAGAAAGTCGCCGCCGTAACTCCTTTCGGTACGCAATTTAGCACCTGAAACCGACATGCGGCAAGCTATTTGTGAAAAAATTCACAATCTAATTAGAGCGGAAAAAAGGTGGAATATAGGCGAATTATCAGATTTCCCGAATCAAGCCGGCCATGGTCAGTGCCGTGTGGGCCGCCTCGAAACCGCGGTTGGTTTTCGGAGAAAGGCAACGCGCCTTGGCTTGGGCATTGTTTTCTAGCAGCAACACCTCATGAATCATGGGGACGGTCGTGTCAGTGGCGATCTGTGCGAGGGATTGCGTTACCGACTGCCCGATGTGCTCAGCGTGCGTGGTTTTGCCGCGAAGGATGACCCCTAGGCACAAAACCGCTTCGGGGCGGAGGCGTTTGCGCTGGGCCAGTTTAGCGGCGACCACAGGAATTTCAAATGCGCCGGGCACGCGGATCAGCTCCACATCGTTCACGCCACTGCCAGCCAAGGTCTCCAATGCCGCATCGATCATGCTGTCGACATATTCGGCATTGTACACCGATGCTACGATCGCGATGCGGGCGGCTTTTTGCGGAGTGGTTTTGCGAGTGGTCTTTTGCAGCATAGCTAGATTCGGTGCCCCATCTTATCGCGTTTGGTGTTGAGGTATTTTTTGTTGTGCTTATTCGGCGAAATTTTGATGGGAAGCTGTTCGATAATTTCCAATCCATATCCTTCGAGACCTACGACTTTTTTCGGGTTGTTGGTCAGTAACCGTATGCGGCGCACGCCGAGATCCGAGAGGATTTGCGCGCCCAAGCCGTATTCGCGGAGGTCCATGGCAAAGCCCAATTGCTTGTTCGCTTCCACGGTGTCCAAGCCGTCCTCCTGCAATTTGTAAGCGTGAATCTTGGGGGCCAATCCGATTCCCCTGCCCTCCTGACGCATGTAGACAATCACACCGGCGCCTTCCTGAGCGACTTGCCGCATGGCGTCGTCCAGTTGCGGGCCGCAATCGCAGCGCAGGCTGCCGAACACATCGCCGGTGAGGCATTCGCTGTGGACGCGCACCATGACGTTCTCGATGTTTTCCACGTCACCACAAACCAAAGCAATGTGATGCTGGCCGTCCAGAGCACTCAGGTAAAGATGCAGTTTGAAGTCGCCATGCTCGCTGGGGAGATTGATGACTTCAATTTTCTCGATCAACTTTTCTCGGCTTCGGCGATATTTGATGAGTTCTTCAATGGAGCAGATTTTGAGCTTATGTTTCTTGGCAAAGCGTTTGAGCTTTGGCAGGCGGGCCATGTTGCCAGAGTCATCCATAATTTCGCAGATGACGCCGATAGGACGGCATTCGGCGAGTTTGGCGAGGTCCACGGCGGCTTCGGTATGTCCGGCGCGCTGGAGCACTCCGCCGGGCCGTGCGCGTAATGGGAAGACGTGACCGGGTTGTACGAGGTCGTCTGGGATAGCTGTGGAGTCGGCTAGAGATAGGATGGTTTGGGCGCGGTCTTTGGCGCTGATGCCGGTGGTAATGCCTTCGGCAGCATCGACGCTCACTTGGAAGTCGGTTTGGAAACTTTCCTGATTGCGCGGCACCATGCGCTCAATGCCGAGTTGGCGCAGGCGGTCCTCAGTGGTCGGTACACAGATGAGGCCGCGGCCGTGTTTGGCCATGAAATTGATCGCTTTGGGCGTGGCATGTTCGCCGGCCATGATCAGGTCGCCTTCGTTTTCGCGGTCTTCATCGTCCACTATGATCACCATCTTTCCGCGCCGAATATCAGTGATCACCGATTCCACGGAATTAAAAGGCGATTTACTGGCCGCCTTTTTCTTTTTCGCTTTCTTCATACTGGATTTCCTAGCAGGCATGTTAGCTGGCCAAAATCTTAGGTACCTCAGCAAGGGCCTCATCGAGTTTCGTAGCGTCCTTGCCGCCGCCGCGTGCTTGGGTGGGTTTGCCGCCGCCTTTGCCGCCGACGATCGGGGCAATGGATTGGATGATACGACCGGCCTGTGCCTTGTTGGTTAATGATTCAGGCACACTGGCCACCAGCGCCACGCTGTCATTGCCGGTAGCGCCGAGGACTACTACCCCTTCGAATTGGCCCTTGAGCGCATCGGCCACGGCTTGCGCAAAATTTCCATCCACGGACCCCAGATTGGCGGCGATGAAAGGCACAGTGCCGATGGTGGCGGCTTGGGTGGCCAATTCTTTGGCGGTGTTGGCGGCCTGACTTTGCAGGAGGCCTTTCAGTTGCTTCTCGAGTTTCTTGGATTGCTCGAGGGTTTGTTCGATCTTCTTTTCGAGATCTTTGATCGGAGAATTCAGTTGCTCGGCCAGGGCCCCAATGCGGTCGGCATCGGCGCGAGCCTGTTCGGAGGCAATGAGACCGGCGGTGGCTTCGATGCGGCGTACGCCGGCGGCAATGGCGGATTCAGCGGTGACGCGGAATAGTCCGATCTCGCCGGTAGCGCGTGTGTGTGTGCCGCCGCATAATTCCATGGAGTAGCCATTGAGCACGCCGCTGTCCCCGCCGATTTGCACGACGCGGACGGCATCGCCGTATTTGTCGCCGAAAAATTGAATGATGTCGTTACGTGTCGCGACCTCGTTGTGAGGCACTTCGGTCCAGCTCACCACGGCGTTTTCAAGGATGCGTTCATTGACGAGTGTCTCAATGTCGGTGACCTGTTGGGCAGTCAGAGCCTGACTGTTGAAATCGAACGTCAATTTGTCCGGGCCAACATAGGAGCCTTTCTGCGATGCGTCGGGTCTAGTGACCTGATGGAGCGCCCAGTGAAACAGGTGCGTGACCGTGTGGTGGCGCTGGATGGCGGCGCGGTGAGCGGGATCCACGGCCAGTTGAGCTGCAGCACCGTGCTCTGGCATGCCGTCGCCTTTCACAAAATGTAGAAACGCGTCACCGGCCTTTTGCGTGCCGGTAATCTGCCAAGTGTGATCGCCAATAGTGAGCGTACCAGTGTCGCCCACTTGACCGCCCATCTCGGCGTAAAATGGGGAACGATCCAAGACGATGCCGGTACGTTTCTTTTCTTTGACCACCTCGAGCACGGTGGCATCGGCGTTGAGTTGGTCGAATCCGATGAATTCAGTTTGGGCGTTGGAAGACAGGCTGGAAACGCTGATGACCTCCTTCTTTTGAGCGGCGCGCGCGCGTTCGCGTTGCTGCCCCATTAGTATTTCGAAGCCGGCGGTGTCCACACGCAGGCCGGCCTCGCGTGCCATGAGTTCGGTCAGGTCGAGCGGGAAACCGTAGGTGTCGTATAACTTGAATGCGAATTCGCCGGAGAGTTCCTTCATTTCGCCCAAGCTGTCGGCTTCCTCGCGGAAGAGGTCGATACCGCGGTCGAGGGTTTTGTTAAAGGACTCTTCCTCGGTGCGGATGGTTCGCTGCACCAGTTCACGGCGTTGTTGGAGTTCTGGGAAAAACTCGCCCATGTGGTCGGCCAGTACATCGACGAGTTTGTAGAAAAAGGGCTCCTGAAAACCCAGTGTGCGCCCATAACGCACGGCGCGACGAAGGATGCGGCGTAAGACGTAATTGCGATCGTTGTTGCCGGGCAAAATGCCGTCGGCAATAGAGAAGCTCAGCGTACGGATGTGATCGCCGATCACGCGGAAGGCGATGTCGATCTGTTCCTGCTCATTGGGCTCACCGTCCGACAGTGTTGAGGTGTATTTCTTGCCACTGAGTTTTTCGAGCTCATCAAAAATGGGGCTGAAGACGTCCGTGTCGTAATTGGAAACCGGCTTGGTGAAGTCAGTGAAATTCTGCGTGGTCTGGATGATGGCCGCGACGCGTTCGAAGCCCATGCCGGTGTCCACATGTTTCGCGGCCAATGGCACGAAGGTGCCGTCTTCGTTGGCGTTGTATTGGATAAAGACGAGGTTCCAAATCTCAATGCACTGGCCGCTGTCGGCGTTGACCAAGTTGCCTTTAGTGTCGCCTGAGGGTGTGAGGTCGATGTGCAATTCGCTGCACGGACCACATGGGCCGGTTTCGCCCATCATCCAGAAGTTATCCTTCTTGTTGCCGTTGACGATATGCACGGTCGGATCGAGACCGGCGGCGGTGAAAATCTCCGACCAATAATCATGCGCTTCTTGGTCGAATTCGCCAGGATCGCCGTCGGCCGGCTTGTACACCGTGGCGTACAAGCGCTCTTTGGGGAATCCCCACGTGCCGGTGATCAGTTCCCAAGCCCACTGGATCGATTCTTTTTTGAAATAATCACCAAAGGACCAGTTGCCGAGCATTTCGAAAAATGTGTGGTGATAAGTATCCATCCCCACGTCCTCGAGATCGTTGTGTTTGCCGCCGGCGCGAATACACTTTTGCGTGTCCGCGGCGCGCCCCGGTGTGTAGGGGCTGTTCTGTTCACCGAGAAAGATCGGCACAAACTGGTTCATGCCGGCGTTGGTAAACAGCAGGTTCGGAGCATCGGGCATGAGGCTCGCCGAGGGAACGATGATGTGCTGGCGGTCCTCAAAGAAATCGAGAAAGTCCTGCCGAATCTGGTGGCTGGTGCGTGAAGGGGCTTCGCTCATCACTTGACGGGAACGCGGTTTATGGTATGGAGGATTTCCTGTTTGATGACGGATTTGTCGGCGGCCTTGATGTTGAACCGGATGCGCGACTGCATCACCGGTTTGAGGTTTTCGATCTCAAGGAATACCGATTTTTTATCGTCCGAAAGCTTGATGCCCTGAATCGCCAGCGGGTCGCCGCCAAAGGCACCTTGACGTTTGTCGCCCACCACTTTGGCTGGGTCTTTTGTGGAATACATTTTGGAACCGTAGTTTGAAGTCCACTGATAATTCCACTGATCGATGGCCCAGTTTTGGTCATCCACCGCCGTGGTGGCATCGAGTGGATTGGTGAAGGTGATCTGGATTCCGGCCTTTTTCACATTCAACGCGGTGGGCATGTGGACGGGCTTGCCGGTGTAGCGCACACGATGGAAGGCCCCATAACGTGCGCCATTGGATTGCCAGACGCGCAGTCCGGCCAAATAAAGTTGGCCATCATGCGGATTAAAGCGGCCGCGCATAACGCCGGAATCAAATCGCAATGGAAACCGCACCGCGCCACCCTGCCATTGGCCATCGACCTCTTCTTTTAAAATTTTGAACATGCTGCTCTTGCCGTACGAAAGGTGCAGCAGATCACCGTCGAAGGGGCCCCAACGATCACTGGTGACCCACACCTGTCCGCCGCTGGAATTATCCGCCTGATGCGGTAGCCAGAGAAGCGGCTTGTCGTAGTCGTTGGGCGGCTCCGAGCGATGAGCGGTGTGGACATGGCCGTAAAAGCCGCCGGGCTTCACGTAATTCACGCGCGAGGTCGGAACCCAGTTGCCTTCGTTGTCCGAGCTGGTCAATTCACCCTGAGGCCCCACGCTCATGCCATTAGGTGCGCGGTGGCCGGTGGCGATGATCTCGAGTTTGCTACCCTCTTTGTTCACACGAACAAGGCAGCCGTGATGGGGTACCGTGGCCGCACGTAGGTTGCCGCCCTTGATGAAATAAAAATTTCCTTCCGAATCCGTGGATAGGTTGAGGCAGAATTCGTGGTAATGGTTGCTGATCGAAATGTCGTTATTGAAATTCTCGTAAAAATCCGCTTCGCCGTCGGAATTCAAATCGTGCAGACGCGTGATTTGGTCACGGCCCAGCACGTACACTTTCCCTTCAATAATCTTCAGGCCGAGGGGTTGGAACAGGCCCGTGGCAAAGCGGCGCCATTGTAGTTCCTTGAGGTCCTCGTTGATGCCGCTGACGATCCAGACATCGCCCGTGACCGAGCACATTGCTGCGGTCTCGCCGTCTTCAAAAAAATCAAACCCACTGCAGCGGATCCAGGATTTCCACGGGTTCTCTTCCGGTACGGTAATGGTGTCCACCACGTACGGGCCGGGGACTAGGCCAAGCCGCCCTCGCGTGGTCACCGATTGGTTCCATTTTGCCTGACCACCCTTGGTTAGATCCCTCACGGCGCGGGCTTTGACTTTCATTTTGGCAAACTGATGCAGCTTGCCGACGTCCGCTTTGGGGCCGCTCCAGATTCCCAAACGAAAATGGTTTGTCGGCAGCGGTGACAGGACTCTGGCAATGATGCGTCCGTTTTCCGCTTTCAATTCCACGCCGGTTCCCAGTACGGCGACGCCGGTGATGTGGCCGTCTTTTTCCAGTAACGCCACATTGCCCTTCACCGAACCGGTGGTCCCAGGGGCTTCGCAGGCAAGAAGGCTCATTGGGCTTTTGCTTGGGCTGCGGGTTATTTCAAATTGGCGCTGGAAAATGCCGTTGGCAAAGCTGGGCAATTCAAGCACGCCGGAGGCGCCCACGGTATAAGAGAGGATTACCGAGTCGCCGTGCGTGTAATGCCCACGCCATTTGGCCCATTCGCGCGGGATCGGGCCTTTCGAATAGACATCCTCGCCATTGACAACTGGCGGGTTAGGCTCTTCCCACTCGTTCTTCAATCCAGCCCAGCCGGGGCTCATGGGCGTGAGAAACGCCAGATCCCCCGTGATCTTTGGGACACCCTGTAGCCCGTCGCGACCAGAGGGGAGTTTGATGAAGCCGCCCGTCCAAGCAGCAGCCACGCGGAGGCGTTCGGTGTCGAAACAGATCGCGGCTTTATTGCCGAGGTCAATGTTCAGGCCTTTCAGAGCCGGACGCCACAGTTTTCCGGCCAGTTGTCCTTCCAATCCATAGGCCTGAAATGACCCGATGTCCATTTCGTCCCATTTGGTTTTCTGGACAACGGGCTTCTTCTTGTGCAGTTTTTTGGGCTTATCCTGCGCCTCTGCCGTCAGCGGCACGGTCATCACCCAAAACATCGCGAGCAGAAAGCTCCAAAAACGCATCCGCGTTGTCTGCCAAATCCACGCACAAATTGCGATAAAATTGTGGCGTCTTGCCTGTCACCCCGTGCTCCGCTACAACTTGCCGCCCTTGAGTAAGCAGTTCTACATCACGACAGCCATCGATTACGTCAACGGCCAGCCACACCTTGGTCATGCCTATGAAAAGGTGATCGCCGACGTGATTGCTCGCGCTCGCCGTTGCCTCGGTGAGAATGTTTTTTATCTCACCGGTTTGGATGAGCATGGTCAAAAAGTTCAGCAAGCCGCCGAGGCCACTGGTCAGGATGCACAAATGTATTGCGATGGGCTAGCGCAGGATTGGCAGGCGTTTGTGGAGAAGCTTGGAATTTCCAATAATGATTTTGTGCGCACCACCGATGCCCGTCATAAAATGGTGGTGGCCGAAGTGCTTCAGCAACTCTACGACAAGGGCGAATTTTATCAGGACGAATACGTCGGATTCTACTCCGCCAAAGAGGAAACATTCTTGACCGAAAAGGATCGTAATGATGATGGCGAGTTTGATTCGATCTACGGCGAGGTACAGGAGTTGCGCGAAAAGAACTATTACTTCAAACTCGGCCAACATCAGCAATGGCTCATCGATACCATCGAGAGCAATCCGAATTTTGTCGCGCCCGATTATCGCCGCAACGAGGTGCTCGGGTTTCTCAAAAATGAAAAGCTTGAGGACCTCTGCATCAGTCGGCCCAAAGAACGTCTCGAGTGGGGCATTCCCCTGCCCTTCGATCCGGACTACGTTACCTACGTGTGGTTTGATGCATTAACCAATTATCTCAGCATCCCGCGCAGCCGTGGCGAAGAGGCGGCCCTCTGGCCGGCGGACATCCATGTGATTGGCAAGGACATCCTGAAGTTTCACGCGGTGTACTGGCCGATTATGCTGAAGGCTGCCGGTCTGGAATTGCCCAAGCAGGTGCTTGTGCATGGTTGGTGGCAGAAAGATAACCAGAAGATGAGTAAGAGCACCGGCAATGTGGTTGATCCCGTGACGGTGATCGACGACTGGGGGCTGGACGCGTTCCGTTATTACGTTGTACGCGAACTTGCCATCGGCCCGGACGGTAACTGGACCGACGAAGGCTTCGCCACTCGCTATGGCGCGGAACTAGCCAATGGTCTGGGTAATCTCATGAACCGGTCGCTCTCCATGCTTAATCGCTATCGAGACGGCGTAGTGCCCGAACCGAGTGACGAATTATCTACGGAAGCCATTGCGGCTCGCGATAAATTAGTGAAGGAACTGAAGTCCAGCGATCTGCAGGGAGGTTTGCGGACGATATGGACTTACATCGCGCGCGTAAATCAATACGTGGACCAGACCGCGCCCTTCAAGATGGCTAAGGATCCCGAGCAGGCCGAGCGATTGGGTGAAGTGCTCTACAACCTCGCGGAAAGCTGTCGCCTATTGGCCGTGTGGTTGCAGCCGTATCTACCTGACACAAGCCGGCGCATGCGTGAGCAGCTGGGGTTGTCCACGAAAACCGTGGATATCGCCGAATCCGGTTGGGGCGTACTTACAGCCGGTCATCAAGCAAACAAGCCTGACCCGCTGTTCCCGCGAAGAGATCAGTAGGGGGTTTAAAAGAAACGAGGTGAAATTCGTCCCTCCCGATTTTTCGCCCAAAATTATTTCCCGTCCCACTCCGCGTTGATTAGCTTGCGGAGGTGCGCCACCTTGGCTGGGTTTTGCTTCGCGAGATTCTTCGTCTCGTGCGGGTCCTTAGCCAAGTGATACAGCTCAATGGCTCCATCGCCCTTTGCTCCTTTGGCTGCGCGGGTGGTTACGTTTTCATTGTGCGGCAGGATGAGTTTCCAGCCGGCCTCGATGCCCCAGCGATAGGTTAAGTTTTTGCCTGGGTCTAATGTGTCCACGGCATTGTGCAGAAAGATTTCGCCGTAGATGAACTTGCGGGCATTGATCTCCTCTTGATCCAATAGATTAAGTCCGCGCATGTCGGCTGTGGGTTTCATGTCGAGCGCGTGGAGCACGGTGGGCACCATGTCGATGCTGGAAACAGGTGTGGTGGAAATAGCCGGTTTCACTTTGCCGGTCCAACGGACCATGATTGGGGTGCGGGTGCCGCCGTCGTATTGGCTCCGTTTGCTCTTCAGATCGTAGCCGCGGGCGTTGGGGTTTTGAATCCAGCCGTTGTCGGTGACATAAATAAAGATAGTGTCTTTGCTAATGCCTTTCTCGTCGATGTGATTGACCAGTTCGCCGACTGTTTCATCGAACCACTCCACCATCGCGTAGTAACGTGCGATGTGCGGCGAATCGACTTTGCTGGCGTATTTGTCAAACAGCCGCTTGGGCGGATTGTGCGGGGTGTGTGGCAGGAACGGCGCGTACCAGATGAAGAACGGCTTGTCGCCGGCGTCCTTAATGAAATCAAAAATCGGCTCCAACCCGTCGCGGCCAATCTTGAGACCCACATCGCCGTGACGTCCGCCGCGAGCGGGGTCGCCATGCGTCATGCCGTGTGTGAAGCCGCCGCGCGAGTAATGGCCCTGCCACCACTTGCCGCTTTGGTGGCTGACGTAGCCCTTTTCTTTTAGGATACGCGGCAGTGACGGCCCCTTATCGATCAGGGCCACTTGTTGTGCAAACCGCCGTGCGTATTCGGTAGAGCGCTTGCCCTCGGCAGGAATGGGCGGCTCGTTGCCAGTGATCTTACTTTGCCGCGGGTATAGGCCGGTGATCATCGTGGCCAATGACGGGCAACACAGGCTGCTCGGCACGTAGCCGTGCGTGTACGTGAGGCTTTCCTTGGCGAGCTTGTCAATGTTTGGCGTCTCAATAATTTTGTGACCCATGAAGCTGTAGTCCGTCCAGGTTTGGTCATCGGAAAGGATGTAAACAATATTGGGCGGCTTCGCATAACTGAGAGTGGCTGCGAAGACGGCAATGAGAATGAATACACGTTGCATGCGCGGACAATGCAACAAGTCGGCCCTGTTACGCAAGGAAAGCGGCTTGAGAAATTTTCTCTTTTGGGTTAAGTTCTCCTTACCCAACCGGGCCGCGCAAAGTTACACGCCCTGGAAGGTAATTAAGAATAAATGGGGCCTTACCTTCGGTACTGGCCGTCAGGCCTTGACTGGAAGTCATAAGGTATTGATTCGGCCCCACCTTGGAATCATCGTTCCTTGGGCCTTGTCGAAGCGCGGTTTGGTTTGGGTTTTTTTGTGCCGTTCCCCGGCACACGCGTGTAAACTTCCTCCGTGGCCGAGAGCGATCTATTCAGCAATAAACCGGATCCGGAAACCGATGCACCGAAAGCCGATCGCCAGGCCGGGCAACGGCAGGCGCCTCTCGCAGCCCGGATGCGCCCGCGCACTCTCGAAGAATACGCCGGTCAACAACACATCCTCAAACCCGGAATGCTGTTGAGACGCGCGATTGAGGCCGATCGTATTCAGTCGCTCATCTTTTATGGCCCGCCCGGCACCGGAAAAACTACGCTGGCGCAAATCATCGCCAACCGAACTGAAAGTAAGTTTGAACGTCTCAGTGGCGTGGAAAGTAATGTCGCCGAGATGCGGCGCGTCCTCAGCGGGGCGGCCAACCGCCTCGAAAACACCGGCCGCCCGACGCTGCTGTTCATTGACGAAATTCATCGCTTCAACAAGGCGCAACAGGATGTGCTCCTGCCCGATGTGGAGGGCGGCATCATCCGACTCGTTGGTGCCACCACGCATAACCCGTTTTTCTTCGTCAACTCCCCGCTCGTGTCGCGATCGCAAATCTTTGAGCTGCAGCCGTTGGGTGAGTCGGATGTCCGTCAGTTGCTCGATCGCGCCTTGAACGATGCTGAGCGAGGGTTGGGGCACCTCAAAATCGGAGTGGATTCCGAGGCGCTTGATCATCTCGCCACCATTTCCGATGGCGACGCCCGCAAAGCGCTCAACTCATTGGAAATCGCCTCACTGACCACGTCGCCGGAAGCCGATGGCGTGATTCGCGTGACCCTAGCCGTGGCCGAGGAATGCATTCAGAAAAAAGCGGTCGTGTATGACGGTGACGGCGATCAGCATTACGACACCATTTCCGCCTTTATCAAAAGTATCCGCGGCAGTGATCCCGATGCCGCATTATATTGGCTAGCCAAGATGATTCATGCTGGCGAAGACCCCCGCTTCATCACGCGTCGACTGATGATCAGCGCCGCAGAAGACATCGGCTTGGCCGATCCAATGGCACTCGTGCTAAGCACCTCGGCCCATCAGGCGTCGGAATTTATTGGCTGGCCTGAGGCTCGGATTCCCATCGCTGAAGCCACCGTCTATCTTGCCACCGCCCATAAAAGCAACAGCGCCTACGCCGCCATCAATAGCGCGTTGGAGGAAGTGGAAACCGGGCGCACCATTCCCGTGCCCAAACATCTGCGCGACTCCCATTACGCCGGTGCCAAACGCTTGGGCAATGGCGAGGAATACAAATACGCCCATGCATACGATGATCATTTTGTGACGCAGGATTACCTCGGCGTGGACGCCCGCTTCTACGAACCCACTGAACAAGGCGTCGAAAAGAAAATTAAAGACCGAGTCCTTCACTGGCGATCCATACAGGAAAAGGCGAAACAAGATGGCGATTCAAAAAACTAAAGCCGGCCTACGCGCGGAGATGGCGAGCATTCGTTTGCGGCCTGATGAGCGGGCGCTCGATTCGGCTGCCATTTGTGAGCATGTCAAACAGCTCCCCGAATGGGCCAGTTCCCGGATGGTTCTATTGTTTTCCGCTTTGCCGGATGAACCGGATGTGGTCGGGTTATGGGATGAATCGAAGCAAATTTGCCTGCCGAGATTTCGGGCTGACCGCAGTTACGAGGCGGCTCACGTGGGAAATCTAGCTGATCTGGTGAGCGGCCAGTTCGGGATACTGGAACCGCCGGGAAGCGCGGTCTGCGCGGGACCGAGTGAGGTGGATTTGGTGGTTGCGCCTGGAATGGCGTTTGATGCGGCTGGATTTCGCCTTGGGCGTGGCCGCGGTTTTTACGATCGTTGGCTGGAAGGCCTAACGGCGTTTCGGTGCGGAATTGGATTCGATCATCAGTTGGTTTCCGATGTGCCGCACGAATTGCACGATGCCCGCATGGGGGTCGTAGTAACTCCGTCCGGGGCGTTTCGCTCAGACGAGGCTTAGCTAGCGGTTGCCGCGCCGCGAGTTTCCGCTTCCAAAGAATTGGTAGCCTTTAGGCTCGTTCCAGGGGCGTTCTGAGACGTTTTCGGCGTCCAATGAACCGCAGCCCGTTGCGGAAGTTAAGAGAATGCCGCCCGCAATTAGAAGGCAGGCGCCTGCAAATGAGATCGTTTTTTTAAGCATATCAATCAAGGTTTGGAATTTGTAACGGAGGGGTGAGATCTTTGGGAGTGTGCGTCAAAGGTTGAGTTAGCTTACCGGGGCGTATTGGCGTGGGAGCTGATAAAACGGGTTTTGGGAGATCGACGGGTCGCTTTTCCTTTAGCTGGGCGATTTCTTCGGCGCTGAGGCCAGTGGCGAGAAATGGTTTCAGGGCCTCGACGCTCTTGGTGAGATCGGCCTCGCGCGCTTGAATTTCGGTGAGCTTGGCGGCTAACTGCTCCTCGGCCGCCTGGAGTTTGGTTTGGGTGGCATTGTGATCGGTGGCCAGTTGGGTGATTTTTTCGTCCCGCGTTAGGAGTTCGCCGTTAAGAGTGGTTTCCTTGTCATCTGCGGCGCTCAATTTAGATTGAATATCAGCGAGTTCCGAAGCGGAATTGGTTTTAAGCGATTCGATTTGTTCCAGAGCTTGAGTTACGCTGTTTGATGCGATGGTAAGGTTAGCCTTGGCTTCGTAAAACGACTTCTGGGCCTGTGTCTTTTCTTCGGTCAAGTCGAGGTTGGTCTTGCGCACTTTTTTCGTCTCACCTTGTGCTTCGGTAATTTTTTGAACATTCGCTTTACGTTCAATCAGTAAATAACCGCTGGTGGCAAGTGAGCCGACCAACAGGAGGCCGAGTGCGATAACCGTGACTTTCACAGATTAGCTGTCCTTTACGATTTTGTCGCCTGCCTTGAGGGGCTCGCGGGTGAATTGTTTGATGGGGTTGGCGATAGCCGTCGTGGGGTCGGCTTTTTGGACGGTAACCTTGCCCACGAGCTGCCCATTGCGCGTGACGCGAAATACATCGCCTACTTTGATGCCGTGGCTCGCGCCACGATTCAACACAGCAAACCCGAACTTCGGGTCAAAACTGGCAACGGAACCCACTTCGGCTCCCGGCGCAGGGGTGTTTTTTTTCGGTTTTTTCTTAGCGTCTTCTTGGGCCTTTTTTTTCTTAGCTAACGCGTCAGATTCGATCTTGTCTAGTTTATCCAGGCGTGTGCGGATATCTTGTGTGGAGCCCAAGGCTTCGTAAGCAGCGATATCGCCTTTGAGTTTTTGAGTTTGGTTGGCGAGGGTTTGCGCTGCCGCCAGTTGAGATTGAAGCTGGGCTCTTTCTTGTTGGGACTGTTGCAAATCTGCGGCCATTTGGCCTTGGCCGCCTTGTAGGGAGGCTAAAGTAGATTGTGCTGCCCCCAAGTCATTAGTGGCCTTGGCAAATTGGCCTTGGAGGTTTTGGATATCGTTACTGAGTTTTTGGTTGTCGGTTTCCAGTTTGGAGGTTCCGCCTTTGGCTGTCTGAGCGGTGGCTTCAGCCGCAACCTTAGCTTCCTCGGCGGTTTTCAGGTCTCCTTTGATGCCCATGCCAAAAAAGATTCCCGCTCCTCCGGCGAGGATATTCAGGATCAACATGATTTTGGTGACTTTACCCATGAATTGGCCCTCCTTTCATTCAGCAAAATAACCGCGGATTTGGGGTGTGTCAATTGCTCTTCATCCCCAAATCGACCAAAAACGGCGGCTTATGATGCTATTATTGAGGTGGTAGATTCTGGAATGGAATGGGCAGGTTCCCGCCGGGCGTTGGCGTAATGGCACCATTCCCCTCGTCTTTGATCAGCTCGGAGCGCTTTTTCAGAATTGAATCCACCGTGAAACTGCTTACGCGATAGGCGTGCTGGGTAAATTTCTGTTCGATGGCAAGTTTGTCCTGAAGCGTTTTTTGCGCCGCGGCCCATTCTTCGTCTAACTTCTTTTTGTCTTCGGCAGATTCATTCTCGGCCGGCGTACGTTTCTCTTGGAAATTGGCCGTAATGGCAACGGAGACGATTTTATCGCTACCCTCGGTGCTGTCGCCAACCTTCAAGGCGTATTCAAAGCCTTCGCTGGTGTTAATCTTGATTCGCGTGGCGTTTTTATCGAGCGCCACTTTCTCGGCGTCATTGGCCAGATCGTTAAAGGCCGGATTACTGAGGGCGGATGTAGGTGCTTGGGCGGTGTCCAGCTCTTTGCCTTCGGGTAGTTCCCCGTCGAGTTTCCAGTCCGCTATGTCGGAGGTTTTGGTGAGCTTCCATGAATTGGTGGAATCGGTTCCGTTGTAGATCACTTCAATGGCATTGGGCTTTTCGACCTTGAAGAATGTTTTGTCCAGCCATTCTGCCGGTCCGGTGGTTGCATTGCTGAAGGTTTGATCGACTACCGTTATCGAGGAACGTTCGCCATCCACCATGACAAACCGACGATCAGGAAAGCCTCCTCGTCCCATGGCAGATTGTTGATTGTCGCTACCAGGCGCATTGAGTTCTTTGCCAAGGGTGAGAGTGTGGATGGCTTTTCCATTTTTGTCCTGCAAGGTCACGCGCGTGCCTTGCTTTAGGCCGATACGATCCAATTGTTCTGCTCCGGCACTTAGTTCGCGCAGGGCTTTCATTTCGGTGAATGATTTCACGAAGTTTTCAATGCGATCAGGGTCAGCAGGATACCCTTGGCGTGAGACCACAACCCATTGATCTTCGGCCCGCTTCAAACTTAGCGTACTGGTTTCATCGGCGATCACGATGGCGGATATTTTACTGACAGGTAAATCTGTAAGAGGTTCTTTGCCGACAATTATGGTAGCACCTCGGTTGCCGCGCAGACCACTAAAGTACAGGAGTGCTGCCGCCGCCAGAACGACTAGAGAAATTAAGATACCGTTATTTTTGTTCGATTTCATTTTCAGCAGATTATTTGCGGTTACGGATTGATACGGCCGCCCCGAAGATGGCCACAAGAAAAGGCATGCAAGCAATGCTGGCCCATTTGAATTGGTCGCGCAGGGAATTTACGGCTATACGGCGCTCCTTTTTGATGCGACGAATCGCTTTACGGGCGCGGTCTCGTGCGTCTTCGGCTTCGGCCTGGCTTTCCTCCAGTTTCTTTTGGTCCCGTTCGCTGACCTGCAGGCGGATGACCCCGGATTGGCCGGATTGAATGGCGCTGCGCAGTTGGTTTTGGAGTTTATCGGTCACCTCCGCTACTTTCTGGTCGGCTTCTTCCAGATCTTTTTCATGTTGCTCCAATTCTTTCTGGATATCGCGAGTGGCCTGTTCTTCAAGCTCGGTGAGCTTCTTCAAGGGCCGACTGCGATTGGTGAGGCTTCGAATTCGAATTAGGTCTTCGTCTCCTGTCAGGTAATCCACAAGGTTGAGCACGAAATTCAAATTGCTATTTCGAAAGCCACGCAATTGATCAAGTTCATAAATGGTATTGTGGAGGAAATCGACGTCACTGACCAACACGACTACCGGGTTAGCATCAGCCTTAACAGATTTCAGGGAAGTATCCGGTGGCGGCGGTGCGGTTGCATTATTGTCGGGATTGGAAGCGGGCCGTTCAGGGTCGCCATCAGGGAAAGCCGTGGCGAACTTGCCGGTCAATTTTAACGCCAGAATATTAGTGCCGGCTGTCGGCACAAAGTCGCTCAGCAAATCGGCCTGAGATTGTTGGAAACTTGGCACAGGGAAAAGCCCCGTAGTTTCCGAGGCAGCCACCAAGGCGGAATTTGTGGTGGTATGGAGCAGTGGTGTCATCGTTGGGCGCGCCGCATTTTTGTCGGCGGCAGTTTCCTGGCGAAAAGCGCCAAAGTGAATGCCGGAAACGGGCCCAAGACTTTGGGTGATGGGATCGTTTTCATTAAGACCTTCGCTTTGGATATCCAGAGCGGTTACCCAGGATGACCCACTTTGAGGTGGGCGTAGACCAAAGGTCGGATCCACAACGACTTGGCCGCCGTTAAAGTTTAATCCCCACACTGGTAGAAGTTTATCGAAATTGGATGAACTGCCGGTGGGCGGGGCGAAGCCACCCATGGGGCCTTGGTCAAGCGCGTGGTTGGGGTCCAGAAACGCAGCTACTTTGCCACCATTAAGCACATATTGGTCGATGGCAAATTGAGCTTTTTCCGAGATGCCTTTGGGGTGAATGACAAGCAGTAGATCGATGTCTTTGCTGATGGAAGCGCCCGTCATGTCGATAGTTTGCACATTGTCCTGGCCGTAGGTGAGCCAGAGTTGCTGCATCAATAGCCAAGGCTGAGGCGGGCGTTGGCCGCGCGTCATCTGAGGCGGGAGATTGGGCGGGAAACCGCCAGTCAATTGCAGGGGCGACATGACGCCAATAGTTGGAGCCTCGTCGGACTTCTTGATCAATCGCGTGATGGCGCCGGATATGTCGTATTCGAGAAGTGATTCAGGGCGCAAGCCACCGGGCCGTCCGCCGGGGCCCTGCTCAAGCAGGTTGATGATTTCGGTGCGATCGGCATAACTGAGAGTCAGGCCAATATAGGCGTATTCGTCGAGGCCGATTTGCATTCTGGTAACGTTGTCATTTTGGGCGAGTTCCTCTTCATCAGTGTCCGGTTGAGGGTTGATTTCATTGAAAACTAGGGAGCCAGAGCTGTCTTCCTGGTACTCTTTGAGAAGTTCAGTTACCCGGTCGGCGTATTGGCGAACAAAGACCGTCACGCGATCTTCGCCTCGGGTGAAATAAAGCCGCGCCTCGATCTTAAACGCATCAGGATCTTCACCACGTTCTTCAGTAACTCGTTTCAGGATATTTTTTGTGCCGGGCGACAGGGTGTGGATTTTATTTTCGGTGAAATCTACTTTGGCATTTGTGGTGTAGGCGAAGCCGTTCACGAGAATCAGTGCGGCAAAAAGAATGGCAACTTGCGCACTGGTCATACCAATGGCTTGGCTGGGTTTATTTTCTTGGCCTGCCCGGATAATCGCCGTGGTGGTCACAAGGGTGACGGCAATGAGCGAGATGAAAAAGAGGGCATCTTTAAGGTGGAATACGCCTCGCTGTAAGGCCTCAAAATGCGTCATGACACTCATGTTTGCAACTAGGCTGACAACAGCTTCATTGCCGGGGAAAAGACCCTGAATGAAATCAGTAACTGGAGGGAATCCAGCAAGAATGGTGAATAAGCAAAGCACGACGGACATCACGAAACTAATAACCTGATTGCTAGTGATCGCAGAAGTCATGGAGCCAATACCAAGATAGGCGCCAGCCATCAGAGCGCTGCCGAAATAGGCGCAGAGAATTGCGCCGTTATCAGGATCGCCAAGGTATACGGGAGTCAGCCAAATCGGGAATGTGAGAATTAGACACAGAATCAAGAAGGCCCAGGACGCAAGGAATTTACCGATCACTGCCTGACCCGTGGTGATGGGGAGCGTCAGCAGCAGCTCCAGTGTGCCTGTGCGAGCCTCCTCGGACCACAAACGCATAGCGATTGCGGGCACCAGGAAAAGGTAGAGCCACGGGTGCCATAAGAAAAAGGAACCGAGCGAAGCTTCATTACGAGAAAAGAAATCCTGACCTACCATGAACGTGAAAAATCCAGCTAGCAACAGGAAGATCACCAGGAACACATAGGCGACTGGTGTCGTGAAGTACGCACTGAATTCGCGCTTGGCGACAACTAAGATATTACGTAGTGGGCTTTGGTTCATTAGGCGGCCTTTTGCTTGGTGTCGGATACGGTCAATTCCCGGAACAGATCATCGAGTCGGTTGGTCTTGCTTTGTTTCTTTAATTCTTCGGGTGTTCCATTTGCTACTATGCGGCCGTGGTCAATTATGATGGCACGGGAACAAGCTGCCTCCACTTCTTCGAGAATGTGTGTGGAAAAAATAATAGCCTTGGTTTCACCTAGACGCTTAATCAATTGCCGCGCATCGTGTTTTTGGTTGGGGTCCAGTCCGTCAGTAGGCTCATCAAGAATCAACACCTCTGGGTCATGCAGGATGGATTGTGCAAGGCAGGTGCGGTGGGTGAATCCCTTTGAAAGTGTGTCTATGTTTTGGCGGCGAACGGATTCCAAGGAGCAAACTTCGATGGCGTGATCGACGGCCTTATCGCGCTCGGCTCCATCCATGCCGCGAATTTCGGCGGCAAATCGAAGGAACCCTTGAACGTCCATGTCCGGATAGGATGGTGCGTTTTCCGGAAGATAGCCGATGATGGATTTGGCTGCCTCGGGCTCGTCAACAATACTGTGATCGCCCACGGTCGCGTCACCGCTGTCGGGTTTTATAAAGCCGGTGATCATCCGCATGGTAGTGGATTTACCGGCACCGTTAGGGCCAAGAAAGCCGAGGACTTCGCCTTTCTTGACCTCAAAACTAAGGTCATCAACAGCCACGTTGGAGCCGAAGGATTTTCTGAGATTTTGGACTTTAATCATGCGTGTTGATTGGCAAGGTGTTATATCCTGCCCGAAAATCGGGGACGGGGTTTATACAGCATGGGTCAAGGGAAGCAACCCTAAGAATACTCAGCCCCAGAGCGGTTTGCGATCGGCGTAGCCAGTCTCCAAGGTGTGCCAATGGGTGATATCGGGCTCGGTGCGTTCCCAGCAGAGAAACACCTCTCGCTCATCGAGTAACGCGGGGATATCGACGAGGCCTTTTTGAAGGTCCTGGATTTGAATTTGGCGGTCGTGAAAGTTGCCCAAGATGGCGTGTACGCGTGCCATGTCTCGGATCATCTGGTTGGGCGCGCCCCCCCCCAAATCCTCGCCTTGTTTCGTGCGTGGGGCCAAGAATTCGTCTAATTCACGGATGCGATCAGTTAGGGCGTCAATTTCCCCAAACCAATTTCGCAAGGAAGGCAGTAAGTCGCGCGCTTCCTCGACCGAGTAATGCTTGGTGTACTGATAGTCCACTGGGTTACTTTAGTTCCTTCAGCTTGCCTTGGATTTTGGCTTTGATGTCCTCCGGAACGTCCTCAATAGCGTCGGCTTGCTTGAGATATTTTTGTGCGCGCTTCCGGTCGCCAAGGGCGATGTAAATTTCGCCGAGGTGCATGAGGATTTCGGGGTCGGGCTCGTCACTGTGTTTCAGGGCATTGAGTTGAATCTTCAAGGCATCCTTGAAATCACCGCGGCGGTAGTGGATCCACGCCAGGCTGTCGAGATAGGCCGGATTATCATTATCCACTTTCATGGCGCGCCGGACGAACTCCTCGGCTTCCTTGAGGTTTTCATTGCGATCGGCCCACATGTAGCCGAGGTAATTTAGTGCGGTGGCGTAGTCGGGTTTCAGCTTGATGGATTGACGAAAATGTTTTTCGGCATCCTGATATTTTTTGGCGCGCTCAGCAGTGGAGCCTAGCTGGAAATAAAGAATGTGTGTGAGGCGTTCGGGCTCGCCCTTCTTCGCGCGTGATTCGGCGGTGAGCAAGGATTCATGGGCCTTGAGATAAGCCTTTTCCTCCAGATGAATCATGGCGCCGAAATAAGCCTGCATGAAGTTTGCCTCAAATTGGGATTCAGCTTGGATCAGAGTATTGCGGGCAGCATCAATTTTTTCATCCGCCAACAGGGCTGCGACGAGATCGTAATGAACTGACTCCAACTTGCGGTTCAGTTTAATGACTTCGCGGTAATGCTTCACCGCGGTGGAATAATCCTCCTCATCCATCGCCACGGCGGCACGTAGTTGGTGGCCTTCCCAGACGCGAGGAAATTTGCGGGTTAAAGCTTCGAGATGAGTTTTGGCCTGTTCCATGTCCCCGCCGAGCGCGTGTTCGCGGGCGGTTTCGAGTAATACCATGGGGTTGTTTGGTAAGGCCTTTAGCAGCGTTTCCATGGCGGAGGCGGCCTGTTTATGGGCTCCGGCGATGCGGTAGCCTCGGGCAATTTGTTCAAGCAGGATGGGTTGCTTGGGTTTGCTGGCCCAAGCTTGGTCGAGCAGCTTACGAATCTCGGGCTTCAGTTCTTCGCCCGATTCTTTGTCGATGGAGAGATAGCCGGTGATCATCAGCGCGAGTTCCACTTGAAACGGAACGCTGACGCCTTCCTGGGCACGTGCTTGATCTAGGACATCGCGGATTTGCCTTGAGCGCTTGGCCCCCTGACGCATTTCATAACGGAAGACCTGCATGAGTGTCTTGTAGCCCACAATGGATTTAGGCGCTTTCTTGATCGCGTGATTGGCGGCGGCTTGCGCAAGATCGGGCTTTTTCTTTTCAAGATAAGTGGCGGCAAGCAGAGCGTGGAGTTCCGCCGGTGCGGCTGGGTTTTTGGTAGCCTCAATCAACAGCTTGAAGGCTTTGTCCTGTTTCCTAGACATCACCAAAAGTTGCACGACTTCCATCATGACCTTATTGTCGGAGGGATCGGCCAAAGCGGCCTGATAATATTCTTCGAAGGCCTCGTCGTTTTCACCGCGTTCACGGTGGGCGGTGGCCGCCGCGTAATGGGCCATTGCCTTGATGCGGCGCTCCATATTGGCGTCTTCGGCGGCCCGTTTTTGCTCGGGGGTTAACTCCGTGGCCGGAGTGCCATTGGAGACCGGTTTGGGTTGTTCAATCAACCCGCTTTGTTCCAAGGCGGGGCCCAGCGTCTGCTGAACAGGGGGATCCGGTGGAAGGGCGCAACCTGTGTGCAGGAGGGCACCCACGAAAACCGGGGTAAGGTATCCGAACGCAATTCTCATAAACCCCGGTATTGGGGCACATCCATTGAGCTTGGGAAAGCGCAAATTGTGGACACGGGCTTGAGCCCGATGGTCTACCTCTTACGCTTCTTATGACGGTTGGCCCGGGAGGCCTTTTTCCGTTTGTGCTTGTTGATCTTGGCTTTGCGCCGTTTCTTTAACGATCCCATATTGTTTCGGTTTGTTCCTTCGTGAAAGCTTAGTAGACCACTTTATTTAGTGGGTATTCAACAATTCCCTCGGCCCCGGCTGCTTTCAATTCCGGGATAATTTCGCGCACCACATGTTCATCAATCACCGTATCGACGGCGACCCAGCCGTTTTGGGCGAGTTGGTTGATGGTGGGTTTGCGTAGAGAGGGAAGATTCTTTAGGAGTTTGTCGAGGTTCGCCTGTTTGATGTTCAGCTTGAGGCCGACCTTGGTTTCCGCGTCAATTGCGCCGCGCAGGAGCATGGCCATTGTCTCGATTTTCTTGCGTTTCCAAGTATCCTTCCAGGATGTCTTGTTGGCTATCAGGCGCGGGGTGCTGCTCATTAGCTCCTCCACGATGCGAAGGTTGTTGGCCCGAAGGCTGTTGCCGGTTTCGGTGACTTCAACGATGGCGTCGACCAGCTCGTGAGCCTTCACTTCGGTGGCACCCCAAGAAAATTCGACATCCGCCTTGACCCCGTGCTTTTTAAGCCAGCGCTTGGTCATGCCGACAACCTCGGTGGCGATTAGCTTGCCTTCGAGGTCCTTGACGGATTTGATCTTAGATTTATCCGGCACAGCCAGAACCCAGCGAGCGGGACGGCGGGTGGCTTTGCTAAACAGAAATTCGCCTACCTCTTGGACCTTGGAATTGTTTTCCTGAATCCAATCAAGGCCCGTGATGCCGCAATCGAGATAGCCGCGCTCCACGTAGATGCTCATTTCCTGCGCACGGATAGTGCGGATTTCGAGGTCCGAGTCATCGACATACGGCAGGTACGACCGGCTGCTGACGCGCACGTTCCAGCCAGCCTTGGCCAGCTTTTCAACAGTGGCATCCTGCAGGCTGCCCTTGGGCAAACCAAAACGGAGCTCTTGTTTCTTTTTGCTCATCCGGAGATGTTTCGCGCTCGGAAAACTAAAAAGGACAAGTAGCCCTTTGCGCGGGCGGGATGGTTTGCCACTGTCAGGATCGAAAAGCGAATCTTTTTTTGTTTTTTTTTGGCTACTTAGGAAGCCCGGCGGACAGTACGCCGGCCTTTGAGTTCCACTTTCCCGCTGGCAATGGCGGCGATGGCATCCGGCAAGATGCGGTGTTCGGCGCTATGAATGCGTTCCAGCAGCGATTCGGGTGTGTCTTCATCCTGCACAGGTAAGGTTTCCTGGGCAATGATTGCGCCCGAATCAATGCCTTGATCCACAAAATGCACGGTGGCCCCGGTGTGTCTGACGCCGTAATCCAGCGCTTGTTTCCAGGCTTCCAATCCGGGAAAGGAAGGTAATAGTGAGGGATGAATGTTGATGACGCGCCCTTCAAAGGCTCTCAAAAACTCGCCCTTCAAAATACGCATGAAACCGGCCAGCACCACGAGATCCACGTGCGCAGACTGCAGGGCGGCGATATAAGCCTGTTCAGCATTTTCATCAAGTTTTGTGCGGTACTTGCCCGGATGGATAAATTGACTAGGAATTCCAAGTTGCTCGGCGTGCTGAAGAAAGGCGGCGTCCTCCACATCGGAAATGGCTGCGGTAATTTTCGCCGGCAAATCACCGCGGCCAATTGCCTCGGCGATCGCCACTAAATTGGAGCCACGCCCAGAGCCAAGCACTCCCAGCCGTAATGATCCCGTTTCCGCCATGGGTGCGCACGGTACCGAAGCGCCTGATGTGTCGCAAACAAATCCGTTGCCCTAGGCTAGTGCCCGCTCTAACGTTGCCCGATGCTTTTCCGTTGGATTGCAGCCGTGTCGGTCCTGATCACTGCCGTCGGCACAGCCGCCGAGATTCGGCCGCCGGGTGAAACTCCCCTGCCCTATGGTGCGCATGCACTGATGGGGGGGCGCGTCGTCGTGAAGCCCGGTTTGGTGGTCGCAGGTGCCACTGTCCTGATTCGTAACGGGCGTATTCAGGATGTGTTGCCAAAGGGGAAGCCGGGCATTCCCGCGGATGCCCGAGTTTGGGACATGAATGGAAAAACGATTTATGCCGGCTTCATTGACCCCTATCTTTCACTTGGAGACAACAAGGCTAGGCCGGTTTCGAATCGATGGATCGTCCCCATCGAAGCGCGCGCGGGGATCAGCTTCAAAGGTGTGCCTACCACTCGGGAAGATTTGGGAGGCAAAGGGCCGGGCTACGAGATCGCTGAAATACATCCTCAGCAAAAAATATCAGACGACTTTACGCACGACGGAAAAGCTTTCGCGGGATTGCGCGAGCTGGGATTCACAGCTGCAAATTTTATCCCCACCAAGGGAATCATTCGCGGTAACAGCGCCTTAGCTCTGCTGGGGGACGGCGACCCGAACCAATTGCTACTGCGGCCGCAAACGCTTCAACACATGGCCTTGGAGCCAGCTAAGGATTACCCGCATTCGTTGATGGGGGTGATCGCTTCGATCCGCCAAACCATACTTGATGCGCATCATCACGAGGCTATAAAAACGTGGTCTCAGCAAAATCCAAATGGCCCGCGCCCTGAGTACAACCCGGCGTTGGAGTCGTTAGATTCCGTGCTCCGAGCCAAGGCCAAACAACGCGTGGCGGTGGAATCGGGTAGTGTGCTCATGACCGCCCGAATGGCGAAACTCGCACAGGAAATGAAATTTAATCCTGTGATGGTGGCGACCGGTCAAGAATGGCGGCGACCGGAAATTCTCAAACAATTCGCCCTACCCTATATCGTGCCTGTGATATTTCCGGCTGCGCCCGATTTGCCAGAGGAGCAGGACTGGGATCAAGTATCACTCGATCAACTGCGCGCTTGGGATTGGGCACCGGAAGTGCCGGCTTTGCTGGCTAAAAACAAACGGCCCTTTTCGTTCACTCTGCATGGATTGGGCGATCACAAATCGTTTCGAAAAAACATCCAGAAAGCCATTCAGCGTGGCTTAAGTGCCGATATTGCGCTGGCTGCATTGACCACGGAGCCGGCGGCGTTATTAGGCGCGGAGGCTGATTTGGGCACTATCGAAAAAGGGCGTCTGGCGAATCTTACTATCGTGGACGGCGATAGTTGGTTTAATCCAGAACAACCGGTTTCCAGCGTGTGGATCGAAGGCCGCCATTATGTAAACGATTCCCAGAAAAAGAAAATCGAGGATTCAGACAAGGTTGAGGTCCCTGCCGAGCCCGCGTCGCGAGCGGCGAAGATACCGGGAAATTACCGAGGCGCGCTGAAGGAGCCGGCAAGTGTCTTAATCCTTAACGCCACTGTTTGGACCTGTGGGCCATCAGGAGTAATCACCAATGCGTCCATCCGAATTACTGAAGGCCGGATTGCGGCCATTGGTCCGGAGATTGGTGCGCCGATTCCCTTTGATGGCATCATCATCGACGCCAAAGGTAAGCATGTGACGCCCGGTCTGATTGATTGCCATAGTCATAGCATGATTTTGGGTGGCGTGAATGAAGCCACTCTTCCCTCAACTGCCATGGTGCGGATTGCTGATGTGGTAAATTCCGAGACCGAAAACATCTACCGCCAATTGGCCGGCGGTCTCACCACGGCAAATTTGCTGCACGGTTCAGCAAACCCAATT
>Ga0315320_10000826_pt1 | contig 25511 bp, 19 predicted proteins | sample M140m21515metaG_FD_203458 | JGI IMG/M metagenome (GOLD analysis project Ga0315320, IMG submission 203458) | Ammonia-oxidizing marine archaeal communities from Monterey Bay, California, United States - M1 40m 21515 | ecosystem: Environmental > Aquatic > Marine > Coastal | place: USA: California... | reverse complement strand
CAGAAACTGTGGTCAACGATGTATTGTAGTTGGCTAAGGCTCTCCCTCAATCGGGAGAACACACGAGGTCTCACGGTAGCCACTGATGTCCTCGCTTGATTTATCACATACATTTTATGTCAGCTACAACTTCAGCGCGCGCTGTCGATAGTGCTCGTCAGTACGATTTGAAATGCGATCGACATCCTCAGCGCTCATAAATGCAGGGCCTCCAAGAGCGGCTGCTCCCACAAAGATTTCCGCAGCTTTTTGAGCCATAAGCATTGCTGCTTTTACAGCCCCAGAGGTCTTCCCAAGAGTAATAATGCCATGATTTTCAAGAAGAATCACACGAGGAACACAGCCGAAATCTTTTACGTACGTATCAGTCGCATAGCGAATTGATTTCGACAGTGACAATCCCGGGTCGGTATAAGGAATAAGCACTGAGCGAGCCCCACAGCACACAATTTCATCGGGAAAAAGCTTTTGTGTTGCAAATTGATTTGCGAGTGGGGAGCAGAGAATCTGATTCACTGCGATACTGTGCGTATGCCCTACAAAATGGACACCCTCTAACGACAACAGGTACGCATGGAATAGAGTTTCAACAGATGGCTTTTTTGCCAATGTATCAACTCGACTTGCTAACAGCGATTCTTCGATTGTCTGATCAGACATTGTATCTTGATCAAGCATCGGAAGAAGAGAATCAAACCTGCAGGCAACAAGATCATCATTTGTGAGCGTCTGCAGGCAACTGCCACTCGCCTTGACAAGAAACGTATGCTCGTCAACCCGCGCCGATGTGTTTCCTTCGCCAAGAATTGCTAAGTGCCGATTTTCTTCACCAAGAAAATGCGAAAGTTCTAAAAGCGTATCGCGTGTTGTCGACATAATGCTTCCGTGCCTTTACCAAGTAGGAACACTCAAACCACTACTACTCATACAATTAATTCTCTACACACGACCGTAGAGAGGACCAAAAGCCTCACATGCTCTAAAGTCAGCACCCTCAAGCCCCTCGGTACCGAAAGCATTCCATGCACTTGGCCGAAACACTCTGTCAGTTGACACATTATGCATATAGACGGGGATTCTTAAGATAGACGCCAACGTTATGAACAGGTGCCCAACGTGGCCGGCAGTCATCACACAGTGGTTTGCACCCCAATGATTCATGACCTCGTATGTGGAAGTAAACGCACCTCGTCCTGTAATTGTTGGAGCGAACCAGGTGGTTGGCCATGTGGGATTCGTTCGCTGATCAAGAACGTCGTGAACTGTATCGGGAAGTTCAACCGTATAGCCTTCGGCAATTTGAATTGCTGGCCCAAGCCCTGCTACCAAATTGATACGAGTCATTGTTGCCGGCATGCCTCCGCGGGTCCGATACCGCGTACTAAGACCACCTCCGGGAAAATATTCGGTAATCGATGGATGCCACGTTGTTGCCTGTAGGCACTTGTCTGCTTCATCATCACTTATTTCCCAGAACGGCTTCATTGTCGGCTTGCCGTCTTGACTCATTTGCTGTCCGGTGCCATCGAGTGCCGCGGGCCCGGAATTGATGAGATGGAGCAAACCATCGGCTGCGGGCCCATCCAACCGGTAGCCATCGCAGGCTCCGGCCACTGCTTCGGGGCTCCAATACGTGCGCAAATCAGCAAAAATTTGCGCAGTGTTTGTGAGCAGGTGCCCACACAACATAGTGGCTGCATTAAGAGCATCGTTCTCAGTGGCAACGATGTAGGGTGCGCGTTTTCCATTCCAGTCGAAAGAGGTGTTCAGTACGGCTTCAAGAAAATCACCATTCGGAAAATGATCAGTCCATTGCCGCTGTCCCTGAAAACCAGCAGCAATTGCGCCGTGTCCCTGCGCCTGTTCCTGTAGCCCCATCTCAGCAAGCCGCTCATTGCCAACCATCAGATCACGGGCAATCAAACACATTTTAACCGAATCAGACCACTCCGAATCCAGTTGTTCGCGGGATCGTTTTGTCTCATCGCTATTGTAGTCGTCACCCTCCGGACAATTTTCTTTCACCCAGGCGAGAGCCTGCTCGTACTCATCATGATCAAACTGCCCCTTGGTCATCCGCCCGACAAACTCGGTCATGTCGATATCTTCAACTCGCATGCCGAACCATTTCTCCCAAAACGCATAATCAACCATTGAGCCAGCAATACCCATTGAAGTCCCGCCCATCGACAAATAAGCCTTGCCCCTCATCAACGCAGCGGCAAGACCACATCGAGCAAAATCAAGTATTTTCCTGCGGACATCAGCCGGCATGTTGGCGTCACCAGCATCCTGTACATCTTGACCGTATATTCCGAACGCCGGAATACCTTTCTGGCTGTGGCCTGCAAGTACTGCAGCAAGATACACAGCACCCGGACGTTCGGTACCATTGAATCCAAATACTGCCTTAGGCCGCAACGGATCCATGTCCATGGTTTCACTACCGTAGCACCAGCAGGGAGTAACAGTCAGTGAGACTCCTACGTTTTCCCGACGAAACAAGTTATCGCACGCGTTTGCTTCTGCAACTCCGCCGATACATGTTTCCGCTATGATGCAATCTACCGGTGCTCCATTTGGATAACATAATTCACTGGACACCAATTCTGCTACACGACTGGCGAGATTCATCGTCTGATCTTCAAGCGATTCACGAACTCCACCCAGTCGGCCATCAATTGTTGGCCGAATACCAACTCGTGGGAGGGCGCCATTCCAAATAGTGGGGACTGTACTCATAGATAATTTCTCACCAGATAAAAAACTCTCAAATAACAACAATCTGCATCAATCAGACCTCTACGGCAGGCTTCGAAGAAAATATAGCAACCGCAAAGCCGAAAACTGCAACAACCACAAAGCAGCTGAGAGGTAGGAAAAATGAAAGGCGAACCGGCTCAAGCAGCTGGCCAGCGATGGTCATACCATCGCCATCAATTATCGCACCTTGCAAACGTGGCATGAACGCACCGCCAACAATTGCAAAGATTAAACCCGCTGATCCCAATTTTGCATCATTAGGACTGAGTCCATTGAGAGCAATCCCATAAATTGTTGGGAACATGAGTGACATACAAGCAGACACACCAATGAGACAATAAAGACCTGTGAGTCCCTGCAGAAAAATCGCTCCGGCAGTCAGCAGACCACCTCCAACAGCGAGCACACCAAGCAACAAGCCGGGGGACATGTATTTTAGTATGAATGTACAGATAAAACGACTCGCAAGAAAAATACCCATGGCAGCAATGTTGTAATTCTGTGCCTCGGCAGCACTTAATCCTACAAGTGTCATTCCGTAGTGGATAACAAACGTCCACGTCATTATTTGTGCACCAACATAAAAAGTTTGCGCAATAACACCTCCTACATACTGCCAATTTGTAAATAGGTTCTGAGCAAGCGCTATGACATGAATCTCTTCATCGTCCTGCCCTGTATCTGGCAGCCTCGAGATGATGAAAAGCAGCAGAACAGCAAGTACAACCAAAGCGATAACTACATATGGTGTTCTCACAACTGCTAAGTCATGAGAGACCATTGCTTCGTATTTCTGAGGATCTGCCTTTGCAGAATCTTCCATTGCTTTGGTTATGAGTCCATCGACATCACTGGGCAGCATCGTCTTATATTCAGGATGTCTTGCAATCTCGGCCTCTCGGAATTGCGAGACATCAAGCCCTGGAAGAATGAACATGCTCGCTACCACCATCCCGGTAAGCGACCCAATCGGATTAAATGCTTGAGCCAGGTTTAGTCTCTGCGTTGCAGTACTTCTTGGCCCCATAGAGAGGATGTACGGGTTTGCTGTTGTCTCTAAGAAAGCAAGGCCAAACGTCAGAATGTAGAAACCTACAAGGAAGACATTGAATTCCATCATCAAGCTTGCCGGAATAGTCATCGCGGCACCTACTGCATAGAGAAGTAGCCCAATAATAATCCCAGATTTGTATGACACTTTTCGAATGAGTAGTGCTGCCGGAATCGCCATCGTGGCATATCCACCATAGAAGGCCCATTGCACCAAACTGCTTTGTGCATTGGAAATAAGGAATATTTCTTTAAAGGCACGAACGAGTGGATTGGTGATGTCGTTTGCAAATCCCCACAACGCAAATAATGACGTTACAAGAACAAACGGTGCTACAAACTGTTTCGGAACAACTGACTCTTGCGAAGTCGCACCTGCCGCGGTTGATTCTTGCATGCCTAACCTCCTCATAAATCACCAATCAAATTCTCACGATTCAACTGGACTGATCCCCGGACTTACAACAGCCCTTGTTGTAACAAACTGGACACTACCCGCGATAGGAGGGACCCAACTTTCCATCACTCATGCAAACACCTGATTCATCAGCACGGAAATCCAATTACGCACGCTGTATTCTTGGCTGTATTCTTGGCTGTATTTGACATTTGGGTGCCACCATACTGACTAGCTATAAGTGAAACAGATTTCATGAGGACGGTGATCGGCCAACAGGCTTCCCTGTGACCAATATGCCTTCAACGGCAGAACCTAAATCCGTTACCAAACATTTTAACCGCCAGCATGGCAGTTCCGGAGCCCAACTCTGCAAAACCTATTGTTGTTGGTTTTTTTCGCAGCCACTGTCTGCCGGGACCGATTGTCCCACCACGTCAATGGGATGCGTATACAAATATCGCCAGACCGCTTCATGCATGTATTTACCACTCTTGCTTTTGTACGCACGACTGCCCGGCTGCACACTTCCATGTGCTTTTTTTTCATTGCCGCCCACATCGAAGTCAGTAATCAAGCGACGCGTGTTTTGGTAAGGAGGCCGTGCACTGTCAACATTGACGATCGGTCCGTACTGATTCATTCCTAACATTTCCCAACTACGACAATAGTGATCCGCTTTCCAACCACCATCAAGTACGTGTGAGAACCCAAAATAACGATTCGTGGGAGTTGCCGAGGGTAGGGCCTGCCACATCTGATATTGGTCACGGGGACCACACAACGCAACGACGCGACTGACTTTGACATACTTTGCAAATCGTGCAGCGGTGGTGGAGCCATGCGAACTACCAGAAACAATGACTTTCTCCCAATCGATTCCCTTTCTGTCTGCGTTCAGAAATTGCCCCCAGTCCCCTTCGGGATTGGTACGTTCCAACCACTTTACAAATTGATAGGCACGTGACATCATGCCGTCCGGTTTCGGGATGCTAACCTCATCACTGAAATCTATTCCTGTTGCCGCTTCCAGCCGAATATTCCCACGACAGTGCGGACCAACCGGTTTCTCCTGGCAACAAATAGAAAACCATGATCTCGCATACTCCACTTGGATTGCGTGTAATCCGTAGTCAGCCAGACGATCAAAGAGCGCTTGATTGTGACTCATGAGCCAGATAACAAGCTTCCCACGCTGAGGGACCGACGTATCGACAATAGCATTTTGAACATCAGCGGGCTTACCACTCGAAGTTTCAAGTACAAATTTAATTTCCGGGTGTGACCGAACTCGACGATCGATCGTACTTGCTCTCACTTGTAGTTCGTAACGCTTTTGATTCGATACAACCTGTTCCGCCAATACGAAACGCCCACACGTTGCGAATAACGTAACTCCAATGCACACGCACACTGAGAAGCTAATCTTTGTTCCCATTCCGCATATTCTTTCGTACTAAATTCGATGTATCTTGCTACCGAACACCTATCGTATCGATATTGTAAATGACGGGTGCATGCTTTGACAAAGCACCTAACACTTAGCAAACAATTGTAATGCAGGTCAGCAAATACCTGAACAGAGTGTCATAAACTAATGTTCACAAAAGATCACGACTCTGAGGTAGAATTTTCACGGACTATCTGTGTTGTTCTGTCTTTGGCTCGCAAGCAGCCAAGTTGGAGTAAAGAGAACAAGCTTCGCCAAAGCCCGTGAATCACAGCCTGCCTTTAATGGAAAACGAGTACACAGACCCAACCCGCCACCCCTGTCCAGCATGTCTTTTAGAGGCTTACCACATACGGTAACAACCATGCCGTTAGCCACAACGACTACACTGGCGTAGTTAATCAGGCGTCGACTCCGACCTGAACAGCAAACCATCAATCCATTGAATATCATGCTGCGGCTGCATGAAGTCGTTCATGGATCTGCTCGATATCATCAACCTGTATGGACTTATCAGGATGACTTTCTGCAACGACTTGAGCCATGGCGACAAGACGAAGGACATCTCCCAAAATCCCGGCAGCTATTTGATGAATGACCAGCCACACGCTTGCCGAGCACGCGTGCCCATTAGCGGTTAACTGTGTTTCCACAATGCTTCGTGTTTCGGAAAGCGATAGCGGATGAATTACTGAACGCAGCAAAACCTTGTCAAGCAAACCACGATCTCGAGATAACACCGTCATCAAACGACCGCGACCACCTAGAACAACTGAAGCTCTTGGTGACTGCAGCCATATTGCTTCAGAAACCGCCCCCAACATACCAACTGTTGCTAGATGACAATTATCGACAGTAACGACGACGTTGCCTGCACTCGCGCATTCTGCAACCTGCGAAGATACCTCGGCTTGCCTCACATCAACTTGCACAACATGCGATGCTCCATGAAGCCTCGCTACGAGAGCACTCATAACCGTTGACACACCGGAACCACCAGGACCACAAAGAACCGCAAGATTCGATTCTTGTAAGACGGCGTACTGCAAGCGTGCTACAGCAGCACGCTGAGAGTGAAATAGCTGTACCGCAGAAGGCTGCGTTTTTCCTTCACCACCCACCACTCCAAGACGTGACCTAAATTCAGGAGACACGGGAGGACTTACCTTTGAGTCCGAATACATCAATGCTTTTGTTTGATTCATCATCACAGCCTCCAACATTACGCAACACGACAGGAATCTGCTGATTTTCGGGAATAAGAACCACATTCCTTCTCACCCGAGAAGGTTACAACCTCACCGATTGGAAAGACACCCAGTTCTCCAAGGAGTTGTTGCCGGTGAGGGCAGGGCGGCACGTCCGCATGACGAACCAACAGCACTGCATCACAGCCAAACACTCGTGCTGCCATCTCTCTCCTGCGGAACGGACCAGGCATAAACCAGATACCTGCATCTACCAAGACAATGCTTTGCTTACTCCCTGAGCCACTGATGGCTGCTCGATCTTGTCGCCACGCCCCCGACTGAGAGTCATCAACTAATTCACACCAAAGTTCTTGCATGGTATGAAGACATCGCACCTGCCAACCAGACGCACTGAGGATGGTGGAAAGACCATGAGTGATCGTTGTTCGCCCTTCCTGAACCCGATGGCCAGCAATTGCGATGACATAATGACCGCCTACGTGAGCTTCAACAACCCGATCAGTAATTGCTTTCCATTGCGATGGCAACGCTTCTAATAAAACGGCCAGCGTATTACTGCGTATTTTGTCGTTACAACCAGCGTCGTCTCTCAACGTGGCTTGATTCTGGTTTACCACTTCTATTTCCAGAGGACTCTTCTTGCTGCTCTGTTTTGCAACTGAACCAACCGACGCTCTTTGTGATTCTAGGCCTGCCGCCTCCGACACACCCTGTTGTGCAAACGATACTTGTTGATCTACAAAGCTTTGATCGAGACGGTCGAATTCCATTTACTGCCTGCTCTTCTCTTGGCGGTAAGACATAACAGGGGTTTCCGCAAACCGAATCGAATTCATTTCTAGTGTTTTCATTTTTACGACCGGTTGCTGTTCAACAAAAAAAACACGCATCCAAATAACTGCTGCTACAAAAGACAGCACCCATAATGTCAGTGATGGCCTCGATGACCCTGAGGATCGCATTTTTTTCTTAGGCCTACACACGCTTAGCTGTTTCGAGGGGAAACTTTCTCCTTCCCTACCATCCAAACCCTGCTTCTTCGTGCGTCGCTGATTCGTCACAGGCTTTGGCACGCGGCCCTGCTGAACCTTCCGCTCGGTACAAATAGGCACGGTGTCCGGAACAGTTTTTCCAGAAAGATTCTGCCCGATGCTGTTACCAGAAATGATTTCACAAGAGGCCAACTGTGCACTACGCGCGGGTGCCGCATTGTGTCTTTTCATGCAATCCAAAGAACCCTTTTCATCCTTTAGCTTGCTGGGTACGTGCGTTGTTCGTGCTCTCTCCACCGGCTTGGAACTTCGAGCGTGCTCATCACATCCGCCCCCTGAATGTGGGCCGTGTTCCGGTTGTCGAACATGTGGGAATACTGTGATTAGATCCATAACGCTCCTACGGAATTTTCGTCTGAAACAAGACAAAGCCTTTAGAGACTTCTTTTTACCTCGTCAGAGTTTGACGTAACGTCGGGCAGGAGAAGTTAGTGAGTTTTTCCCAAACCATCACTACATCCAAGGTCATTAGCCCAAACCCTCAAATTGACAGCTCGCTCCAGACTGTGTCTCAAATAGAGGGGAGAATGCTCTGCGCTATCCGAACATCATGAACTCGCCTATACTACTATTAAAATAGCAGTTTCTTTCAGTTCAGCACCGCCCCCCCACGACAAATCAGAAAGCCCGATGGAGATTACCAACAGCCGTTCGACAGAATTTCTTGATCTTCTTAATGACCGAATTGCCATCCTTGACGGCGCTATGGGCACAATGGTCCATACCCTCGGCTTAGATGAACAGGGTTTTCGAGGGAAACCTTTCCAAGACCATGGCCGAGACCTCAAAAACTGTATCGATGTCTTGACGTTGTCCCAACCAGATGCCATCCGTCAGATCCATGCTTCATTCCTCGAAGCAGGAGCTGATATTGTTGAGACCAATACATTCGGTGCTACATCGGTTGCCTTAGCAGACTTTGGGCTCTCAGACCAAACCCGAGAACTCAATCTGGCTGCCTGCAAGATTGCAAGAGAAGCAGCTGACGCAGCGACGGCCAAATCGCCTCATAAACCTAGATTCATTGCCGGCTCTATGGGGCCAACGAATAAGCAACTTTCCATTGCTGGAAATGTGGCTGACCCTGGACATCGTGACGTCACTTTTGATGAGATGGTTGCCTGCTACAGGGAGCAAGTTGAGGCCCTCCTTGAAGGCGGCGTCGACCTTCTTCTTGCAGAAACAGCATTCGATACACTGGTTCTCAAAGCAGCCCTTTTTGCAATCGAAGAAGCATTTCAGTCAACAGGTATTGCCGTCCCGATCATGGCCTCATTTACTGTTTTCGAGGGAGGCCGAACGCTCTCTGCCCAGACTGTTGAAGCGTGCTTTCAAAGTATTTCACACGCCAATCTCGTAAGTGCAGGAATTAACTGTGCCCTCGGGCCTGAGAAGCTACGTCCATACTTGGCAGACCTTTCCCGCATCTGCCCGAAGATGGTGAGCTGCTATCCCAATGCTGGACTTCCAAACGCTCTCGGTGGCTTCGATGAGACCCCCGAAATGATGGCCTCTGTTATTGGCGAGTTTGCGAAAGATGGTTTCCTTAACATCGTTGGCGGATGTTGTGGCACAACTCCTGATCACATTCGCGCAATTTCTGAAGCTGTTTCACCTCACCCCACCAGAAAACCAGCGAAGCCGCTGCGATTGAGCCGTTACTCTGGCCTTGAACTGCTTGAAGTTCGTCCGGAAAGTAGTTTTACCATAGTCGGTGAGCGCACAAACGTAACCGGATCAAAAGCATTTGCTCGACTCATCAAAGAGGAGAACTACGAAGCTGCTCTAAGCGTCGCCCGGCAACAGGTAGAAAATGGTGCAAATTTAATTGATATAAACGTCGACGAGGGAATGATCGACGGGCCAGCAGTCATGACTAAATTCCTGACACTGCTCTCAAGCGAACCAGATATTTCCCGCGTCCCCATCATGATCGACTCCTCTCGCTGGGAAGTGCTCGAAGCTGGACTGAAGTGCATCCAAGGAAAGGGTGTTGTCAATTCCATTAGCATGAAAGAGGGTGAAGAAGCGTTCCTCAGGCAGGCCCGCATCATTCGAAGTTATGGAGCAGCTGTCGTCGTCATGGCATTCGACGAAGAAGGTCAGGCCACAGACATCAAAAACAGAGTAGCTATTTGCGAGCGAGCCTACCACCTACTTACAGAAAAAGCTGATTTCCCTCCAGAAGATATTATCTTCGACCCCAACATTCTCACTGTGGCAACGGGGATGGAGGAACATAACCGCTATGCAATGAACTTTATTGAGGCAACGCGTCAAATTAAAGAGAAAATGCCCCTGGTGAAAATATCTGGCGGCGTGAGTAACATCTCGTTTTCATTCCGAGGTAACAACGCTGTCCGCGAGGCGATGCATGCGGCCTTTCTCTACCACGCCATAAAAGCCGGCATGGACATGGGCATTGTCAATGCCGGACAACTTGCGCTCTACGAAGAAATTGATCCTGAACTTCTTGAACGAATTGAAGACGTTCTCTTTGATCGCCGAATAGATGCAACTGACAGGTTGATTGAATTTGCAGAAACAGTGAAGGGTGAAGGAGAAAACAATTCTACAAAAGTTGATAAGTGGCGAGAACTCGATGTTGATGACCGGCTAGCCCATGCATTACTAAAAGGCCTCACGGACCATGTTGAGGAAGACATCGAAGAGGCCCGCACGCGATACAATACCGGCTTAGAAATCATTGAGGGCCCGCTCATGAGCGGCATGCAGACCGTCGGCGACCTCTTCGGTGAAGGCAAGATGTTTCTTCCTCAAGTTGTAAAAAGTGCTCGCGTCATGAAAAAAGCTGTCGCACATCTGCTGCCCTACATGGAGGAGGAACGAAAATCGCAAGGTGCAGCTGCGAAAAAGCGTGGCCGTATTTTGCTAGCAACTGTCAAAGGTGATGTTCACGACATTGGAAAAAACATTGTTGGTGTCGTTTTAGGATGCAACAATTATGAGATCATCGATATTGGGGTTATGGTGCCTTGTGCGACGATCATCGACAAAGCACGTGAAGAAAACGTAGATATAGTCGGCCTTTCTGGCCTTATCACCCCAAGCCTTGACGAGATGGTGCAGGTCGCAAAAGAGTTTGAGCACGAGAAGTTCGAAGTCCCGCTTCTGATCGGTGGCGCTACTACCTCAGCTCGACACACTGCTGTTAAAATTGCGCCTCAGTACTCAGGAAGTATCATCCATGTGACAGACGCATCACGTGCAGCAGGTGTAGCCGAAAAACTCCTGAATCCAAATACCCAAGAAGCATTTGCAACGGCGAACCGGGAAGCACAGGCAAGAGATTTAGAGAATTTTCAAAAGCGGCAGCAAGTAAAACTTGTGCCGTATAAAACTGCTATCGAAAAACGGTGGACCACTGATTGGTCATCGGCAGAAATTGAAAAGCCGGGCTTTCTTGGCCTGAGACCCCTTCCGACTGTCCCACTTGAAGAGCTCGTTCCTTTTATCGACTGGTCTCCTTTCTTCATGGCTTGGGAATTGAAAGGGAAGTATCCAGCAATTTTTGATGACGCCATTGTAGGCAATGAGGCCAAAAAGCTTTTTAATGATGCTCAGGCGCTTCTTGATGAAATTGTCTCTAAGCAAAAACTAGAAGCCCGTGGGGTCTATGGATTCTTCCCAGCAAACAGTGACGGAGACGACATCATTCTTTTCGATGATGAATCTCGCCAGAAAGAGACCGGGAGAATTTGTACCCTTAGGCAACAATGGGAACGTCGTGGCCAAGACACTTTTTATGCATTAGCTGACTTCATTGCTCCTATATCAAGTGGTCGAGACGACTACATTGGTGCCTTTGCATGTACAGCTGGGCATGGATGTGAAGAACTCGCAAAAAAGTTTGATGAAGACCACGATGATTATAACTCTATTATGGTAAAGGCGCTCGCTGACCGGCTGGCTGAAGCATTCGCAGAATGGCTTCATAAAAAGGCTCGACAGGAATGGGGATTCGGAAAAAAAGAACAACTCAGTACGGACGACCTTATTTCAGAAAAATATCGTGGTATCCGTCCGGCGCCGGGTTATCCGGCCTGTCCTGATCACACAGAAAAACCGGGCCTTTTCGAGTTACTCGATGCTAATAATGTTGCCGGCATGAATCTTACAGAGAGTTTTGCGATGACTCCAGCGGCGAGCGTCTGTGGACTCTACTTTGGGCACCCGGAAAGCCGATACTTTGCAGTAGACAGAATCACCCGTGAGCAAGTTGAGTCGTATGCTGTTCGGAAAGGCATGCCAGAGCCAGAGGTCGAGCGATGGCTCGCCCCGAACCTTGGATACGATCCTTGATTCACTGACTTCTTCCGGCATTTTTCCTGGCGACGTTGATACATCAAATTCATGGGAAAGAACCACACAGCAACCGGTCAGAAGCAGAAGAAAATTTCTGCCAAGCGTTCTAGAATTCGGAAAATTACTTTCGCCGGCCCTCAGCACGAGCCGCTCTCCTCAATCTGTATTGAAGAACTTATCGAGAGATTTCTTCAATTTACACGACACGAACGAGGTCTTGCAGAAAACACCCAGTCCGCCTACCAACGAGATCTGCAGACATATGGTGCGTGGCTCAATGGGCGGTCACCCCTGACTGTGACCATTCAGAATCTTGGCGATTACCTCGGAACACTTTCTGACAAGGGGCAATCTCGCGCGACCATTGCAAGAAAAGCAGCAACACTTCGATGCTTTTACTCCTTCCTACAACTTGAAGGAGTTCTGGTTGACAACCCAGCTGAACAACTTGTCCTAGCCCGTCGTGATGACACAATCCCTGCAGTACTTTCCGCTCACCAGGTTGATCAATTACTTGACAGCCCGTCACGCTTCACTAGCACTGGCGCACGTGACCGTGCACTGCTGGAATTACTCTATGCCACTGGATGCCGTGCATCGGAAGTGTCTTCACTACAACTAACCGACCTCCGTCTTGAAGAACAATTCTGTACTTGCCGAGGGAAGGGGAATAAAGAACGAGTAGTGCCTCTTGGACGGCGAGCTCATGCCGCAATCTCGCAATGGATACAAGACCACCGACCTCAATTCCTATCGGGCTCGGGCGAACAAAACCACGTCATTGTATCTAGTCGAGGTAATAAACTTTCGCGCATGCGTATATGGGAAATTGTTCGTGAGCATGCTACGGCAGCAGGACTCGCTAACGACATTTCGCCTCACACACTTCGACATAGCTTCGCCACTCACCTTGTTGCCGGCGGTGTTGACCTGAGACACGTCCAAGAAATGCTCGGACATGCAAGTATCGCCACAACACAGCGGTATACCCATGTCGACTCTGGACGACTACGAAACGTTCACCAACAATACCACCCAAGAAGCTAAACAACTTTTCGAACACTACCCGTCGAACTTCTCCTGACTCTGCAAAGAAAAAGTGCACTGATTGATATAAGTGCTCAGATAGCAACCCTGTGAATTACTTACGCATGCACAGCGAGCTTGAAGTTTGAACAATTGCCAGTAACACCTATGGCATCTGCTTAAGCGGTACAAAACTAATTTTCTTAATCATTTCAATGAGCCGACCGTTTTCTATTCTTCCCGACACCGCAGTAATTGCATCAATAATATTGATATAATCGAGTTCATAATCACAATCTATTTCCAGTTCTACGTCACCGGGAGCAGCTCCACTCTCAACCGCTACGTCGACAAAGCTAGCGACTCTTTGTCGCAGATCAAGAAAATCTATGACGGGCTCTCCGTTCATTGAAATCCCTGAGAGTACTCCATCATCACTTGAAGACAAGCGAACTTGAATCGGCGGCAACTGCAGTTCATCAGGCGGTTCTATAGACGACTTTCCTAATGGCATACGAACATCGAAATCACCCTCCGGCGCTATAATATTAAATGTCAGCATGAAAAATATCATCAACTGAAAAACAACATCTATCATGGGAGTCATATTAACTTCCACTTTTTTGAGTCGTCGACGAGGAAGGGTAGAACGCATCTTTCAGTCTGGCTTGTAAAGGGCACGGAGGGCAAATTGCTGAAATCCTAGTTCTTGGCAGATCTGTATAACACGCTGAACATCACCAGCATTGGCACGACCATCCGCTCGAACTATGACAGTCGCCCGTTTGGGGTCCTTATTTGATGCGATAATGATATCTCGCTCTCTCTGCAATGACCCACCTATTCCCTCAACGGGAACGATTTCACCTGCATACAGAACACCGCCATTTGCCATCAACTGCATCGTGATAGGCGCTTCAACCACTCCCTCCGCAGGCTTTGCCAACTGACTTGAAGGGAGCTGTATCCGTTCATCCTGCTCTGCCTCACTAAAATTTAGAACGAACATAAAAAAGGTGATTAATTGAAATGTAACGTCGATCATGGGGGTCATGTCGTTCTCAGTTATAGCTGGGCCGTTACTCTTCCGTATCACTGCAAAATTCCTGGAGTTGTTCCTGTGCTTACTGAATGTCAGCCTATTTCTGCGCTGCTCTACTTCCGCGCTGGTTTACTTCCTCGTTTACTTCTGCGCTAATGGCACTTTTGAAATAAGACGAACTGCTTCAGTATCCACATCACTGTTAAGCTGCTCAAGCCAATTACGAAACAAATTAAAACAGGCGACGGCAGGAATAGCCAACCAGAGACCGATAAGCGTTGTCACAAGCGCCTGCGAAATACCAACAGCCAACTCGTGATGTTTCGGCTGGGTTGCTGACTGAGCGATTACCGTAAACGCACTGACCATACCACTGACTGTTCCGAGCAACCCGAACATTGGTGATAAGGAGCCAATGAGTGAAACGTAACTGATCTTATGCTCAAGCTGCATTGCTTCCTCAGCTTCCGTTTCACGCATTGCGTCAAATGCCTGCTGCCGACCAACTTGCAATTTAACGAGGCCAACAGAAAGCACTCGTCCTAGATAAGAATCATCAGATTTTGCCAGTTCATATGCCTGCTGAAATTCTTTATTATCAAGATGCAACTCAAATCCTTCAATAAGTTCAGGTGGCATGAGGACTGTGCGACGCAGCTGTAAAAAACACATCACAAGCAACGCTACGAGCGCGAAAGAAAGAGCTACAAAAACTATTACAAACGTAGCGCCAAGTGCTTTTATATAATAGATAAGTAAATTATCAGGTGCACTTGGCCGAACATTATTACCACCTTTTCCAGAATCTGATCTTGGAGCCAATGGCTGCAATTGTGCAGGTTCACTCTCTGCAACAATTTCTGGCTCAGCTCCCGGAACAGCAGGCTGACTTTCTTCGCCAACCTGAGCCATCGCAATCGTTGACCATAAAAAGACACTACCGAAAACAATATTTCTACCCTGAAGCCACATGTGATTCCTCGAAAACTGCATCTTGAAACATCCCTGCTTTCTGGCGATTAAGCCCGCATTGCAAACCCAGGAAATATTACTCCTGAAAACTTCTCTATAAAGCACAATAGACATTGTTGTACTCAATGATTATCAAACATGCTACGTGAATTTACTCTGAGGTCGAATTCAAACGTGTCGCCGCTTCACTCCTAGGATAGCTGTCGACAAGCTTTTTCTTGGCCTCGGCTGCGCGAAGAGGATAGCCGCCCTCCGCCCACAAACCAATTAGTTGCAAGAGTGACTCAGCGTGCACATCCGAATCTGTGTTGTAGACCAAATCAACCGTAAGGTACGCAATCAAAGCTTCTTGATTCTGGCCCATCTCAAGAAACGATTGACCAAGAAGGCTATACGCCTTACCCAACAACTCTTCCGCTGAGGAAACAGGAACTTCCTCGGGAAAATCTCGTGAAAGCAATGCCCGAATACGTGAAACCGCCTCGCCAAAACGGCTCATTGCAATGAGACTGGCCGCCTGACCGAGACACGCCGCCATTTTTTCCTGCTCACCACCATTCAGGTCAAGATTTCCTAACTGCACTTTTTCAAATTCAGTAACTGCCTCAAGATGACGACCTTCAGCCGCTAAAACATTCCCACCGAGCCTCCTTGCTCGAATCCTCATGAGCGGCGGCCCTTCTATCATCTTGTCATAAAAGCTTTTTGCTTTATCGAAATGCCCCAGTGCAACCTCAAGATCTCCAGCCAATTCGAGCAGCTCATAATAGTGAATCGAACGCGTAAACTGATCAATCACTCTCTCCACACGCCTGAGAGCAAAAGGAATTTTCTCACCTGTTCCGATTGCAATTCGACCAGTTGCAACCGCTTGTGTATACGCATATTCACCACGAATCGCCACTGAACTACTTTTCATCTGGTTCTCATCTATCGCCTCTACAGCAAAAAGTGCACTCACAAAATCTTTTTTCAAAAGTCGTCGCTTTGCCTCGATTAAACCCTGCGGCTCCTCATCGAACTGAATCATCAAGACATTCACAACTCCGATTTCTTGGGGAGCACCTGCAGAACCTCTTGGGAGCAGACGTACAGCTTCCGGTGTCACAGATTCTATCTTCCCGAATAGTGTCTCGTCGTGGGTAACAACCTGATCAGCTGCATCGACGGGCACCGAGTTTAGAAAGGCAATACATCCAAGACAGACCAACATCAACCGAAGGCCTTGACTGCTACACCTGAGAGCAAAATTTGACCGTATATCCTGCACATCGCATTGCATCGTCATTGTTTACTCTCCTGAATTTTCAAAAACTCTTGCTGTATGTTCATACGCAACTCCTCAAACCTCTTCTTGAACGCAATCCCTCCGAGGCCTGGATGCAATTGGGATTCAATTTTTATGTCAGCTTCTGCATCGTGTAATAACTTGATCTTCGTGGCGACATCCACAACACTCTGCGACCATTCCAATCGGCATGCAGCAAGGCTGAAACGTGACTCGAAATACAACCTTCTCATGCTATCAGCGAGATCACTACGATCACCAAATGCGACTTTTGAGACACGATTTGCGAGCACCCCCCAACCCCATACGACACTTTCACCAGTTGTTAGCGTGACGCGACTACCAGATACAGCTGTACGAAAAAAAATTTGTGACTGTTCAAAGCTTGGGGAATTCTTCGCGGCTTTCTGGAATAGCTCCGCAGCATCTTGCTGAAGAAATGGCGACCTCGCATTTTTTTGATCAGAAAGAATAACTCGCATCTGCTTGACAGCCTCATCCCACTGACCAAGACTCGATCTCACCGAGACGAGCTCACGCCTCCAAGAAGTCTGCGTATCGCCCCGCAGTTCACTGCCTGATAGAATCTGTCTAATTGTGGCCGCTGACTGCTCGAGAAAGAATTTCCGTTTGTCATCACGAACACCTGCAACGAGCGCGTCACCAGAGACTCCAAGCCTGCCGAAAGTAAGAGCCACCCACGACAACACCTCTATTTGTGGTGTAGCATCTTTCACAAAGTCCAATAGCTCCCCGAGTAATTCTGCCTCATCGCCAGACACCTCGTCTCTTGGACTTGCCAAACTTTCTTGCTCTTTGCGCTCCTGCGATACCTTAATCATTTTTTCCGCAATCGCTATACATGTCCCGACAAGCCGAAGACGCGATTCTTGGCTCGAAGACGCGGTCACCAACAGGGCGGCCAATGACTGACGAGCCAAGTCATATCGGCCAACTTTTACAAATCCTTGAAGACATGCTCGCAAGCCGGGTTCATAGACCGGCAACGGGAGCTTTACCGTAGAATCTCGAAGCACACGCCATGGCCCATACTTCACCTGATTGAGAAGCGAGAACAAATCTAGTGAGTCTTTATTCGTACCAGACACAGCAATCTCACAACGAGCGACTGCCGCAGCGACTGCAACTTCCAAGGCCGTACCATGCAATACACTTCTTCTACCAATTCCTCCCAACCCTTCATCCAGAACACGGACTGCTCGATGGGTGCATTCTTTTTGTGACAGGTTTGTCCTTCCAGCCTGTTCATCGGTCATATCCTGACAGAGATGCCACATCGATACCCCTCCACGCAACAGCACTTCATCTCGTCCAGGGCTACCCTCTGCGAGGTCCTGAATCACAGCGATGATAGCTTCAAAACTTCCTTCTCTAACTGCAAGATCAATACTCGCCTCTGCAGCGTCTACAGAACATTGATCACGAGGCCAGGCACGCATAATATACGAGGACATAGACCCTATTTGAGGCACAGCGTCACGACACCATTCAGTATTTTTTTGTTCTGACAACGCTTGCCACGAGGCTAGCGTAAGAATAGCTGCTTGTTTGCTAACGTGATCAAGCGACGAGCTCCTCGTGAGCAATTCACCTATCGACACCGCCTCGTGATACCGCTTCTCCTCATAAAAAAGAAGTGCCAACTGGTACCTCAAAAGTGAAAGTTGCTTTCGCTTTTGCTCCTCGTCTTCAGCTGACTGGCCTGGTGCTTTCCTCAATACCTTCTGAAGTTCTGCAAGAGCTTCGGACCGTTCGGATTCTGTTGGATTCTTGCGATACTGTGCCAGAACCTCCTCTGCATGCTGATATGAAGCCATAAAACTTTGACTGAGTCGCCCAGCAAAAGCTGCATCCTTTCGCCCTAATTTTTCGAGTAATCTCCGTGCCGATGCAGCATGAACACCATCAGTTTTAGCAACGACTCGAGCAAGAATACGCACATCAGCCAACAGGGAATCACGGGTTGCTTTTGAAGCTGTTGGTGCCGCCTCGAAACGTCGCCACAGAAGTTCGGCGGCACGGTACTTCATCGACAACCCATCAGGACTAGAAAGAGATACTGAGCTATCATTCAGCACAAATTGCCGAAGCCGCTCGTCAAAGTCTTCATCGTCTTCAATATTCTCCGTTCCTAGCCACATAGAAAGCAACGCATCAACTGCTTTAACTCGCAATTGATAGATCAGTCCTTCCGAACTAGGTAACTTCGTGATCTCAAGAAGGACTTCCTGCCCCTCTTTTTCGCGGCCCAATAGAAGCAGTGTTTTTCCTTCCTCAAGCCTCGCCCAGAGTCCTGCAGAACGATTAGGTGTAGCCTCATATACGGCGAGATACCTTTGTAGAGCCTGTTCGAGGCTCTGCACCCATTCTTCGGAGTGCTGCTTAAAACACTCAGCCATTTCTGAAAATGCCTCAGCGGCAAGTAGCTGCACCTGCATTTGACGACCGCGTAGCGTCTCTCGGCTTTGTTCAAGTTGTGTAAGCGCACGCCGGTCGTCAGGCGTCATTAATTTCTGTTTTCGATACACGCGAATAAGTTTGTCAACATCTTGAATTTCAATCTCTACTGCCTTGAGTGCTGTCGGGCCTGCTCTCGGACCAACAAACACATCACCTGCTAATATGAAAAATTCGTGTGCCTTACTAAGATCCTTGTACTCGGTGGACACCACGTTTTGATAGAGCCTCCCCGTGTCAAGAAAGACCATGCCTAGCTGGAAAGCCGCATCCACCAGAAGAGATTGTTCTTGCTGTTCCTCAAGGAGGCATTCCAACTCTTTCCTTGCTTCTCCATAGGCTCGCAGCTTCTGAACCCAGTCTGAAGACTTTTGAACGCTGGCCACACGTTCGATAGCCCGCAATAAAGGAATTTTTCTGCGATAGGAATTTGAGACTGACTTGTTCTGCCCCAGCTTATTGAGAACGGAAACTGCAGTATCGTGATAGCCTTTTTCACCAAGAGCCGTGATCAATCGTGAAGATGAGTGCTGCACCATCGTTTCTGCAAGAATAATTTCAGCAACCACGTAAGACGACAGCAAAGAAACCCATGACAGAAGCAAAAGCCTTCTAACATTGTGACTGACTGAGGGGGGCCGATTCAAAGTCTTCCCTGACCCTTTCGTCATTGCATCTGGGATCATTTCGCCAACGGTTACTTTATTTTAACAACTGCGGCAGCTATCAGATGAAAGCCAGAACATTTCCATCATCTCTGTTCTGGACTGTTTGAACCAGCAGATAACCAATAAGGAAGCTCTCCTGCCTTTGGTAATTTACATACTTTTGCAGAATGTATCCCTTCACAGGTTCGTACTTTGGATAAAGAATCCTCCGATGGCTCCTGATCAAGACTTAGAACACCGATAGCATCACCACCTGGTGCTGCACGTCCTACTGTCATCTGTGCAATATTCACCCCTGTACCACCAAAAGCTGTACCAACATTTCCTATGATTCCTGGAACATCCTCATGCATGAAGATAAGAAGTGTTCCATCCAGATATGCCTCCAGCCGATGGCCTTCAAGCTGCACAAGCCTGGGCATTGATCGGCCGAAAAGAGTCCCTGCTGCGCGATGAACATGATCACCAACAACGAGATCGACAGCGACTACTGAACTAAATGCCCCTGGATCAGTTCTGCTCTGTTCAACAAGCTCAATCCCCCGCTCACGTAATAACATTTCGGCATTAATGATGTTGACATCTTCAAGAGCCGTTTCAAGCAAGCCCGCAGCAAACGCAGCTGTAATGAGACGTGTATTTCGTGACGCAATCTCTCCCCTATACGCAATCGAAACAGCTTTTGGTGGCTGATCATCGAGCTGAGATAACAAAACACCAAGCCGCCACCCAAGATCAAGGAAACCACGGAGCGCTTCAAGATCTGCTGGATCAATCGGGCTCGAATTCACTGAGTGACGAATAGTACCTGTTCGTAAAAAATCTGTGAGCAGATTCACTCCTTCAATAGCTACCTGCGACTGAGCTTCCTCGGTGCTAGCGCCAAGATGTGGGGTAACAAGGACATCCGATCGACCAAAAAGTGGACTTTCTGTACATGGTTCTGTTTCAAAAACGTCAAGCGCAACTCCAGCAAGCACACCACTTTCGAGGCCTTCGAGCAATGCCGCTTCATCATAAATTCCACCCCGGGCACAATTGACAACTCGAACTCCTGGCTTGAGCAAGGACAACTCTTCTTTGCCAATTAAATGACGAGTATCGTCAGTAAGCGGAGTGTGAACTGTTAAATAATCCAGTTCTGGCAACATTTCCCGAACACTTCCAAACAATTCAACGCCAAGTTCACCAGCTCTCTCCGCTGCAAGAAATGGGTCATAAACAACCACTCGCATATCAAAAGCGCGAGCGCGGCTTGCTACGGCTTGTCCGATACGTCCCATGCCAACAATACCGAGAGTTTTGCCTGCTAACTGAACCCCCATGTACTTGCTTCTATCCCAACGATTTTCACGAAGGCTAGCATCAGCGGGAGCAACATTTCGAGAAAGAGCTAAGAGCAACGTAAACGCATGCTCAGCCGTGCTTACAGTGTTACCTGCCGGGGTATTCATAACAACAATTCCCTGACGAGTCGCCGCCTGCTTGTCGATGTTATCTGTACCAACTCCAGCACGGACAATGGCACGAAGACGATGATTTCCTGCGAGAACGTCTGCTGTTATCTTAACTCCACTTCGACAGATAGCGCCATCATGACTGGCCAAAGCTTCCTTTAATTCTTGACCGGACAGACCTGTCTTCACCTCATAAGAAATCCCTAATCGAACAGCCGCATCAAGGAGAGCAAGCCCATCGGGGCTGAGTTTATCGAGCACAATTATCGATGGCATAGTTTGTTTGCACCTGGGCGAGACCGGCACTCCTTAAGTAGGTAGTAGGGACCACAATTGATTTTGTAAACGTGAGACAAGAGCCTAACTAATGCATGTCATTAACAATTCATATCGACGGCACCAACGAACAATACTTATCCGTGCGAGCTTTTAAAATTACTCATAAATTGGCATAACGCATCAACACCTTCTGCTGGCATAGCATTATAAATACTTGCGCGAATACCACCCACCGAACGATGCCCCTTAAGGTCGGAAAGACCCTCTGCGGCAGCATTCTTGACAAAAGCAGCCTCAAGTTCCTCTGATGGAAGACGGAAGGTTACGTTCATAATTGAGCGACTTGCAGGGCAGGCATGTCCTCTAAAAAAACCTTCTGAAGAATCAATGACGTCATACACTTTACTGACCTTCGCCGCATTTCGTGCTGCAATATGCTCCAACCCACCAACTTCATTGAGAATCCATTCACATACAAGTCCAAGAATATACACAGCGAAAACCGGAGGTGTATTCGGCCTTGACCCTTTCTCGACAAATGTCTGATAGTTCAGCATAGCTGGCAATTTTTCTTGCGATCGAGAGAGCAGATCACGACGGATAACTGCAACAGTGACTCCGGCAATCCCTGCATTTTTCTGGGCACAAGCGTACAGCATCCCGTAGTCTGCAATATCTACTGGCCGAGAAAGAAAGTCACTTGATGAATCACAAATCAGCGGAACGTTTTGAAACGTTGGAATCGCCTGCCATTGAACTCCTTGAATTGTCTCGTTACTCGTCACGTGGACATAAGCCGGGTTCTTCGAGAGGGTTACTTCTTCGGCAGATGGCAACCGGTTATAACCCTCCTCGACCCCATCCCAGGCAACGTGCGAATTGCCAACCCGGCTGGCCTCTCTGAGACCACTTTTCCCCCATGTTCCGGTGACGATGTAGTTGGCTTCACCCGAATGACTGGCAAGAAAATTCATCGGTACCATAGAAAATTGAAGGCTTGCTCCTCCCTGCAGCAACACCACTTCATGATCCCCACCAACACCCAGAAGACGCTTGAGATTTGACAGGGTATTTTCAAGGATACCGTCGAAGGCTTTGCTCCGGTGACTGATTTCAAGCACAGACGCGCCTACACCCGGTAGGGATAGCAATTCAGCTTGGGCCTTTTCAAGCACTGGCAATGGCAACACTGCTGGCCCTGCTGAAAAGTTAAATACCCTATCAGCAACCCTCGCCATGAATTCCTCCGTCGCTGCCTGCCTGAAAATTAAACCACCACCCACCGGCATACCGTAGGCATGATTTCGCTCATTGTCTTACGAGTACCTGATTAAAAACACCATTTGAAGGCGTTTTGGAGAAGAGCGTAAGAATACTCTTCATTAACAGGTTACGGCCCATCTACCCACATGGTCAACGGGCTGCTGTTTCTAAGCCGAATCATTGAGGAGAGTAAGAAGATCCGCCGACTGGAGGCGCAATTGCGATAACTGACGAGGGACCCGCTGATGAAAGAGTCGCAACTTTTGCAGCAACGGTTGGCTGATTTCGGTCTAATTCGAGGGCCTTTGAATAATTAGCAAGAGCCTGCTGCGTATCACCCGAAGACTCTCTAATTTGCCCGAGCGCAACAAGTGCCCTCGGGTTCTCTGGATCAATCGAGACGGCATCAATCAAATAATTTTCAGCGTCGAGATCATCTCCTTGCTCATGACAAAGCCGAGCAAGCTCAATTCTGGGTTCAGGGTTCGCTGGCTGCCTGGCTGCCCATTGTTCAAGTTGCGTCGCAGCATCTCCGGTACGTCCTGTTTCAACAAGTAAGACAGCGAGACCTCGCTGACATGCTGCGTGATCTGGGTCTCTTGCTAAGCAGAGGTGATAGTACTGCTCGGCGGTCTGAAGATCACCAGCCTGACCAAAAAGCTTCGACTGCTGATGGTATGTAGCTCCAAGGTTGTAAAAACAGTCAGCATTCCCTGGCTGCTTCTCAAGAGCTCTCTGAAAAGAGTTTGCTGCACCGAGATAATTACCCTGCTCATAGAGGGCAACGCCTTGATTCGAATCAGAGTTTATAAATCGTCCACAGCCGGTAGTCAGAACTACAAGACATATGCCAACAATGGATATGCTTGCCGCTTCAGGAAATAACAACCCGTCTCGCAATGTATCGTGCTCCATGACTCCTTAACACCACGTATAAATCATGGAGAGAAGGTATCGCGTGCCACTTCCCTAAGGCAATATCGAATGTTATCGCTTCAAAACAGCACACTAAAGGCATTTACTCAGTTGCAACACAAAGAGGCATTACCCGCACATACCCAAGAGACCGCAGCACCGTTAGTACCTCACTGCAGGTCGGAAACCGTCGTCCAGTTGTCGTTTTATATTTTTCGAGGGCCTGCATAAATTCCACTTCTGCGCCATCGTACTCTCGCTCACACGTCGCTGGATCAATGGCCCGCGTTTTAGAAGCTATTTTTTTGTCATCTATCATGGATTCATTTCCCGAGGGTTATTCTCTTTGAAACTTCTAATCTTGTATGGTGTTGCAAATGGCCCACCATTATTCCGACCTGAGGCGATCAAACAAAAGGATCGTACCGGTCGGCTAAGAAGTATTGCTCATTCCAACAAGTGCGGGCAGGCAAAATAGCGATTTTTTAAAGAAAAGTCCGGTTGTGTCGCTTGCAACAAAGAGAACGATCCCGAACTGCAACTGTTGGGCTAACGATTACCAAAGTATTTACGGAGGGCATCGGCTGCCGCGTCCCGGCTTGAACCATCTGACTTGTTCGATTTTGGTAAATTTCCTGGCTTCGATCGAGATTCAAGAATTTCTTCAACCGCTTTCCCATGCACTGAAGAGTCGTCTTTCTCGTCAACAACCCCAGCAGATGAAATCATAGTTGTTCCAGCCGCGTCTTTACCCTTTTGGTCACTTGCCCCATGAACAACCGCAGAATCATCGTCCGCAGTTTCTAATGAGCGAGTCGTATCGTGCATACCAACGGGATCATCGCCTCCGAGGAGCAGTCTGGATATGTCTTCCTCTGTTTCCAATTTAGGCTCAGCCGTAATCGCCACCTTGAGTTCCAAGGATCCCACACGAACAAGGTCCCCATCAGCCAACTGCTTTGGCTCACTAAGTTGCAAGCCGTTCACAAAGGTACCGTTTCTACTTCGAAGATCTTCCGCCCAGAGAACTTCTTCTCTTTTGATGATCGCGCAATGTTTTCTACTGACCTCTTCGCTTAGAGGACGTAGATCACATTCTTCTGCACGACCGATAAGCAATTTGTCCCGCTTCATTGAAATTGCACGTCCGGCACGTTTGCCTGACGCGATTACTAATTTGGCAATCATACGACCTAACTCGATAATGACTCATGTTCCAAACCCCAAGTACGAACCAAAATGATCGGGACAAAATATAAATCATTGGCGCGACTCGGTAACGCTATCAATTTACATTGATAAAGTCCAGCCAGAACAAAAGGTGCCCCCCCAACAAGGTGGCACAAGGGCGACAACTCCCCTTATTTTTCACCGTCGATTGAGCCATGCCGCAGTTTCGTAATGGTTCGTTCGCGTCATGATGTCTTCGTTATCTTTCGTATATGAGAAACCTTGCTCCTGAATCAATTGGCTACCAAGTTGATCTGCCAGGCGTTGCAACCAACCTTCAATAACATCACGTACAGAGCCCGTTTTACTCTGGAGCAAATCCCCAAGCCCGGGATGGCTTCCCTCACCTTGCATCTGAGGATTTCTGTGCAGAAGAAGGGTTCCATGTTGCAGGACAACGCCAGATAACCTTCGCTGCGCACTTCCAAGAATCTTACAGTCACCGCAATCAGAAGAGGCTAATGAATGTTCTACAACAAGATCTCCAAATGCCCGGCGATTGAAGCAATAGAAATTCTGGTCCTGCTCTCTCCTCGCAGCCTCAACCATTGTCGCCTTCAGATCACGATCGTTTAATTCTTGAACAAGTGCACCATGAACCGCGGAATACAAATCCTCAGTTCGCTTGCTCCATTTATGGCTAC
>Ga0315320_10000825_pt1 | contig 25526 bp, 15 predicted proteins | sample M140m21515metaG_FD_203458 | JGI IMG/M metagenome (GOLD analysis project Ga0315320, IMG submission 203458) | Ammonia-oxidizing marine archaeal communities from Monterey Bay, California, United States - M1 40m 21515 | ecosystem: Environmental > Aquatic > Marine > Coastal | place: USA: California... | reverse complement strand
TTCTGCATAATATTGATAGGACAATACAAAGTTCTGTTCCTCTGAAATCTGCTTGAACTCTGTATCAAAACCAATTGTTAAAACGTTATTCGACAATGGTAGATTAACAGAGGGAAGTATTAGATTTCGTTTGCTGAAAGGTATCTTAAGCTTTAACGACTTCTTTTTCTCTAAATGTAAGTCCATTGCCTTAAAGTATTGATGTACGGAACAAAGAAGCCTACAAATCGGAAAGGAAGGGGAGAAGAAAAATTAATACTTTTAGCGCAGCGCACTCCCTATACGGTAAAGTATTAATTTTTCATATATTGTCCCTATGCCCTTATCGATATACCCGTATTTCTGTATTTCTAAACCATTGATAATCAATATATTAGAACACAGGTTAAATCCTTAATAAAATTAGTACTTTATCGTATAGGGAGAGAAGGCACCGCAAAGTACTAATTTTATATTCTACCTAATCTTACGAAAAAACACTCATATTTGAAACAAAACTATTGGTTTTTCTCAGAATCCACATTGTTTTTGTTAATCAATAATACCGATCTTCTTTGCTTTTGTGGGTGTAAGTTCGAAGAACCTCTTAATGTCGTCCTTCGGAACGTTCATATTCAGATAATGCCGTTGGATCATCTCTACTGAATTGCCAGCTACGTAGGCTGTTCTCATTGGATCTCTGAATTTGAGTGTGTGGTAGGTAATGGCTGTGTGTCTGAGTATGTTTCTCTTTTTGCCCTTCACCAAGTTTCGGATAAGCTGATCGTCCCTTTTGGTTGCACTGATTGGGATATTGTTGTCTTTGAGGTAGTGCAGCCATTCCATAAAGGTGTCTTCGATTTCATTGTAGTGACGACCTCTGTTTTCGTATGACGAACGCTTTTTGTAGACCTGATTGTTGATGGTAATCCTTCGTTCATCCAAATTGATGTAGTTGTTCTGCTCTACTTTGTTGCCATTTATCTCAACGAATCTCAGATGTTCCTCTCTCCTCATCATTGAGAATAAACGAAAGACGTAAAACCCTAAGAGACCCTTTTGGAAACTCAGTCTGAGTAGTTTTACGATGTCATCATAGCTGAGGCAGGTGATTTCATTTGCTTCGATCTTCGGTAGTTCCCAATTAACGGGATTCTTACGCAACCAGGCTTCGTCTTCGCAGTAGGGATTATTTTTGCCACAACAGAACTCAAAGAAGGCTTTGAGATATATTTGACGGTGCTTTCGATTGTTCGGGCTAACCTTTTCCTGAACAAACTTTTTACAGTCCATCGGCTTGATCATTGAAATGCGTGCTTCAGCGTATTCGTCGACAAACAATGAAAGGACGTTGCGATAATCTCTGAGTGTGTATTCGGACAGATTGCGCTGCTCCTGCTTCTCTAAGAACATTTGCACAGCATCTTTGACCTTTGGGACTTCGTGCTCGTAGTAATGCTGTATGAAGAAATCAACAGCATTGAGCATCTTTGTGGCTGTTGAGTCGTCGTCCATCTTTAGAAACTCGTTGGCTTCGAGTCTGTTGAAGCAGAGTTGGCTGATCTCCAATTGCTTCTGAGAGAGTGTGGTTGGTTTGAGATCAATGCCCAATCCGTTGCTCTTCATCCTCTTTACCAACAATCGGTAAAGTTCATCGGACTTTGATTGGTCTTTTCTCCAAACTGAAGTCCATTTGCCGTTCTCTTTGAGTGAGATCGACCAAACAGTGTGTTTATTGATGAATTTGGGTTTGTTAACCTTTTGAATTATCCCTTCGAATCTTCCGTTCATCCTTCAATTATCGAGGCTTCGAAGGGGATGGCCACTGTTATTTCATTTTATTTGCTTGGAAAATCTTAATGAAGAATCACTGTTTCTTGCGTGGGCTTTAAATCATCCTTAACTCAAATACTAATTATAGGATGGTGTCTCACTTAACTAAGCAGTCTATTTCTCCTTTCCCCCCTTACCCTGCGTTATAAATGTAACTTTTTACGGATGACGGCCGTTTATTGGACGGAACTGCAGTGCCGTTTGACCTCATCTACAGAACTATAATGAACAAACACCCCCTCATCCTGCTCCTTGTGGTCCTCGCCTTGGCGATGACCGCGCCGTTTTCAAATGCACAATCCCGACAACTCTCCGAAACGCAACTGTCTCGATTGCTCAAGCGGTTTCCGCAAGCGGATGCGAATGGCGATGGCAAGCTGACTCAGGAGGAGTTCGACGCCGCCCGTAAAAAGTTCCAACAAACCACACGTGGCAAAGGGAGCCCGGCCGCAACCGCGCAACGGATGCCGGTATTTGACCCCGGATGGGAGAAGGAAAACTTTCCGCCACACGCGGTCAGTCTCAAGACGCCTGAAGAGATCATGGCGATTTACAAGAGCAGACCGAAAGCCCGGTCCGCCGCCGCGAACGACGCAATGTCCTTCCCCAAACCTGCCGATGGCATCATGCGCATCGTGGGAACGGGCCACAGCTTTATGCGGCCTGGCTACGTGACCTTGCCCTTCATCACCCGGGCGGCCGGTTTCGATCAGCCCCTGTGCCTGCACACTGGCGGTGGCGTCACGGGCAGTTCTCGCTACAAATGGGAGCAGGAAAATGGCATTTTCCAATTTGACCGCAAACCTTTACCCAAATTGTTGGCCGCTATCTCCAACGCGAAATGGGAGGCAATGGTCTGGGGGCCCTACACAGGTGATCGTCCTGCATTCTACACGTGCTGGATCGATTTCTGCGAGAAATACAATCCCGGCATGAAGTTCTATCTCTCTGACGCCTGGCCCGCGCCCGGTCATGTCCGGAAGCTCTTTAAGCTCCAGGCAAACCCGGAATCGGAAGCGTTCTTCACCGAGGCGGTCTACGACAAACTCAGCGCTGACGCGATCGCCGGCTTTGGCGGTCTCGTGAAAACGCTGCGCGAATCAACCAAGGAAGTGTACATCCTTCCTACCCACGCCGCGATGACCGAGGCGGCCAAGCGTTTCCTCCGGGGCGAACTTCCCGGTTTCAAAGGCCTGTACAAGGTGATTGGCGGAAAAGAACCTTCCATCTGGAGAGACCAAATCGGTCATATCCATCCCGGCCTCGAAAGCCTGGAAGGCTATGTCTTCTACGCCACGCTCTACGGCAAGTCCCCCGAACTCATTTCAAAGCCTATCAAGTTCAAAGAAGACCCAACCCTACCCAGCGCCGCCTTGGACAAAATCTTCCGTGAAATCGCCTGGAAAGCCGTGGTGGAACATCCTCTGTCCGGCGTTACCGACAAGAACAAGAACGGCATCGGTGATCATCTGGAGTAACCCTCCGTTGAATTGAGAGCAAAATGAAGAAGACTGCTTAGCTTTATCAATTTTCTTCTGTATTTCATCGGTGAGAAAATCTTACTAAGTGAAACTGATTCAGAGAAGTTCAGGGGATCCATACTCCATTCCCACTGTTCTCTCCAATTCCACTAAGAAACACTGAGTTTCACAGAAACGAAGAATCCCACATACCAACAGCAATAAGACATTGGGAGAATGGGGTCTCTCAGAGTTTTCTGAGTGATCAGTGTGATAGCTGTATTTCCCCAGAAAACGAGGGATTCGATGTTCGTTGGGTTCGATTCCCAAAACACATATCACTCTTTCGCACACTATCCCAATTGGAATCTATGGGTTCACAGAATTCCTTTAATTAGGTTCAAAGGTGGTCAGGGAAACTCAAGAATTTAGACTCACAACATATTTGCCGTCCAATGAGTCTACAGCCGCACAGTAATTTTTACAGTACTGTTCAACTCCCGATTCCTGCCAAACTGCGTCTGTGAAAACAATCTGCCCCGATTTAGCAAAATCTTGCAATTTTGCAGCTTCATTTACAGTGCGCCCAAAATAATCGATGTTGGAATCAAGGTTTACGGCAATACACGGCCCTACGTTTAGAGTAGTTCTCAACCGCAAGCTCAATTCGTCATGGTCTTCGCTAAAACACTCTTGAAGCGATTTAGCCGCTTTTACAGCATCAAGTGTATCCGAAAAAGCCGACATGACGGAATCTCCCATTGTCTTCACGATTGCTCCATCGTTAGCTGCAACTATAGGATATATTTCGTCGAAGTGTTTCTTTATTTGAGCAAAAGCCTTGGGGTCTCCATTTTGCAAATAAACTTCAGATGACCCAACAATATCAGTAAATAGAATAGCCTGTTTTCCGACAGACAAGTGCACACGACTATCGAGAAACTCTTCAGTAAATAAATCCCTGAAATCTTGGTAATTAAAAAGTTGTCGTGGTCGTAAGGCGAGATCAGACCACCCGACGTCCTCCATGATATACGTTTCTGGAGACTGTGATTGGTTGACTAAAGTGATATTAAAATTTTCTTCTGCCTCATAATCTTTTTTTTCATCAGGATTCCAACGAACCGATTCATTATCAGAACCCGAGTAAAGATCCAGATACTGATAAACTTCCTTTCCTAAAACCCTCAAACGATATCTCCCAGGGGAGACACTAGGAGAAATCATTTTTTCTTTTCCCGCCTCTACTACTTGCTGAAATTTAATATGCTTCTTAGTAGAAGGTTCAGCTGAACAATAGAACACCTTTGGCACTTCACGAATTTTCTTATCGATATGGAATGTGATTTCTAAGGCGTTTTCTTTTTCAGACCCAAACTCAATAGAACAAGCCTCGCAAAACCCCTCTGCTTCGACATTTTTCAAAGATGTATATTCCACACGTACCCCTCGACAATGAGGACATATTAAATCCCATGACATGTGAAGTAGGCCTAATCTAGTAGCATGAAGGCAGGTCTTTAATAAATTGATTTTATTGATTCCTGTTTTTCGAGCCAGCTCAGGGACTCGAACTCTATAAGCGTCGATTTCATCCGATGTTCGAATAAAATTAAAAAGATGTCGCACGGCATCAGAATCCAAGCTTCTTTGAGCCATTTTTTCCTCATAGTATTGAATTCTTTGTTCTTCTAAATCAGTTAATGGCTCAGGTTTATCCCCTTCAAAAACAGGCTTCGCCTGTTCTATTTCAGCAACAATTTTGGTTAGCAATCCACTGTATCTCCCTTTTAACCATGACATACTTTTCTTTAACAATAAGCGCGAGAGAACGCTCCTTGGAAGCCATCCAAAATAAACTGTAAGTCGCACCCCTTTGGATTCACTTAATTCCTTCAAGTCATATATAACCCGAACGTATCGACCAAAACCTTCACTATATGTTCTTCCTCCGATTATTGATTCATGCTCCACCCATTGCCAACTATCCTCAATCCAGGCTTGGCGGAATCCGGCATTAACCGTCGAACCATGCAAACGTCCATCAATCTCTTCAAAATTCATTTGAGGCAGGCCCAATGCCCGATTGAATTTTGACGTATCAATTAAGTGAGGCCAGAGCTCCTTAGCACTCACGCACAAATCAAACTCCCAAACAAATTCAATGGGTTTTTGGTTTTCAAGCTTATGCTTATCCCAAGGGTACTTGTTTAAGAAAGTTTGAAGTTTTGATTTCATCTAGGTTAACCCCCAACTATCGCACATCTCATTAACTTTTCAAATTGACAGAATTGCTCACCATCCAGATTCCGAAAAGTTCAGAGGAACTTCATTTCAATCACAATACTCCCCCCAATTCCACTGAATTCATGAGGTTCACTCAACCGAAGAATCCCACACTTCAACATCACTGAGCCATAGGTAGAACATTGGAAGAATTGGGTCTCTCAAGGTTTTCTGAGTGGAATCCGTATTTCACCTGAAAACGGGGGTGGTCGATATTCGTTGGATTCGATTCCCATCACCTGCTCCATCTTCATTTTATCCCAAGTAAGAATGCTTTTTGCCGACATAGGTTCGATGGTATGCTAGAAGTAACTTATGCAGAGCCGGCGGTCATTTTTGCGAGGTGCTGGGGTATGTTTGGCGTTGCCTATGCTGGAAATGCAAGCCGACCAGCCTAAATCATCGCAGCCGATAAAACGGTTTGTGGCAGTGAGTAATCCTTTTGGATTTTTCCCAGATGCATTTTTCCCAAATCAGACCGGAGCAAATTATGATTTGCCACAATTGTTACGACCTTTAAAGGAGCACCGAAATCGTTTCACTGTATTTTCGCATCTGGATCACGGTTTATCGGGAGGGCACAAGGCTTGTCATGCGTTCCTGAGCGGCATCAAGGTTTCTGATGGACAGCGTTTTTCTGAAGGTAATATTTCGATCGATCAGAAAATGGCTGAATGGGTGGGTGCACGCACACGATTTACTTCCTTAAATTTGGGTAATAATGCCAACCAAAGTTGGACGCGTAATGGAGTTCAAGTGCCTAGTGAAGGAGACCCAGCCCGCATCTTTGATGCGTTGTTTCTGGATGGTACTGCTGATGCCCGAGCCGCCAAGCGATTGCAAATGGGTCTAGATGGAAGTGTTCTGGATGCTGTACGTGAGCAGGCTAATGGGTTTGCCCGACATCTTGGCCCTCGGGACCGGGAGCATCTGGACCAGTACTTCACAGCGGTGCGTGAATTAGAGCGGAAGTTAAGGATGAATGCCGAATGGGTTGACCGCCCCAAACCGAAAGTAAAACTCAAACGACCAGAAAAAGGCGAAGGACAAAAAAAGAACCTTCCACTCTATTATGAGTTGATGGCACTCGCCTTGCAGACTGATTCCACACGCGTAGCCACGGCCTGGGCCGATGGCGGCAATCTTTTGGAGGATTTTGGCCTCTCCTATCCCAGCTACCATAAATACTCTCATCATGGGCGCTTGCCAGAACTGGTTGAGGGGCTGCTGAAGATTGAGCAACATCAAATGGAATGCTTGGCCAAGTTTTTGGATCAACTACAGTCCACCCCTGATACTTTGAACGGAGGCCGACTACTGGATCATACCATGGTGTTGGCCGGCAGTGGCCTCGCCAATGGCAGTTCGCATTCCACACACAATATGCCAATCCTTGTTGCTGGCGGCGGATTCCGCCACGGACGTCATCACGTTTCTCCGGAAGAGCCAGAAAGACGTATGCCGTTGAATAACCTCTACCTTACGATTGCCCAACATTTTGGTCTGGAGATTGATCGCTTCAATACAAGTACCGGCACACTGAACGGTTTTGGGTGATGAAGTTTCTAGCGGCCATTTTCCTCACGGTTGGAATGACTGCGGCGGCGCCTTCGGTTCGAAAAATAGAACCGTTTCTCTCGAAGTACTGCGTGGATTGTCACAACGCAGAGACACGAAAAGGTGGGCTGAATTTGCAAACACTTGGCAGAGAAATCACTGATAAAAACGCGGCTCATTGGCGGCGAGTATTTGATCAGTTGGATCGTGCCGGTATGCCTCCTGCAAATAAAAAGCAGCCATCTCCCGTCGAACGATCGGAAGCAGTGGTAACACTACTAAATCCATTGGTGGCCCATTCGGATACAGTAAGTAAATCACAGACAATTTTGCGCCGGCTCAATCGATTGGAATATCGGCGGACGATTGGTGATTTACTGGGGCTAGATGTTTCCCTCTGGAATCCTGCTGCAACTTTTCCTGAAGATGAAACGGATCACGGATTGGATAATGTGGGTGAAACGCTAATAACTTCTGATTTCCTGCTGCGCCAGCAACTGGCCGCAGCGACTGAAGCACTGGATAGAGCAATTCAGTTCGGACCACGCCCGCGTTTGCAGCGTTTGGCTGCTACGCCGCCTGCCCCTCATTTTAAGCAAACTGCCTTGACCCGCCATCACTGGTCAGTCAACTCACAAGAGTACCTCGCTCTTTTTGCTCGTGCCCATGGAACAAAAGGAGGTTTTGCCGTGATCCCCACCGGCAAGGTGACCCCTCATGAAAATGGACCGCGCGTACAAGCATGGGAAGGCGCATCGGTCGGAGGCCGATACAAACTGCAGGTGGTTGCTTCATATAACATTGGACGACCTTGGCTGAAGGGGGTAGTGCATGATACCGACGAGGTTCCGACTTTGGCGGTAACCTTAGCGCCTTGGGGTGTGGGATTGCCTACTCGAGAGAGTCCTCAAGATGTGCAGATTCGCGAATGGTCATTGCCTCGTAATGGCGAGCGACATGAGTTTGAGACTGAAATTTGGCTGGATCGGACTTGGTTTCCCAAGCTGAGCTGGCTCAATGGTCCCATCAAGAATCCTAACCTCGATCTGGTGCAATCGCTTGCTCCTGATCAATGGGAGTCGGTGAATAAAAAGAAACTTTCCAACAAGGAAAAGGGAGAATGGTTGCGTCGTATGGGCCGCGAACTTGCCCAGATCTATCGTGGCCCTTCAGTGCGGTTACATTCGATTTCAATAGAAGGCCCTTTGGTGGAGGAGTGGCCACCAGCAGGTCATCGAGCTCTGTTTGGCGATGCTAGTTGGAATGAATTGGAACCACGGCCTTTTCTGGAACGTTTCGCCGGCCGTGCCTTTCGCCGGCCGTTGCGTTCGGGTGAATTGGATCCCATTGTGAGCATGGTGGAAACAGCACTGGCCAACGGAATGGAACATGAGGTGGCTTTAAGAAACGGCCTGCGGGCAATTCTAGTTGCGCCTCAGTTTTTATATCTCTATGAGAATAAAGGTCGGCTGGATGATTACGCGCTGGCTAACCGACTGTCCTATTTTCTGTGGGCAACCATGCCTGATGCCGAATTGCTGAAATTAGCAGCAGCAGGCCAGTTGAACGATCGCCGTATTCTTCTTGGGCAAGTACGACGACTTTTGGCTGATTCCCGGTCGGATGCGTTTGTGCGGCATTTTACAGACCGTTGGCTGGGACTTCATGAGCTGGGAGCTATGCCGCCGGATGAAAACGGGTTTGGTGCCTGGTATTATCACGGCCAGCTTGAACGCAACAGCCGCGAAGAAACGGTGAGGTTTTTCCGTCATGTTCTCGATCAAAATTTTAGCGTCAGTCATTTTATTGATTCAGATATTGCCTTTGTTAATTATCCGCTCGCCCGACTATATGGCATTGAGGGGGTGAATAGTCGGACGTTCGAACTTATAAAACTTACTGACCCGCGGAGAGGTGGTTTGTTGGGTCAGGCTAGTGTGTTGACTGCTTCAGCCAACGGCATTGATACATCGCCAGTGATTCGTGGCATGTGGGTGTTGGACAACCTATTGGGCCAACCTCCGCCTCCGCCACCGGCTAACGTGCCAGCAATCGAACCTGATATTAGGGGGACAACTACCATCCGCGAACAGCTCGCGGCACACCGGGACCATGCTACATGCGCTACCTGCCATCGACAAATCGATCCACTCGGATTTGCCTTAGAAAATTTTGATCCAATCGGAGGTTGGCGTAAAAACGCTCCCGGCCAGCGTGGGCTAGTGGATACTTCCGGTAAATGGCAAGGGAAACCCTTTCGTGACGTTGTTGAGCTGAAAGCAATCCTTGGCAAACATCAGGATGGAGTGGCGTGTCATCTTGCTGACAGATTGTTAGCCTATGGTACCGGTCGCCGGTCTAGCTTGACGGCACGATTGCAGGTGAATGCGATTACCGGCAAAACTCAAGCCACTGGCCATCGCCTGCGTGACTTGATTGAGCAGGTGGTTTTGAGTGAGGCATTCCTGACCAAGTAATCCTAAGTATAGGTTGAGAAGTGGGTTCGATTACCATTACTCACACCACCTTCATTTCCTGGCTGAACTCGCAATCTCCCTGATACGAATATTCTTGAAAGCCATCGATTAAATCGATGGCTTCTTAATCCTCCTGAAAGCTAAGGACCCGAGCACGCATCTTTTTTCTCATGGTTTGGTGCTTCTTATCACCAATTAGGTTGGTCCATTCATGCGGGTCTTTTTGATGGTCGTAGAGTTCTTCTGAACCATCTTCATAGCGAAGATAACGATATCTCTCGGATTGAGCTGCCGTATTCTGCGGACCATAGCTGAGAAAGGCAAAATCGCGAGTTGCCGATGGGTCTTTTAGGAGTGGCAGAATGGAACGTCCCTCCAGATGGTCGGGTTTGAGGACGCCCGCAAAGTCACAGAGACTAGGGTAAATGTCGACATGAGATATCGGCTGATTGTTCCGAGTTCCGGCTTTAGTTACCCCCGGCAAGACGACCATAAAGGGAACACGGGTGGTATTTCTCCAGATGGCAGCCTTGCACCAGTGAGTTTTCTCCCCAAGGTTCCAACCGTGATCACTGGTGAGTACGATGACCGTCTCCCGTTTTCGAGGGTTCTCTTTGAGCTCGTCCAGTAAACGTCCAATCTGAGTATCCACATAGTTGATACATGCAAGGTAGGACTGCACCATGTATTTCCATTCCTTTTCACCTCCGAGGTGCAGAATCTGTTCATGCACGGTTCGAGGCTTGAATAAATCCTTATGCGCATTGGAACGGGCCAAGGCCTTTCCGTAGGATGGAAGGTCATCGAGATCATCCGCTCGAACCTGTGGTAACTGAATAGTCTCCAAAGGAAATTTTTCGAAGTAGGCCTTGGGCGCATTAAACGGACGGTGCGGACGATAAAAGCCCACCGTCATAAGGAGAGGCTTTTCGCTGGCCTTCCGCCATTCCTCGATTGCCCATTGGGCCACTTTATAGTCCCCGGTTTGTTCATCAGGGTGATTATGGGGTCCACCTTCCCCCCAGAGATTCGCCTTACCATCGGTAAAGTTGCCGCGAACATCCTGCGGACGGTTCAGGTACTCATCGACTTGCCCCTTCAACGTATTGTTTCCGTGAGCTACTTTCCCTCCACTTACTACCCGGTAGCCGTTTTGCTTGAAGTGCTGTTGTAAGACCATAGCATTTTCCGGCGCATTGGGAGAAGTGACCCCCTGCATCGGTTGATCACCAAAAAAAGCCGGCCTGCGAGTGCTGTTAAAATATCGGCCGGTGCTCTTTGGGTATAGGCCATGTAAGAGGCTCGTTCGAGACGGGCCGCATTGGGGCGCATTGCAGTGCGCATTCGTAAACAAGACCCCGCTCTTCGCAAGCGCGTCAAGGTTAGGTGTTTTACTTTGAGGGTGCCCCTCCATCACACCAATCCAGTCATTAAGGTCGTCGACAATTATAAAAACCACATCAGGCTTCTTCAAATCCCTCGCGGACACCTCTATGAATGCGATGCAGCAGGAAATAATCGTGAAAAAGGTTCGATTGATCATTTTCGTGTTTTTTTTCGGGGCAAAACCTCGGGAAAAGGTTCTGCGGTCTTGCTCATTTCATGTTCCCATTGGCCGAGGAGATTACTCATTGCTTTCGTGACTTCGGGATAGGCAGCGGCCAAGTCCTTCTTTTCACCAATATCCTTTTTCAAGTTGTAGAGGGCGGCTTGGTGTTTACCGCTCCCGACTGGCCTGTACGTCCGCAGGTATTTCCAATCTCCCTTACGCACAGCCGACTGGCGGATCGCGTTGAGGCCTTCTCGAACAGACACATTACGGCGTCGAAAGAAGAGTGGCCGATCGTAGTCTAGCTCAAGCTTACCGTTAAGGGATGGTAGTAGATCGACACCATCAAAGAGTTTATCTGGTACGGATTTAACACCTGCTGCTGTAGCAATTGTAGCAGTGAGATCCATAGCGCTGATTGGCATTGAGAATTCCCGTCCCGCGGGCAGTACTACTGGCCAACGTAGGATTAGAGGCACGCGGATACCCCCTTCCAAGAGCATTTGCTTGGCTCCATTGAGCGGTAGATTGCGGGCAATTGTCTGCTCGCCGCCATTGTCGCTAGTCAGAATCACCAGCGTGTTATTTGCCAATTTTTTATCATTAAGTACCTGTAGAATACGACCGATTTCATGGTCAAGTCGCTCAATCATTTTAATCAAGGTCTGGCGATTCTTTTCCTGAGGTTTATCCATAGGAACATCAGGATCTTGAATGGGGGTGTGCGGAGCTTGGAAGGGGAGATAGATAAAGAAAGGCTTCTTACTTTCAGCCTTGATAAAGGAGATCGCTTCATTGGCAAAGATCGTGTCTGACCAGATGCCCGCGCGTTTTAGTTTTTCACCATTCTCGTACATGTCCAATTCGCCTGTGCGCACCACTTTGTGCGTATAGAAATCGTGGTTGAGATGGAGACCTACCCAGCGATCAAAGCCAAAATCATTAGCCGGCCGCCGATTTAGATTGGAGACGTTCCACTTTCCGAAACAGCCGGTGCGGTATCCGGCATCCTTCATCATCTGCGCGATTGTTGGATGCTTGATGGGATCGAGTTCAGGCGCGCCACCACCATAATAATCTTCATAGGTAGGGCCAAAGCGGGCTGGATAACGACCCGTTAAAAGCGCAGCCCGGCTTGGCGAACACACAGGAAATGCAGCATAGCCATCTGTGCATCGCACGCCTTGCGCAGCAAGTGAATCCATATGCGGCGTCCTAACATTCGGCGCTCCATAGCAACCAAGCTCGCCGTACCCAAGATCATCGGCGAGAATGAGGATGACGTTTGGTTGTTTAATCGGCTTTACGGATGGGCTTGGAGTGGAGGTGTTGAAATTCCAGCGTTTGGTCGCCTTCACATTTTCGTCAGCCGACCTAATTTCGATCCAGTCCATGTCGATCGGCTCCTCCTGGGCAGGCAGGACAACGCGCAGGTGAAGAAGCTGCCCTTTCACGTTCAGCGGCACAGCCAATTCACGCCATTCGCCGCCACTGATGAGAAAGCTCTTTCGTTGGCCGGTCTCAGGAAACCCTTCCTGATCCTTAGTGCGCCATTGCAGGCGCCCTTCCCCATTCTTTGCCGTGCGAATTCGCAATCGCACCTGAACAGGGCCTTCCACTCCAATATTAGCATTGGCGAGAAAGGGTTGGCGGCCCGTCGCCGTGATGCGCAGGGTGTGGTCTTTGGAGATAACGTCGGCGTTCTTGGCAACCCAACCGAGCATGGATTTCTTACGGACCGGCGGCACTGGTGCAGGCTGGTCTGGCCTGCTTTTTGTCCGAGGCATTTTTAGGCCGCCCTTTTGCACGCCGATAGTGGCGGGATCAAACTTGGCGGGATCGAATTTAGGGTTGGGCAAGGGCACCACGACTTTTGCCTCAGCTAGGTAATCAGTGATCCACTGATCCATCACCTTGACACGCTCTGGATGCAGCTTGGCCACGTTGTGGTTTTCGCCGATGTCGTTGCGCAAATTATAGAGCCGGTACTGGTGCTTTCCGTCCTCGCCATAGTGAAAGGTGCGGATGAATTTCCAATCGCTATGATGAACCGCCATCGAGGGCGGGAGCCACTGTGGGGTGTTCCCGTGACCCGGCACATAAGTGAACATCGGCTTGCGCTCCATCTTTTGGCCGCTCAAGGCGTTACTGAAATCCACGCCGTCAATGACGTGATCCTTTGGGTGCTTTACATTCAGCATCTTTAGGATCGTCGGATACAGGTCATTGGCTTGAATTCGGGTGTCATTCCTTGAACCGGGCTTGGTCACACCCGGCCAAACGACCACGGCCGGCACGCGAATTCCGCCTTCGTGAATGCCTCCTTTGCCACCACGCAATGGGTGATTGCTGGTAATGGCAGTGATGTATTCCTCGCCGGTGGCATCCGTCTCCTCTAGACCGCAATGAATGTTGCCACCATTGTCGGAGTAAAAAACGATGATGGTTTCATTGGTAACACCCTCGTCATCAAGTGCATCGAGCAAGGTGCCTACCGCTTCATCCAAGGAATGCACCATCGCCGCATACGTGGGCGACTGCTGTTTCTCACCGCGCTTGATCTTCTTGCGGTAATGCTCAATCAGTTCCGGCTTGGCTCCAAAGGGCGCGTGCACGGAGAATTGCCAGTAGTTTATGAAGAAAGGCTTGGTGCGGTCTCGGTTCTTAAGCCAAGTGATAGCCTCTTTTGCCATGCGATCTTCGATGTGTTGGCCAGGCGGGCCTTCCGGAAAGGCCGGATTTGGATATCCCCATGGCGCCAAGTAACCGGTCTTGGGGCCGGGACCATGCCAATGAGGAAGATCAACATCAAACCCATGTTCCAACGGGGTGAAACCCTTCACCCCCAAATGCCACTTACCGAAATGAGCGGCGGCATAGCCAGCCTCTTTTAGAATCTCACTGAGAGTAGGCACAACCGGATCGATCCGCGTTGCGGTCTTAATATTGACGCTTTTTTGGTGAGGCAAACCAGCGGGCTGGGCAACAGGCTTAAGTCGAACCTCCGGCAAGTGAGCCGCCGGCGAGGTCATACCGTGGCGGGCGGGGTTTTGTCCGGTCAAGATACTGGCTCGAGTCGGCGAACAAATGGGGCTCGCATAAGCATCCGTAAAGGTCATACCCCGCTTGGCAAGGCGCTCGATATTTGGCGTCTCATAAAGGGAAGTCTTGCCGTATAACGTCGTGTCTGCCCAACCGAGATCATCAGCCAAGATAAGGACAATATTCTTCGCAGGCTTACCCCAAGAAGAAACTGATAATATCAGCAAAAACAAAAAGAAGTTTTTTTTAATCATACAACCTGAAGTTGATGAGGACGCTCGTAATTCAGCTGGGTTAATTAATTAAGCTCACTCCGATTCACTCTCGTTCTTGAACCGATCTTGAACTTATTGATTATACAACCCCGCAGAAACTCAGAATCAACTAAATGTACAATGCCGTGATCCGGTTTACTTGATTAAAAAAGGAAGTGAGGGAACTCCCTTCTTGGGCACTTCAACACCCGCTGTCCAGGCGATAGCGTTTAGCATTAGAGTACGCCAATTATCCTCACCCCAGGTATGATGGTAGTGCGCTCCGGTAGTACCAAAGCCACGGCCTTTGCCATTGGGCCGTTCATAAGCCCATCCGATGTGTTGGATTTCACCCGCAGCCATAGACTTACGGACGTGAGGGTTATTTGAGTGAGGCCCGTCTTTTCGATCCATAGTACTTTTCGGAGGATGAGCCGAAAGAATAGGACTGACACCTTTCATCTCTGGCTGGAAACGCATGTGATAATACCATTCATCGTCCTGAACAAACGGCTTCACGCCGCGAGTGATGGGATGCTTAGGTAAAGATTTGAATACAGCCGTCCAATGAGGGTTTACCGACCAGTGAGTCTCGAAATAACCGCCCATTGCTTTAAGCATGAGTTCCCCTGCGCGGCCTTTAGGAACTTCCACAGCGTAGTGCATGAAAACGAATCCGACACCAGCATCAATGAGCTTCTCGAACTGGTCTAGGTGATTCATTACGAGATGCCCTTTGCCCCCGTTGCAAAAGATGACCACACAGTCAGCCCGATCAAACGCCTTAGGATCAGCAGGCCAACCCTTGTGAAGAGATGTTTCAAAACCGAGTTCGCTCTTCTCGAGTGCATTGGCGAGCAATTCATTTCCACTCTCATGAGCATGGGTTTTCGAGTTCTTTCCGCGATCAGCGAGGAACACAACCTTCTTGTTCTGAGCAAAAGCCGGAGTAGCTAGCGCCGCAATGATGAGTAATTGTAGAAATGTTCTCATGGCTTTAAATTTTTATGATTCGGTCTTTAACTTAAGTTCAGAGTTGGGTTGGGTTTGGGGCATCGCCATAAACGGCCTTAGGGTCGAATGCTTTTTCGTTCTCGATAAATTGCAGTTCCCGTTTGGAATCACCTTCACCGATCGGCACTTGGCGATAAAAGCAGCTGCGGTAGCCAACGTGACAGGACGCCTCTGTACCTCCAACCTTGGGTTCGGTGAGCGACACTTCAATGACGACACAATCCTGATCATCATCAATGAGCATACGTTCAATCTTTTGAAACATTCCGGAGCTTTCGCCTTTTTTCCAAAGCTTCTTTCGGGACCGTGACCAGTAATGAGCCAACCCGGTAGAAATGGTAAGCTTAAGAGCCTCCTCATTCATGAATGCAAACATCAGCACCTCCCGTGTCTCGTGATGCATGGTAACGCAAGGGATCACACCATTGGCGTCGAATTTAGGCGCCAAGTCTTTACTTTCCTCAACCTGTTCGACCGATGTGCGTTCGGCAAACTTCACCGTTTCCTGCGTATTATTCATCGCGCCGAAAATTGCCGACTCACTAAAATTCGTCAATCTTCAAAGCGTATCGAGGCCGAACTAAAACGAAAATTTACTTTTCTCGAAATGCGAGAATTAAGCTATTCGTTCGAGCGTGATTGTTCTTTCCCTAGAAGTTACTTAGCAAAAAGGATGCAGATCGGTGAAGGCACATTGACGATTGAGCCTCGCTGATAAGTAAGCTTGCCAGTCTCAGGGTCAACCCGATGGGCGGCTACGGTGTTGGAGTCGGCTCCGGCGGCGAGCAACCAGCTGGCGTTGGGACTCAGGTTGATATTTCTCGGGAAAGCCCCGCGAACCGGCTGAACCTGCACGACCTTCAGCTTTCCACTCTTGGAGTTGGCCCGGTAGACCGAGACGCTGTCGTGTCCACGGTTGGAGGAATAAACAAAGCGTCCGTTCGGGTGGACGAGAATCTCGGCCGAGGAGTTGAAGGTCTCGCCCTCCTTGTCCTGCACGCTCAGGGCGGGTTCAGTGGTGAGCGGATTAGCCGTTCCCTTGGCCGTATCCCAAGCGAAAGTGGTCACCGAAAGTGTCAGTTCATTAAGCAGATATATGAATTTCCCATCGGTCGAGAAACGTAGGTGACGAGGACCGCCTCCGGGCACCGATTGCCCGACTCCGTGTGGGCTAATGGCGGGCTTGGAGGGGTCGACCTTGTAGATGACGATCTGGTCGAGCCCAAGATCTGGCACAAGGGCGTATTTTCCATCCGGAGAAAATCCTGTCCAATGAGGATGAGGGGATTCTTGCCGGCGTTCCACAACCTTCGATCCACCTTCATGTTCGGTGACAGTTGGTTCACCCAGTTTACCGGATGAATCGAGCGGGAAAAGGGCAACCGACCCGCCACCGTACTGGGCGGTGAGGAGAAATTTTCCGCTCGGATGAACGGCAATGTGGCAACCGCCGCCGTCAGGGCAGACCATCCGGGTGAATTCCTGAAGCTCTCCATTGTTGATATGATAACCAACAGCCCCCGCACCATCCTCCCAGCGGCCCACCGAATACAGAATCTTGCCGTTAGGATGTAGGGTAAGAAAACCGGGCGAACCGATCTTGGCAGCCAGCTTGGCCGGAGAGAAACTTCCGTTGTCCGGGTTGAAGGTGGCGTGGTAGATGCCCTCGGCCCCGCGACCGCCTGTACCAAAGAAGACGTTCAGTGGCTCAGCTAAACCAACAGAAAAAAGCGAAAGGAATAGGGCGGAAACAAATAGTCGGTGAAGAGCTTTCATGCGGCGAGAAATCTACTTCTTGCTGAATGCTTGGGAAAGAACCAAAGAATAAATAAATTCGGTAAAGCTGTAATGCTTGGCTTTGGCAACAGCTCGCTGGGATTCGTATGCACCCATCCGGGTTTTCCTCTGCCTCACAAAGAAGCCACAATGATGGACAATGCACTCCCGATCTTCATTTTGTTTATTTGGTTATCTTAAAATTAGCCACCACCGCACGATGATCGGACGGATAGGGAGAAATAACGATATCTGCATCTTTCTGGTTTTCGCCCACGATCTTTACTTCGTTCAGTTTTATACCTTTGCCTTTGAAGTATACGAAATCGATACGGTCATGGTGAGTCGAGGGATCATCGAACTTGTAAAAGGAAGACCAGGTGTAGCCCGGGTGTTTCATCTCGTCGTGATAGATCGCGCGATAGGCATCGGTAAAGCCAGCTTTTATCATCGCCAATGAATTGGGATACTCCACTTTGATCGGGTGGCGAGTTGCCTTGGCCGCTCTCTCCGTCCAGTCTAGGTGGGAGGGCTCGTTGAAATCGCCCACCACGAAAATGGGAGCCTGTTTGTCGGGTATGGTCCTTATTAGCCTAAGGAGCTTGGAGAGCTCGCGGCCGCGAGCCTTTTTTGCCCATTCAATTGCCTCGGCCTCGGTCTTGATGAATGTGATATCATTTGTGTGCTTGTGCCACTTTGGACGGATGCCCAGAAGCTGATACGGCTGGTAGGGATGGGACGGCAGGTGGAGGTTAAAGACGTAAGCTTCCTTGCCTGAATCCAGTTTTATCTTAACGCCACTGTTGAGTGATTCGAGTATTTCATAACGCGTTAAAATTTGAGAACCCTTCCCCATGTCATGGTTCCAACCAAGCAACTTGGCGAGCTCCTCCAATTTGTCACCCCGCGGTGATCTCGTTTCCTGAATGCCGACAATGTCAGCTTGGGCGGACTGGATCACTTTCGCCGTTTGGGACAATGGTTGCTTCAGCATTACGACACCTCCACGGTGGATGTTGTAGGACATTACCCTTACACCCTCTTCGTCAGCTTGTGCGTACAATAAATTTACAAACCCTGGCCCAACAGCAAATAAGCCCGATAAGATGACGTATAGATGAAGGTTTCTCACGTGACGAGTTGAGGAGAATTATTTGGTTATAAAGGTCTTACTCTGTACCAAAGCATGAACAAATTCGCTAACTGAGTATTGCTCTTTCCTAGCAGTTTCCAAAATCTCCAATGCCAAGCCTTCGTCGGTGAAGCCGAAGGGGCGGCCGAGGGAGTAGCTGACCAGGGCTTCGGTGAAGCCGCGGGCGAAGTCTGGTTCGCGTTCAGCAACTCGATCGCGCAATTCGAAATAATCGGCGAAGGCCGGGCCTTTGTGGAAGGCTCCGGAGGCGTCGATTTCCCAAGTCTTGTTTGTCTTCCAATTCCTTCCAGCTTTAGTTCGGTTGACTCCGGTCGTCCGCCATTTACCCGCAGCGTCAAAGTTCTCAAGACCAAATCCAATGGGATCAATCTTGCGATGGCAACTGGCGCACTGGGCTTCCTCCTGATGGGCGGACAGCTTTTCGCGGACGGTGAGCGGTTTGTCGGCTAGACGTGAGAGTTGCGGCACATTAGGCGGCGCGGGAGGCGACGGATCATTCAATAGATATCGCAACACCCAAGCGCCGCGTTCAACGGGACTACTCTCAACGCCGTCACTACCCATAGCGTGAATAGCAGCGGTGCCGAGCAACCCACCGCGAGGTGAACCCACCGGTAGTTTTACTTTACGGAATTCTTCTCCAGTGACTCCTTCGATACCGTAATAGTTGGCCAACAGACCATTGATAAAAACGTAGTCGCTTTTCAGGAGTTTACCGAGGCGACCAAACTCAGGATCACGCAAGAGATGGGCGAAGGATTCATAAACCTCCCTACGGGCAGAGGCACGAACGCTCTCATCAAATTCTCGATGGAGCTTGGTGTCGAACTGGAAGAAGTCCAACCGCTCCATGTGTAGCCACTGATGCACAAAGCCGGAAACGAACTCATCGGAACGCACATCGGCCAGTAGGCGACTCACCTGTTGGCGCAGCGTTGCGGGTTTGTGGAGGGCGTTCTTTGCAGCAAGGGCAAGTAGTTCTGCATCGGGCGGGGCGCTCCAGAGGAAATAAGCTAGCCGCACGGCCAGTTCGCGATCAGTTAAGGTGCGGCGTTGCTTTTCAAGACTTGGTTCGTGCAGGTAAAGGAAACCGGGAGAGGCAAGAATCACACTGAGGGGTGTGCGAATAGCGACTTCGAAAGGTTCACCGGCAGTTCGTCGGGTTTTGAACAAGGCCAACAATTGATCGATGAATTTGGGTGCCGGTCTGACCTGACGAAAGGCGGTCAGGGAAAACTCCGACAAGATTTTTCGGGCCCGTTCCGATTCGGATTCTTTGGGACCGACTAGATTATCGGTGAGAATTTGAGCCAGCCCGGCCTTAGTGCCTGCTTCCGGTAGTGGCCCTTCCAGTTCAACCCAGTCGACCCAAATCGCCGGCGGATGACCGTAGCCGTTCTCTTTCTTGAGCTTGTTATGCTCGTCCCAGAGGGCTTTCAAATTTCCGGTGTTAGGCTGCTTTTCTTGCACGGCAAATTCCCGAATCGTATCCGAACTCACCTCAACGGGAATCTCAATGATCTGCGGCTCTTCGATGGTTCCGGTGACTTGATGCGCGCTGATCGATCGTCCCTCTAATCCCCAGTCCCTCGAAGCGATAACCCGCTGCGGGTGACCGATCTCAATGAATCGGCGCGCGTCCGGAGTGCCCTTCACCGTGCCAACACGAACCCGCAAAACATAGCTGCCCACAGGCATCTTTTTTGGCGCAACGATCACCCGTCCGGTTCCGAGAGTCAGTTTAAGGTAAGTGCCGGTATCCCGATGAGGAAGGCTCGCGTAATGTTCATGCAGAGCAAGATTTTTGGATCTCGAAGGATCAAAGGCTGCTGCTTTATTCGAATCGATAAACCCGAAGTCCTTGGGGTTGGGAGTGCCCTTTAAACGATCGGCATACGTATAAAAACGATTAGGATGATCGATCAGGCGGTCGGTCTTTCGAATCTCTGCAATGATTGCCTGATTCTCGGCAGTCTTGGAGACCTCATCTACTGCTTTTTTCCATTGTTTAAAGCGCTCCTGCCGTTCTTTGGTTTGCTTGATGATTTTTTCATTGGCCGGGTTAATGGTCTTCTCGGGTTCAACTCTCGTGACCGTTGATTCCGACACTTGATTCTCTTGAATTGGACCTTCCAGTTCGATCCAATCGACCCATACCGCAGGAGGGTAGCCATAGCCATTTTCCTGCTTGATGCGATAGAACTCTTTACGATGTAAATTTCTGTCTTCAGGTTGGCGTTCCTGAATACCGAATTCACGTGGCGTGTCCGCTCCGATTTTCACAGTAGTTTCGATGATTTCCGGATTTTCTGTCGTGCCATTGACCTGGTGGCCGCTGATTGGTTTGCCTTCAAAGCCAGCCATGACTCCGTTGAGCCGTTGCGGGTGCCCGATCTGGATAAAATGCCTCTTTGGATCGGAACCTTTCACCGAACCAGCCCGAATCCTGAGTTTGTAGGTTCCGGGCACGAGTTTGTCCTTGGGCGGAGTCACATCAATCCGTTGAATTCCCCAGCCAAGCTTTAGGTAAGTACCACGGTCACTCAAAGGAAGTTCAGCATAGTGTTTGAGGTAGGCATACTTTCGCTCGTACCCACCCCGATATGAAAAAGATGCGTCGTTGGCATCTTTAAAACCGAACTTCTTAGGATCAGGCACCCCTTTTAGGAGGTTGGCGTTTTGGTAGAGTCTGATGTTATCAGTCAGGTCGGTAAGATTGTGCTTCTTACGAATCTGCTCGAGGGCTTTCTGATTCTCCGGAGCGAGAGTAACCTTATCAACTCCAGCCTTCCAGCCAAGGTAGCGTTCGTAGGTCTCCTCCATTTCCTTCATGTTTTTCGCGCTTTGAACGTTGACGGTGGTCTCAGGCTCAACCCGAAAAGCCTGCCCCGCGGTCTCCTTGATCGGACCTTCCAGCTCCATCCAATCGACCCAAATCGCGGGCGGCGTACCGTACCCGTTCTTCTGCTTGTGACGGTCGTATTCTTCTCTGACAAGTTTTGCCGACTTGGGCTGGCGTTCCTGGATGCCGATTGCTCGCGGCGTGCGTTCCCCGAATTCAATATTGACCTCAATGATCTCCGGATTCTCAATGGTGCCGGATATCTGTTGCATGCTGAGCAGTTTGGTGAAGCCGGGTGAGGTTCCTTTGAGATTTTGGGGATGACCGATCTCGATGAAATGGCGGGAAGGATCGGAACCTTTGACCGCTCCGGCCCGGATCCTGAGCTTGTAGGTACCCGAAGGAACGTCTTTCGGATCGGGGTGAATGTCAAAGCGTTGAATCCCCCGTGAAAGTTGCAGGTAGGCCCCCCGATCGTTGTGAGGAAGCTTGGCGTAGTGCTTCATGTAGCTGTGATATCGCCGGTAGGGGCTGTACAAGGCGGCTACGGCATTGATTGGATCGCTGCCGCCATAGTCGCGAGGATCGGGGGCTCCTTTCAGAAGACCAGCCATTTTATACTTGAGGACAGGATCGGTATCATAATTGGGATGCTTTTTACGAAGCTCGGCCACAATCTGTTGGTTCTCTGGAGCTTTTGCGGCCTTGTCGACCCCTTCTTTCCATGGAAGCCATTTCTTCTGATATGTTTCCTCCAATTTTTTAACGATTTCCAATTTCTTCGGGTTTACGGATTCTTCAAGTTCTACCCGGAAAACCTTGGTGGGCTTTGCACGAGTGGAGTAGCGGACGAAGGCTTCGTCAATCGCAGTCCGGCCAAGTCTCAAATACTGCTCAAACTGGTCCGAGGAAATAAACTGGGAAGCCCCAACCGTATCAAAAGTGCCGGTTCCTTCATCTGAAGGTAGCGATTCAACATTCAAGCTAACGCCCGTAAGCGATTCGATCGTGTTGTGGTATTCGCGACGGTTCAACCTACGCATGGTAATCTTACCGCCTGAATCAGAGAGTTTCCTTCGGGCAAGCACCATGGTTTGTGCTAGGTCATCAAGGAAATCGGCCTTCTCCTCATTCTTCGGTTGCCGTTTATTTTCCGGCGGCATCTCACCCGAATTCATGGCGTTGAGCACTTTCTGCCACAACTCTGCCTCCTCAAGGGTGTCCACTTTGAAGGATAACGCCTCTAGGTTGACCTTCCCTTTTTGCGTTTCCCCATCATGACAATCCAGACAATAGGATTCGATCAGTGCAAAATGCTTCTTCGGCAACTCCACCTCCAAATCGGCCGCGCCGGCAAAGCCAACCAGCCCTAGAAAGGCTGTTACCGTTGAAAGAAATAATTTCCTCACGCCAGCAGTTCCTTCACCACGCCGGAACTATCGCCATGGCGTTCAGTCTGAATGCCCAAACCTTGCAGCATGGTCAGCCACACGTTGCAGAGCGGTGTGTCTTTAGGCAAAGCGAGGTGTTGGCCTAATTTCAAGTTGGCGCCGCCGCCGGTGAGTATGGTTGGACAGTTGTCGAGATAATGGATTGAACTAATATTCGAACCAAAGGCCAATGCGGTGTGATCGAATAGGCTCGATCCATCGGCTTCCTTGGTCGCCTTGAGCTTATCGATCAGGCCGGTCAGCAATTCAGCGTGCGCCTTGTCCCGCGCCTTGGAGGCCTCCATGCGTTCGCCGGGAGAATAGTGGCTGATGTTATGAGCGCTCAGAGTAACGCCCATGCTCTTCAATAATTCCTGACCAGGCAGGCGGTAGGTCAACACCCGTGTGCTGTCGGTTTGCAGGGCGGCCACGATAAGATTGTACATGATCTCGATTTCGTCTCTGCCCTTCAGCCCGGGCGCAGGCTCGGCCATGGGCGCCTTGGCCTTGGGCACGTCGAGCCAGTCTTCGTCCTTGCCGAGGCGGGTTTCGATGTCGCGAATACCCTGGAAATATTCGTCGAGTTTATCGTTATCGGTTTTGGTAAGCCCGCGCTGTACACGCTTGGCCTCCGTGAACACTGCATCCAACACACTACGTTTCTCAGCAATAGCCGCCTGCCTTTGATCCAACGGAAGGTCATCGGCCGAAAACAGTTTATGAAAAACTTGTAGCGGATCATTCATACCTGCCACAGGTTTACCACGTTGATCCCAAGACAAAGACAAGCCAGGCCCATGACCTGAGGCGCTGCCATCACTACTATCCAACTGCATGGAAGCAAAGCGGGTGTCCCGCCCTAGATTCTGGGCAATCACTTGGTCCACAGAAATGCTGTTGGCCATGTTTTGACCGGGAACGGAGTAACGATTGGCGCCGGTTAACCAAAAGGTGCTACCCCAGTGAGCTTCATTGCTATACTGATTGGAGCAACCCTGCAACACGGTGAAATCTTTTTTGTGCTGTACCAAAGGCGCTAATCCTTCGGTTAATTTGTAACCCGCTCCGGTGTCTTTTAAATCCGGATACCAGGTTTCCTTGGTGACTCCAAAACCCATCCCCATGAAGACCGCCCGCTTAGGAATACCATCCGTTGCTTTAGGAGTAGGCGAGGCAAACATTCGGAACCCGATAGATTCCAATGCCGGTAACGCGATAAGGGCTCCAGTGCCACGAAGAAAGTGACGGCGATGTAGTTTGGTGCTCATAGTTTGATCAATTACCTTTTTTCAAATTAAGCTGCTGCTAATTACACTCCCAAATCCTGACCGAGTCGAAAATAATTTCACACTCAGGTCCACCCTTGAAGGTAAATCTGTGCTTTCCGTTGGCCTTGGGGTTTATGATGGTGACCTTTTCATGCTCGTAGGTTCTACCCTTGCCGTTAACCACGACCCGAATCTTTCCCAATTCGTATTCGATCACCAGATCGATCCACTTGTTTAGCGCCATCTCAGATTCGGGCTCCGAAAAGGATGGCCCATCCGGAAGTTTGACTCTGTGGCCCCCATCCTTTGAAATACCAAGATTAATCATGTGATGGCCGATCTGGAAAGAGGGGCGACCCGGAGTAAGTTCAGGCTTGGAAAACTTATAGCGTAAATGACAAACGAATTTCTCCGGAATTCGGTTGATATGAGCGACTGGCTCGAGCCCGAGATGATGATCCCTCTTCAAAACCTTAATCGCCTCCTCTTTTGTTTTGAAAAGAGGAGCGATGATTAATTTTCCATCCTTGATGCTCTTTCCCTTGGGTTGCCCCCAGCGTTCCCGATTCAGTTCACCATCAAAATCATCGGAGTAGACCAGCTTTCCATTGTTAAATAGCTCGGACTTAAACTTGGGGTCTTTGGCATGGAGTTGCACCGAAAGCGTGACGAGAAAAGTGAGCGACCAGAATTTGATGTTGTTTAAGTTCATGTTTTGAATACAGGTCCTAGAAACCCATTAGGATTGGACAAAATATTTGATTATCTCCGTGCATTCTTGTCTTTACGATCGTGCGTATAGGGCCGAGCCACCTCACTTCTTAAAAGCAGGATGCTTCGGATCGCCGGCAGAAATAAGATATGCCAGTAGATCGAAGACGTCATCTTTACTCATGGTATTGATCAGACCCGCCGGCATCATCGAAATACGCGAGGGTTCGATCGATACCAGATCATTGACATCGACAAGGGTATTCGAACTGGGGTTCATCATATCCGTATTTACTTGGTAGCGATCCTCACTGAGATTCATGATGCGCCCACTGATCACGCTTCCGTCTTTCATTTTAAAATTGGTCGCTCCGTATTGGTCACTGATCTCCTTGCCGGGATCGATGATGGCTTCAAGCAGGTCGTAGGCGCTGAACTTACCACCGGCAGCAGACAGATCAGGGCCGACCGCGCCCCCTTCCCCCTTAAAGCGATGGCAGACATAACACGCACCGGCGCCAGCCATTTCTCGTTCCAGCACCTCCATCGCCTTCTCGGAGAGCTGGGCGCGACGCTGCGCACGCGCGAGAAAGCGCCGCGTCTCAATCCGCATAAACCCCATCGCCCAATTCACAAACGGCCGTTGCGGATCATAAGAGTCAAACTGCCGCCACAAAGCCACCGCCGTCTCCTGCAGAATATCCCGGGCATCCGTACGGTTCGGCACCATCACAAGAACCGAACGCAACATCACCGGCTCCGCCTCTAAAAGCAGCCGCGTGAAACGTTCGTGGTTGTTTTGGTGATCCATGGTCGTTTTGAGTAGCCAAGCCAATTTCTATACAGGTCCACGAAACAGTCCGAATTTGGACAAAAAAATACTAGGGTTATTTTC
>Ga0315320_10000822_pt1 | contig 25554 bp, 32 predicted proteins | sample M140m21515metaG_FD_203458 | JGI IMG/M metagenome (GOLD analysis project Ga0315320, IMG submission 203458) | Ammonia-oxidizing marine archaeal communities from Monterey Bay, California, United States - M1 40m 21515 | ecosystem: Environmental > Aquatic > Marine > Coastal | place: USA: California... | reverse complement strand
CCGATCCCGTACTCATCAATTTGTTCACCCAGCCACATCAGGAATACGGTGCCGCACGTCATCACTAGCACCGCGACGATCTGCCAACCGAAGTACAGACCAGTTTGATCCGCATTCAGGAAATCGATGTCGATACTTCCGTAGCCTGCGGCACCTCCCGACATCAACATGAACTTCAAGTACATGTAACTTTGCACAAGGCAAATCGCGACCGTCAAATAACGCGTGTATTCGTTGAGTTTCTTACGGCCCGCCTCACCCTCTTTTTTCAATTCTTCGAGCGGCTTGTAGACGCTTCCAAGCAGTTGAAAAATGATCGACGCGGAGATATAAGGCATGATCCCCAGACCGAAGATCGTGGCCTGACGAAGATCGCTGGCGGCAAACACTGTGATCTTCTCGAAAAACTCAGATGCTGCCCCCCCTTCATCCGCAAGATTAGTCGCGATCATTGGCAAGGGAATGTGGAAACCGATCCGGTAAACTGCCAGCAAACCGACGGTCAGCATGATCTTCTTGCGAAGTTCCGGGATCGAAAAAATGATGCGCAGCTTTTCAAACATGCGTCAGGTCCATCTTGGATTCGTGCCGCAGCGATCGCATTGGGCGAGCGGCAGGTTGATTCGTCTGATTGAAATTTAAGGTCGCTTACAACCGCACAGGAAAGTCCTAGACATTCCCTGCCGAGCGGCAGTTGACTGAAGTTCAGTCTACCGGCTTCTCCCCGACAGAGCGAGAGGAAAGAGTCCCTCCCGGACGCGGCGTAAAACCACCAGACCATCGCAAAACAAGCCCGATTCCGCTACCGAGGAGTTTCCTCGATGCAACGAAAACCGGGCTGGCGTGCAGTGAGCATCGTCTAGGACTTGCTCTTGGCTTGCTTCAGAGCGCTCACACGCTCGTCAGGTGTTCGCTTACTGACTAATTTTGTGATCGTTCCACCAGCAGCAGTGATTTTCTCTTCTGCCGACTTGCTGAACCGATGAGCAGATACGGTCAATTTCTTTGTGAGCTCACCATCGCCGAGAATTTTCACCTCGTCGAAGCTCCCCTTCGCCAAGTCCTTCGCGGCAAGGCTTTCCAAAGTCACCTCGGCCCCATCGTCAAACGCCTCATTGATGCGTCCAACGTTGACAGCAAAGACAGTAACAGCCCAGCGATTATTGAAACCGCGTTTGGGGACGCGCCGGAACATTGGCATCGCACCACCCTGGAAGTTGGGCTTGCGACTGTAACCACTGCGGCTCTTGTGACCCTTGTGGCCGCGTCCGGCAGTTTTGCCGTGCCCGCTACCTGGGCCACGACCGATTCGCTTTCGCTTGCGGTTCTTTTGGATCCCGCGATGGACATCGTTGAGGTTCATGGTGAAACCCGTTCTAACCTTATCTCTGTGACTTTATTCAATCTGTTTCTTTGTGGGCTTCGGCACGACGAACGTCGTGCTGCCCGATACAGTCTTAAGAGGTTAACTCTTCGACTTCCAAACCCCGTAACGCGGCAACTTGCTCAGCAGTGCGGAGCTTCGACAGTGCGTCGACCGTCGCCTTGACGAGGGTGACGGGATTGTTGGTCCCGTACGACTTCGTCAAAATATCATGAATGCCTGTCGCTTCGCAAACGGCACGCACGGCTTGGCCAGCGATGATACCCGTACCAGCCCCAGCCGGTACAAGAATTACCTTCGCGGCACCGTAATGCCCCCAAACCTGGTGAGGAATACTACCCTCAACAAGCGGCACATCGACCAAGCTGCGACTCGCTTGCTTCTGTGCTTTCTGAACACTTGGGGGCACTTCATTTGCTTTTCCGTAGCCCCAACCGACTTTACCGTTGCCGTCACCGACAACGACCATGGCGGCAAAACTGAATCGACGACCACCTTTGACCACTGCCGCGCAGCGTTTGATCTTGACGACACGGTCCAGCATGCCGTCGCCGAGACCCTCTTTTTCCTGTTTCCGTTGCTTCCGCGGTGCGTTACTAATGGTTCAATCCTCTTCAGGAGGTGCTATCTGATTGTTTCGTTAAATTAGAATTCGAGCCCACCCTCGCGGGCTGCCTCAGCAAAGGCCAACACACGACCGTGGTACTTGTTGTGCCCACGATCGAGCCGAACTCGCTTGATTCCTGCAGCCGATGCTTTCTCTGCAATCGCTTTCCCAATCGCGGCAGCAGCATCACAGTTACCACCAACGCTGACATCCGACCGAACGGCTTTGTCGCGTGTACTGGCACTGACGAGCGTTTTACCGGACAGATCATCAACCACCTGACAGCTGAAATGCTTCAATGTACGGTTGATACACATCCGAGGTTGTTCCGAGGTACCACGCAGCTTGTTTCGCACATGCTGCCGTCGTCGGAGTCGTTTCTTCTGAAGTTTCTTGTTCTTATCCATCTGATTACCGTTCGAGCCAGTTCCAACACAATGGTCAGACAGGCGGTCTTTCTAGGTAGTGTTTTATTTGGTTGCGGACTTACCAGGCTTGATTTTGACTTGCTCACCCTGATAGCGAATTCCTTTGCCTTTGTACGGCTCCGGCTTTCTCAGCGATCGCACTTCGGCGGCGAACTGGCCTACCTGCTGCTTGTCGCAACCCTGAACGACAATGTGCGTCTGATCCGGGCAAGTCACGCTTAGAGTTTTGGGAATTTTCTGCTGCAACTCGTTGGCGTAACCGACTCGTAGCTGGAGGACATCGCCCTGAATCGCCGCGATGTAACCCACACCCACGATTTCCAGCTTCTTCTCGTAACCCTTGGTCACGCCTTCAACCATGTTGGCGATCAGAGCTCGGGTCAAACCGTGGAATTCACGTGCCGAACGGTCGTTACCATTCCGCTTAACGATGACACTGTTGGTTTCAGTGTCAACACTCACGGAGACCTCGGGGCGATGCTCGTAATCGAGCTTGCCCTTGGGCCCTTCGACGTTGATCACGCGATCAGCGACGCTAACTTTAGCGCCACCTTCGATCGCTACGGGTTTCTGTCCAATGCGACTCATAACAGTTGCTTTTATTTCAGTCTAAGTATTTTGCTTGGCAAATCTGGAATACAGTTCGTCGTGAATGCGAGTGAATCTGCGTTCACTGGAACCGGCATCAGGCGACTTCGCAAAGCACCTCACCACCAATGTTCTCGCGTCGAGCTTCGCGATCACTGATCACACCTCGACTGCTACTGATGATGCTGATTCCCAGCCCACCAAGCACTGGCTTGAGTTCTTTACCACGGGTATACATGCGACGTCCGGGCTTGCTGACACGCTTGATCGTTTGGATCACGCGCTCACCATTGGGCCCATATTTCAGTTCTAATCTAAGTGTGGAGGTAGGGTTTTCCTCGTCCACTTCCTTCCAGTCCCAGATGAAACCTTCGCGTTTCAGAACGTCGGCAATGCCACGCTTGAAACGACTGGATGGAATATCGACAAATGGCTTCTCAACGCGAACCGCGTTACGGATGCGAGTGAGCATGTCGGCAATTGGGTCGGTCATCATAATGTTGTCTACTCCCCTTCGACTCTTTCGATTCTCACCAGCTGGCCTTGCGAACACCCGGGATCAACCCGAGATTCGCGTTTTCGCGAAAACAAATCCGGCAAAGACCGAACTTGCGGTAAACCGAGCGAGGACGACCGCAGAATGTGCAGCGGTTCTCCTTCCGGCTACTAAACTTTGGCTTTCGATTGGCCTTGGCTATCTTCGATTTGCTTGCCACGGGGTGACTTTCAGTTTCTTGGCTGTAAAGTGGAAGATTCTGTCGCGTCGTAAGGGTAACTTACGCCGCTCCCTTTTTACTGTCGTCCTGTTTGAAAGGCATTCCAAGCTTCTCAAGCAGGTCACGAGCTTCATCGTTCGTATTCGCGGTCGTTACGATAGTGATGTTCATGCCTTGGGGGCGAGTGAACTTATCCGGATTCAACTCCGGAAACACCAGCTGCTCAGTCAAACCGAGCGTGTAATTCCCACGTCCATCAAATGCTTTGCGGCTGATGCCACGAAAGTCACGAACACGAGGCAACACGACCGAAACTAATCGATCGAGAAACTCGTACATTCGCTGACGTCGCAAAGTAACCATGCATCCAATCGGCATGCCTTCACGAAGCCGGAAGTTAGCAATCGACTTGCGAGCGTTGGTGATCACAGGCTTTTGACCCGAAATCTCCGTCATGCACTCATACGCAAGGTCGAGGACTTTCTTATCACCAATAGCCTGTCCGACACCCATGTTCAGGGTAATCTTTTCGACACTTGGAATCTGATGTGGATTGTCGTATCCGTGCAACTCGGCCAACGCCTTGCTGACGTCGTTCTCGTAGCGAACTTGCAATCTTGGTTTTGATTCTGCCATTTGTTTGTTCCGCGTTCGCGGTTTCTAACAACTGTTTTCGATGTTGATCGGTGGTTATGTCGTGCTTCTCTCAACTGGCACGCCGGATGATGATGCTTATTTACTGACGTGCCGTTCACGAGCCGGAGCGATTATCCCCAAGCTGGCACCGCTGCCCTTGGCGTAACGCTCTTTGCTTCCGTCTTCCAGGAACCGAACGCCAATTTTGGAGGGCTTACCCGTGGTAGGGTCCACAATCATGACGTTACTGGCACTGATTGGCATTTCCTTTTCGAGTCGCCCACCCTGGGGGTTCTTCTGACTTCGCCGCACGTGCTTCCATACCTTGGCGACACCTTCAACGACGACCTTGTTGTTCTTTCGATCGATTTTGAGGATCTTACCACGACTGGGCTTTCCGGCCCCGGAGATCACTTGGACTTCGTCATCAATACGGAAATACATGACTTCTATTTCGTTTCAAACTTTGTGGTTTCTAACGGTGAACTTCACTCGTAGCTGGTCAAACAACCTCGTTGGCCAGGCTGACAATCTTCATGAAGCTTCGATCACGCAACTCGCGAGCGACCGCACCAAAGATGCGTGTACCACGAGGCGTTTTATCTTTATCGATCAGCACAACAGCGTTGCTGTCGAACTTGATGTAACTCCCATCAGTGCGGCGAGTCGGCTGTTTCGTTCGCACAATCACAGCACGAACAATCGACTTCTTCTTGACTTCACTGCCAGGGATCACACTCTTGACGCTGCACACAATCACATCACCCAAGCCTGCGAAACGGCGCCGGCTTCCGCCGAGCACCTTGATACACATGACTTGTCGGGCGCCGGTGTTGTCGGCCACATCGAGTCGGGATTCTTGTTGGATCATTTTCTTATCTTACTGCCTAGAAGGCTCTTGCTAACTTCGGTTGTGCCTGGCCCTTGACGGGTCACTCACCTGCTGTCTCTTCAGTAGTCTCACCAGCTTCAGCCTCACCCGCTTCGTCACCGGCGTGAGCGGCCTCGATCGCTTCCGATTCAGCCTGCGTTGCACCTTTACGAGCCGCACGCAAGGCAGCGACATCGACTTCGGTGCTCTTTTCGAGAACACGAACCAAACGCCAACGCTTGAGCTTACTCAAAGGTGCCGACTCGATGATTTCCACACGATCCCCGGTGCCCGACTCATTGCCCTCATCGTGGGCATAACAAACGGTGCGACGGCGAATGTATTTTTTATACTTCGGATGCTTGACCAAGCGGTTAATTTCGACACGACGAGTCTTGCTCATCTTGTCGCTGGTCACGATTCCGGAAACAACACGTTTCGGCATGGAGTCAGGTCCGAGTTCTACTGTAGGTAATGATTGGTGTTACTAACTTACCGTTTTCTGACGCTCTGTTTGGATCGTTTTGATCCGAGCGATCAGACGGCGATTTTTTCTAATTTCGCTTGGTGTATTCAACCTCTCTGACTGAGATTGAAAACGAAGCCGAAACAACGTCTGCGCCGCTTCTTTAGCAGTCGCGTCGAGTTGCTCGTCGCTCATTTCGCGAAGTTCAGTGTTACTACTCATGTCTGTATGTCTTTAATGCGAACCGAAAATTCATTCAGCCACAGGATTGCGGCAGCCGTGATGCAAGCATCGCGGCCTTTTGGGGGCGATACCCGCACTAGGCGGACCGACGCTCCACAAAACGGACTTTCACAGGAAGCTTGCTAGCCAAACGTGCAAAACACACCTTCGCCTGCTGTTCTGTGACGCCTCCGAGTTCGTAAAGGATAGTTCCCGGCTTTACGACCGCGGCCCAGAAGTCTGGCTCACCCTTACCTTTACCCATCCTGGTTTCAAGCGGTGTGCTGGAAACTGATTTGTCTGGGAAGATTCGAATGTAAAGCTTTCCTTCGCCGCGAACGTATTGCTGAGCAGCGATACGGCCGGCTTCGATCGTCGTGGCTTTAACCCAACCGGGCTCCAGGGACTGAATCCCATAGTCACCAAAGACGACCGTGTTGCCGCGCGTCGCACTACCTTTTATACGACCTCTTTGGCTTTTTCGATGCTTGACCCGCTTGGGCATCAGCGCCATCGGTGTCGTCTCCGTAAGTACCTTGGTTTATCCACACCTGAATCCCGATGTGCCCCTGTGGCGTCATCGCTTCGGTGAATCCGTAATCAATTTTTGCTTGCAGAGTACTCAACGGAATTGAGCCTGCAATCTGCTTTTCACGACGGGCCATTTCGGCACCGCCTAAACGTCCTGCCATCTGGATTTTGATGCCTTTGGCACCCGCATCCATGGTCTGCTCCAAAGAACGTTTCATTGTTCTTCTGAAACTCGACCTTTTGGCAAGCTGTTGTGCGATATCCTCAGCAACCAGCTGAGCCTGCAACTCGGGACGACCTACCTCTTCAACCTTCAGGTTGATTCTTCGGCCAATCAGGTTTTGCAGTTCGGCTTGGAGAATTTCAATCTCCTGACCTTTTTTTCCGATGATCAATCCGGGGCGAGCGACGAACATCATGACGCGTACTTCGTCACGGGTCCGCTCGATCTCAATGCGGTCGATACCAGCACTACGGTACTGGCTCTTTTTCGGATGGTTCGTGATGAAGTTCCGAAGCTTGCGGTCTTCGACCAACAAGGCTGCGAAATCCTGCTTCGATGCGTACCATCGGCTCGACCACCCTCGGGTGACACCGGTTCGGAATGCGATAGGGTTAACTTTTTGACCCATCTGGGACTCAGTCAATTTTGAGTAAGTGGAATCGTTACCGGAATTACAGCTCGTCAATCGGCGTCAACGCGACGCGAATGTGACTACTGCGTTTTTTGATTGTAAAAGCACTGCCGCGGGCCCGAGGACGAATCCGTTTAAACATTGGCCCGCCATCAACGCAGACCTCGGTCAAAACCAATTCCTCGATACGGTGACTGCGACCGCTGTTCTGCTCAGGCTGCTGAGCGTTACCAACAGCACTCTTGATCACTTTCTCAAGCATCCGTGCACCGCGTTGCGGCTGAAACTTGAGAGCGTCGAGAGCTTCGTCGGCATACATGCCACGCACCAAATCCGCCAGAGGGCGAACCTTCTGTGCGCTGATACGTGCGTTTTTGTGTTTTGAGTGGAAGTTTGTCATTGTGTTTCCAAGAAACTACTTCTTGCCCTTTCCGCTGTGACCCTTAAATGTCCGCGTGGGAGCAAACTCGCCCAACTTGTGCCCAACCATGTCCTCGGTTACGGCAACCTTCACATGCTTACGACCGTCGTGAACCATGAATGTGACATTCACGAACTCAGGCACAATCGTGCAGGCACGGGCCCACGTCTTGATCGGCTCACTGCGCCCCGTCTCCGCCTGCTTTTGCACTTTGAAAAACAGTTTTGGATCGACGAATGGGCCTTTCTTGCTACTTCGGCTCATGAGATTTCAATTGACAGTTACGGGTTCCAGTGGCAGTCAGACCGCCAAATCATTATCGGTTACTTGTGCAGTTTCAACTGCCCGTACCGCTTACTCTTGCGGCGACGAACAATCGAACTATTGCTTGGCTTACGCTTCTGACGGGTAGCACCACCTTTGGCACTCTTGCCCGTCGGACTTACTGGGTGACGACCACCCTTGGTTCGACCCTCACCACCACCATGCGGGTGATCGACCGGGTTCATGGCTGTACCCCGGACATGAGGACGACGACCGAGCCATCTTGCTCGCCCCGCTTTCCCCAACCGGACGTTCATATGGTCACTGTTCCCTACCTGGCCGATCGTAGCGCGGCAAAGACTGGAAACGCGACGAACCTCACCACTTGGCAGCGAGATCTGCGCCCAGTCAGCTTCGCGAGCCATCAGCGTTGCCGAAGTACCAGCAGAACGGCACAAAACGGCCCCCCGACCAGCACGCAGTTCGACACAACACACAGTGGTTCCAAGCGGAATGTTCTTCAATGGCATGCAATTACCCACTACCGGTGGTGACTCAGGTCCATTCTGAACTGAATCCCCAGCCTTCAGGCCGGCCGGCGCAACCACATAACTCTTTTCGCCATCCGCGTACTTCAGCAGAGCGACTCTGGCGGTACGATTAGGGTCATACTGAACCGAGTCGACTGTCGCCGCCATACCGTCTTTGACACGCCGGAAATCGACGACTCGATACTTTTGCTTGTGACCACCACCGCGATGACGCGCGGTAATCTTCCCTTGGTTGTTACGACCACCAGTCTTTCGCTTGGGACGCAGCAACGAACGCTCTGGCGAGTAGCCAGGCGTCAGCTCAGCAAAATCACTGACCGACGCATTACGTCGACCGGCGCTTGTCGGCTTGTAGACTCGAATGCCCATTTTATTTTCAGTTAACCGTTACTTGAATACCGTGTTTCTGATCCGTCCTGCTGAACCACCGATGACTAGAAGAAGTCGATACGATGATCTTCCTGCAGTTCAACGATTGCCTTTTTCCAATCGGCCGTTCGACCGTAACGGAACTTGTAGCGACGCAACTTGCCCTTGCGGTTCTGCGTTCGCACTTTCTTGACCTTCACCTCGAACAACTCCTCAACCGCACGCTTCACGTCGAACTTCGTCGCTTCGCGATGAATCTCGAATGCGTACTGATTATTCCGTGTCGCTCGGTGCACACCCTTCTCGGTAACCAGCGGACGCAGCAGAATCTGATGCGCCTCTAACTGAATACCGCCCTCAGGGCTCGCAGGTGGTTGTATTTGTGTCATCTGAAGTCACTTCGTCTTATGTGTCTGCTTCACTCACCGTCGGCAGCAGCTTCGCCACTGGCCTGAGCACCCGTAAAGGTGCCATCTTTAATTCTGTCTAACGCTTCTCGCGTCACCAACATACGATTGGGCTTCAACACCGAAAGAGCATTCAGTTCCCGAACAGGCTGAACCGAAACACCCGTGATGTTACGCCCACTCTTGTAGACAGCAACGTCATGATCCGCGGTCGCAACCAGAGTCGTCGTCTTATCGAGACCAAGCGACTTCAACACCGAAGCCATTCGACCTGTCTTAGGAGCATCAAAACCAAGCGAATCAACAACAACTAACTCGCCATCGTCAATCTTCGACCTAATCGCCATGCGAGTGGCAAGGCGAACAGCCTTCTTATTGAGCCGGTAACTGTAGTCACGTGGCTTAATTGTTCGAGCTACACCACCACCTCGACGCACATTCGACCGCCGCGAACCAGCACGGGCATTACCCGTACCCTTCTGGCGGTACATCTTCTTCGTCGAACCAGCAACTTCACCGCGAGTCCGCGTATTGTGCGAACCCTGACGCAAGTTCGCCTGGTACATCACAACCACGTCGTGCAACAACTGCTTGTTGACGCTCGCAGCGATCTGGTCGGTGTCGATTTCGTACGTACCGACTTCACCGCCGGTCTCATTAAAAACTGTCAGCGTGGTCATATTCCTCAACCCACCTTGTTCGTTTCGCGAATGGTCACAAAGCCGCCATTCGGACCCGGCACAGCACCGCGAACGAGCAACAAATTATTTTCAGCATCCACGCGAACCAACTCAAGATTGCGGGACGTCGTCTTAGCGTTGCCATACTGGCCCGCCATGCGAATACCTTTAAAGAGACGACTTGGCGACGCACTGCAACCAGTACCACCAGCATGACGGTGCACTTTTTTCACACCATGCGTTGCTCGCTGCCCAGAGAAGTTGTGACGCTTCATCACACCGGCGAATCCGCGACCCTTACTCGTTCCTGTCACGTCAACCCGCTTGATCTCAGCAAATTGATCAACAGTGACCTCGGCCCCGACCTCAAGATCGGTCTCGCCACGAAACTCGCGAATAAACTTCTGAGGCTCACAACCAGCCTTGGCCACCAACTCGACGCCGGACGCAGCAAGCTTCTTCGAACGCTTACTATCTAACTTCGCGACATGACCACGCTCACTTCGACTCGCCAAGCGACGCGGCTTGTCCTCAAAACCCAACTGAACGGCTTGATAGCCATCGCGATCTTCACTGCGAACCTGCAGGACATGACACGGACCAGCTTGGATCACGGTCACGGGCACTGCTCGCCCGTCCTCCAAGTAAACCTGTGTCATCCCGACTTTGCGGCCGAGGATTGATGGTGACATAACTTTCATCTCGCCCCGATCATCCGGGACGCCCGTCATTCGTGTTGGATTCCAAGTTTCGCCAAGCCGAACCACTGACATCAGGCAATTCTTCAATGCACCGAGAGCGATTCCGCTCGACCCAAATCAGACTTGCACCGCACCAAGGTTATCGACCGACTTCCGTTCATCCGGAAACTGTCTCTGGTACTTTGTGTGCCGCTACCCGAACCGCCCCAAGGCTAGGCCATGAGACCCGGGTGTCCTCCAGACCGATACTATCTTGCAGACGCCTTAATTTTGATGTCCACACCAGCCGGGAGGCTTAATTTATTTAACGCTTCAATCGTCTTGGCCGTAGCCTGGACAATATCGATCAACCGCTTGTGAGTACGAATCTCATACTGCTGACGAGACTTCTTATTCACGAACGGCCCAGACAAAACCGTGTAGCGTTCCACGCGTGTTGGCAACGGGATCGGCCCGTGAACCTCACTGTGGGTACGCTTGACTGTATCGACAATCTCTTGGGCACTCTGATCTAAAACAGAGTGGTCGTACGCTTCCATACGAATTCGAATTACTTCGCTTGCTCCGGCAGACACAGATGGGTGACCAATGAGAGAGTTGTGATACAGTGGCCCCTGCAGACCGGAATTGTTCCGAGATCAGATCTCAGCGTTGACATCCCGTGCTGTCAGGGTGCTCGGGGTATTTCCCGCGAGCGAAGCGAGAATTTAGGGGTCGAATCAAAGTCCGTCAACGGCTCTTGGCCAAACGAGGGGATAATTCTTTGGTACTTTTTCAGTTTTTTCGACCTGAACGGCACACGAGACAAACCGATTAGACGGCAACACCAACCTCCCAAGCCAGTTTCGGCCCCGACACAACCCAAAAAAAGCCCCCAAGGCCCCCATTTGCCGACTCAAGTAACCCATATTACCACCAGGCTCTTTTCTTGATCCGAAAAGCAGAACACCAAGCCCCACCGGGCGAAGCGTTTCAAAGGCAGCAAAAAACTCCTCAAAAAATGAAAAGTGAGGTCGGAACGGAGCCGCTCTCAACCCAAAACTCCGATTTCCCGCCGCTTTCCCAGCCGGAAACCCCTGACACCGTGGCAAATGACACCGTGGCAAATGACACACAACCGACTAGCAGAGAAGTGAGCGACGCTGTCCCCGAAGCTGATTCCAACGAAGCTGATTCCAACGAAGCTGATTCCAAATTGCGTAATCGAGACCAGAGCAAAGCGACGTCAACTCCTCCAGCACCCAGAAAGATTGGCCTGCGGATCGCCATCGCGTGCATTGCTTTGGTCCCACTGACCCTGTTCATCGTGGCTGGCAATTTGAATCCTGCCGAACAGGGTTTGGGTACCCATCAACAACTGGGGCTTCCTCCTTGCTCGCTGCGCCTTCTCGCAGGGATTCGATGCCCTGCTTGTGGCATGACGACGTCGTGGTCCTATTTTGCCAGAGGCAACTGGCTGGCTAGCATGAATACCAACGCAGGTGGTTTTTTGCTGGCATTGCTGTGCGTCGCAATGATCGTGCTTGCAGCACAAGTGGTTCGCTGCGGACGCCTCCCGTCACCCCGTGTCCAAACTTGGCTGACGCTTGCTGGGGCGGGCATATTAGTCGTGACGCTGGTGGATTGGATCGTCCGTTTGCAGTTTCAAGCAAACTAGTAGCTGAGCAGGTAGTCGCCGCTTCTGATGGCCCACGGGTGTGACTTTTTCACATGCATTGCGCGAATCCCGCGGCTTTCCAACGGAAGGTTTGGTGCAGAAACGAACGCGTGTTACAGAAAAAGCCCTCGTTTCGCCCAAAGACGCAAAATCAGTGTGGTAAGCAACGGCACAAACTTCGTATGTAGAGGCGAAGCGATCGCATTACAAGCAGTGCCAAAGGGAATCAGATCGATGTCGTTGAAAGAAGAATCCGTCAAGACCAACCGCCCCGAATTCAGCAGACGAGCGTTCTGCACGGCGTTGGTTTCAGGAACAGCACTTTTGCAAACTGGTTGCCTTGGTTTGGCATCGAACCTCATGCATGCAGTGGGAATGGATATGATTCCGCCCGAATACGAGGGTTTTGAAGACCTTACAGTTGCCATTGTCACCATTTCCGACAGCAGTTCCTACACACGTGATCAGAAATCATCAGAGCTCAGCTCATTTGTTGGCAAAATTCTCGCGCGAGAGATCAAGGACATCAAAATTGTTCGCAATGACAAAATCAGTCATTGGCGTGACACCAACGGCTGGGATTCGCTTGACTTTGCAGAAATTGGAGGGGGTGTCAAAGCTGACAAAGTCATTGGGATTGAGCTTAGCAACTTCAGCCTTCGAGACGGTCCCACGCTGTACTGCGGTACTTCTGATGTCACCATTACCGTGATCGATGTTGCCACCGGTGAGGTTGATTTCACCAAGTCGCTTGAAGAATACCGGTACCCCACCATGGCGGGTCAACACACCAGCGAGACCACGGAATCACGTTTCCGCAAGCTGTATTTACAGACGCTGGCGGAGGAGATTGGCAGGTCTTTTCACCCCTATGACATGTCCGACCGTGTCGCTGCCGACAGCAGAATCGCAAGCAGCTAGTACAGCAAACCATGATGCTGCCGCCTGCTGAGGTTGGCCGCAAGCTCGCACGTCATGCTTTTGCCAGTCAGAGCCGTGGGTGTGATACACCATCACTCACCCACTCACCGTTCCGCAGAGGCAGTTGCACGGACACGTGTCTGATTGTCAAACCGCATTGCCATGCGACGGTAGTGTGCCGTCGGTGTATCGATCACGTGCGATGCTGGGAAGCGACAAAACGTTCTCAGGTCATTCACACCAAACCAGCGGACCGCTACTTTGCAGCGGGAGCCAGCCTGGATTTTGGCGTCTTGGATTCACGATCGAATTCGTAGACTTCTTTTTGCTTCGGATCGGCGACAAAGATCGATTTATCGGTCAGAGCGATGCCTACGGGGCCAACGAGTGGCTCGCCTTCGTGCCACTTTTCAGTCTTTCCATCGGGTGTAAATTTCCAGATGCACTTTCCGTAGCCATCGGTGACGTATCCATGGTCACCCGCCCAGCAAAGCCCGTTGGGATACTGAAATGGTCGACCAGTAACGATGTCCTCGACGTCTCCACTTGCGACATCAATGCGTTTGACGGCGGCAGCGTCGGGAGTGACAGCCCAAAGCTTGCCATCGGAATCAAATGCCAGCCCACGAGCATTGACGCGTGCGACCAGTTCGGGCTTCCCCCCCTCGACGGGCAATTTGAACGTGGCTCGTTTTTCAGCATCGCCGGCGTAGAGGGTTTTCCCATCGGGACTCACCGCCAAGGCCATGACGACTCCTAAATATCCGTTGGTCAGCGGCTTGGGCTCAGCCCCCTCTGATTCAATCCAGTAAATCTCCCGAGTCGCAGTGTCACCGACCAGGATTCCCTTCTCGGGATGAATTGCGACGCAACGAGGGCGATTCATTGGCTTCCTCAGCAGTTTCGTTCCTTCAGCAAACAAGACTGTGGCATCACCGGTCTTCCACACACCCGGCAGGTCCAGGTCAACCGTGTAGACGTCATTTCCGCTGACCGCCACGGCAAGCGGGTAAGCGGGAGCCGACTTCGGCTGTGGTTCAGAGGCCTTCGGCTGTGGTTCAGCAACCGGAGCATCATTTTTTACTTTCGCATCAGCAGTATCTTGCGCAACTGCCGGGCTCAGCGTGCCAGCCACGATGAGGCCACCAATCGCGAAGGCGACGAAACCAAGCGAATTCCGACGCAACTGTGGACAACAGCGCAGGTGTGAAAAAGTAACGATTAGGAAGGATTTATTCATTGTGCGGGTTAGCAGGGTCCGATGGATTAAGAAGAAGGATTCCTCAGAGGCGTGTTTCTAGGCACCTCATGCGGTCACAAACGCTGTTAAGTAAAACCATGATAACGTCATACCGATCACTTGGACTGCTCCGCTTCGCCAGCTTTTTGGCGTTCTGCACGTTTTTTCAGGCCTACTCGATCGTAGCAGCCGAGAAAGGCTCGCAATCTCGGCAGGCACGAGGGACTACCAGCCAACCAACGCAGGCGTCACCTCGAAATCACTTGCGAGCTCGGGAAGTGACGACTTCTTTTACGACTTCAGCCAGCTCCGACAACTTTGATCCGCCCATCAGACGCGCCACTGAGCGGGTAGACGGAAGCAGGCAAAACGTTGTCAAACGCAGCGTTGATGCCGTCGAACTGGAAACTGTCGCTGCGGAACCGATCCAGCAGGCTCGTTTCATTGGTTCATACGCTAACAACTGCGGTCCGGTTTGCGATTGTGGAGAATGCGTCACAGAAATTGGCTGCGGCATTGAACAACCGCGCGGATTTTTCGAAGTAGGCTGCGGAATCGAGAGCCTATTTTCACGATGTCGAGGCTGCGACCGAGGTTGCGATGAGTGCGACGGGGCCATCTATCAACCCACCGAAATTTACATCGAAGGCGATGGTTGTGGCATGGAAATCATGGATGACTGCGGTTGCGATGCCTGCAATCCATGCGACAGCGAGCCTACGCTGTTGCCGCGCATCCGATTCAATTGGTGCCGCTATGAGTTCTTTGCCGGAGTGCAAGGACATACTGGGCCTATGAATCACATCGCAATCAACACCCTGAACGGCAGTGACCAGACCGGTAGCGGAAGTTTCGGATTTTACGAAGGATTCAACCGCGGAAAATCCATGAACCAACTTCTGGGGCTGGACATTGCGACTCAGGTAGGAGTTCGAGGCACACAAAATAACCTGTCTGGCACAGCGTTCACGACCGACACCCGGCATCAGGTCTTTGTAACAGCGGGTTTCTTTCGCCGTGTCGATTACGGCGTGCAATACGGACTCGTACTCGATTACATGAATCAGGACTGGTACTTCCAAAGTAACTCACTCCAGCTACGCGGAGAGCTAAGCTGGCGGTCACGCGAATGCGACACCTATGGATTCCAATTCATGGCGGGTGTCCGTGAAGAGACCATCTCGGCGACCATCATTGACCAGACTGGCAGTCCACTGAGTGACGACCTCGGCATCAAGCCCACCGACCAGTTTCGCTTCTTTTACCGCAGGCCACTCGCCCGTAATGGCGAGTACGATCTGATGGTGGGGTGGACCGATAACAAAGACGGGCTGCTAGGCGCGAGCTTCAATCTGCCTCTGACTCATCAATGCAGCCTGAGTAGCGGTGCTACCTACCTGATTCCTCACGAGGGGACCAACTCCGGTGGCTTCGCCGAAGAGAACTGGAATATTTCCATGGGCATCGTCTACCGCCCCGGCGGCCCACGTGGCTGCGGTCGCTACTGCCGCCCCCTGTTTGACGTTGCCGATAACGGGACGTTCATGCTTGACTTCAAATAGACAGATCCAAATCAGTGATGCTGTTCGCTGTAATGCCGCTTGCTGTAATGCCGCTTGCTGTAATGCCGCTTGCTGTAATGCCGCTTGCTGTAATGCCGCTTGCTGTAATGCCGCTTGCTGTAATGCCGCTTGCTCGGGCATGGCAGCAGCGAACCGTCCCCGAGAAGCGGAAACCGTTCAAAGCCCCGTCGTCGGGCAGGAACTCCATGTTCCGAATTACACGACTGATTTGGCTCGAGCGACTGGTTTGGCTCGAGCGACTGGTTTGGCTCGAGCAAGTCGGCCGCTACCACTCGCCGTCAGCACCAAACCGCTTTCGTGTGGCGGCTCCGAAAGCAGCACCGGCATCATTAATTTGCTGAACTGCCTTCTCACTGGAAAGTCCGGCGCAGTTTCTCGCCGCCGCGATCACGGTTTCGCATTCGTTGGTGTCCATGAACAGCGATGCGGCTAGTAGTTCGCTTTCTTCATCTTGGGTCACAGCCAGGAATCCATGCTTATCAGCATGAATTAACTGTCCTGGCTGGATGTTTCGACCAAACACTTCGACCTCGCAATTCCACTGGACGGGAACTGAATGGGCGTGCCCAACGCAAAGCCGGCGTGCGAGCGATTTAAAACCGGCATTGGTCATTTCATCAACGTCACGAATCGCTCCGTCAGTGATCGTCCCGACACACCCCAAGGCACGGTGCACGTTACTGTTAACCTCTCCCCAAAATGAGCCGATGACTTGCGGCTTATCATGATCTTGAACTACCACAATTTTTGGGCCCGGCTGACTCGCCACATATTGCCGGTAATCTTCCCATGCATTGGCAATCTGTTTATGTGATTTTTGTGACGGCTCAATCACCAGGGTGACGGCATACCCAACCATGGGTCCCATCTGCGGCATAAAGTCTTGCGTCTCTTCGCGATTGAAAGCATCGGCTGCACAATCCCGTTGTGTGATCTGTTCCCAACCATTGTAGATGGTCGGTGTATTCCAGCGTTTCAACTGTAGTAATTCAGAGTGTGACAAAGGCATCTGTAGGATCGTCCAGTAGTGGCAGGAGATTGAAAAGCAAGAGATTGCAGCTTTGCCCGGGCACGCAGCCTGGACTTCAGTTCAATGCGGCAACCAAGTTCATCCGCTTGCTGACCAGGGGCGCAGGGAATATTTAAAATCAGGCGTGCACATCGCAATAGGCATCGCGCAGAACCTGCATCGTGTGCATGACCGCAATCGAGGCCTCACGCTGCTCGAGATGTGTCTTGAGTTGTGTCATACAGCCAATATTGCCTGTTGCAACGACGTCGGCTTCGGTGTTGACGATGTTATCGGCTTTTTCCCGTCCCAGCGTTTCAGCGATCACCGGCTGATCAATGTTGTAGGTTCCTGCAGAACCGCAGCAAAGATGAGCATCTGCAATCTCGCACAATTCTACTCCGGGGATAGAACGTAGCAGGCTTCTAGGTTGAGCACGGACCCCCTGAGCGTTGGCGAGATGACAAGCGTCGTGATAGGCAACACGGAGCGGTCGCCCCCGGTCGGGAATTGGCACCAAATCGCCTAGTTTGGCAAGGTACACCGATACATCGCAAACCTTGTCGGCAAACGCTTTCGCCGCAGATTCTTCTGCGGTGCCTTTGAGAACCTGTGGATACTCATGCATCCCCGAACCACAGCCCGCTGCATTGGTGACGAATGCATCCACGTCATCGGGGAACGCCAGCAGATTATTTTTCGCAAATCGCTGGGCACGACGGAGATCACCCACATGCCAACTCAAGGCACCACAGCACCCCTGCTTTTCGGGCACGACAACTTCGACGCCGTTTCTTGTGAGCACCTCAATGGTGGCGGTGTTAATATCCGGGTCGAGCACGCTTTGTGCACACCCTGTTAGCAATGCAACTCGGCCACGCCTGGTTCCCACAGGTGGATAAACCGCGTCCCACTTTTGCTTGGCCGGTAGCTGATCAGGCAACAACCCCACCATCACCCTCAGTGTGGCTGGCAAGCAGCGGGCGAGTGGCTTGACGAATCGCCCCGTCTTCGCCGCCATACGAAACCGGGTGGGATAGGGCAACGTCATGCGGGTCAAAAAACGCTTGAATCGATCACTCAAGCCACGACTTCGCTGACCTTCGGCATTGGCTCTGAAAGGACTAATCAAATCACGGTAGGACACCCCCGAAGGACATGCTGGCTCACAGGCCAAACACCCAAGGCAGGGATCCAGATGAGGCAGCGCCGAATCCAGAGGCAGCGTCCCCTCTAAAACCTCTTTCATCAACACAATACGGCCACGCGGAGAATCGGCTTCCTGCCCAAGAACTTTGTACGTGGGACACGCAGCAAGACAGAATCCACAATGCACGCAAGTACTTACCGCAGACGCCATCTCTGGCCCCAAAGGCCCATGCTGTTCCGGATCGATTTGATGCAACATGCGACTGACTTTTAACTATGAAAGAGACGAGGAAACTTTGAAATGGGATCCATGGCCTGCTTCACTGCCAAAGAAATTTCAGTCCGGGGCCAGCTACCGATGTTGGGGCGTGCAGGAGCCCCACGAACCACTAAACCAGCAACTTTTTGCTCCAACAGGACTCGATCCAATTGATCGACATCGTCCTGCGAATCGCACAACAGCCAAGCGACCGCCCCTGCAGCGCTAAAATGCAGATCAACGCCAGTTCGTTGTCCAGCCAAGTCAACGAGTGGTCCCATGACCGATCGATGAACAGGGACCTTAACCGCCAATGGTCGAGATTCCTGCGACCACTCAAGTTCAGTCACCGCCTGCCAGACCGCCGCACCGTTGGTCAATTCAGTAACATCAGCGCCCCACAGATCGTTGATCTTTTTGGCAAGAATCTGATTCACTTCCTCGGGCCCTGCCACGCGTAGAAAAATCGACTTCGCTGCGGGGCGATAGTCGATTGCATCAAGTTCCCATGCCGAAGCAGCGGCAACCGACATTCGCTGCATCGCAGTCTCGAGGGACTCGCACGCCACCGCAAGGGTCTGGTCGCTCCCAGGCATCGGGAACACCTTGAAGGTCATTTCAACCATCACGCCAAGTCGCCCCATGCTGCCGGTTAACAATTTGGGTATGTCAAAGCCTGCTGCGTTCTTGACAACTTTGCCGCCAGAATTGATTACCTCACCATCGCCACTGAGAAATTTCACCCCGAGCACAAAATCACGCAACCCTCCGTAACGGAATCGGCCGGGCCCCGACAAACCGGCCCCGACGGATCCTCCTAGAGTCGCACCAGCATCAACAAGCATGGGATCGAATGGCAAATATTGTTGGCGTTGCTGCAATGCTTGATTGACTTCCCTGATGGTGGTGCCAGCGTAAGCAGTGAAGGTAAATTCAGAGGGCTCGTACTCGAGAATCCCCTTCATTTCTCGAAGTGAAATCACGCTCGCCTGCGGGTCGGTTGCCAACGGCTGCTTGGTCCGATTTCCAACGGGCAAAATCGACGCCTCTGACTTCACAATGGTTCGAAGTTCATCGAATGTTCGCGGGCTTGCGACTGATTCATTCACGGCTGATCACCCCGGCTTTTTCGAGTGGATGCAAACCGTTCTGGGTCAAAGTCGGTGCCTCAGTTCCGGGGAACATTTTCCCAGGGTTTGCGACCAGCCGAGGATCAAATGCCAATCGCAAACGCTCCATCATTTCCATCGTGGTCGCATCAAACATCTCCGGCAGGAAGTCTCGCTTTTCGACCCCCACTCCATGCTCTCCAGTGATTGAGCCCCCCATATCAATGCACAACCGCAGCAGTTGTGCCGCCAGTTCTTCCGCCTTCTCGAGCGCTCCGTCCTGCTTGCCATCAAACATGATCAACGGATGCAAATTTCCGTCACCCGCGTGAAAAACATTCGCGACACGAATACCGGATTCACGCGAAAGCTGCTCAATTCGCACCAATGCTTCGCCGAGTCGCTTGCGCGGCACCACTCCATCTTGAACAAGAAAATCAGGACTCAAACGCCCCACAGCTGAGAAGGCCGACTTGCGACCTCGCCAGATCGAAAGGCGATCAGCTTCATCAACCGCCACGCGTTCTGCAAAATGCCCTGTCTTCGCCAGTACGGCATCCAACTGCTTACGCTCATGTTCAATTTTTTCAGCAGGCCCCTCCAGCTCGACGATCAGGACAGCGGCAGCCCCCGGCGGGTAACCGCAAGCCACTGCTGCTTCGGCCGCTTCAATGGCCAAAGCATCCATGATTTCAAGCGCTCCCGGCAGCAACCCCGAATCGATCACCGCCGAAACAGCGTCGCCCGCAGCCTGCAACGACTGGTAACCCACCAGCACGGTATGAAATTTTTCAGGCTTGGGTAACAATCGAAGCGTGATTTCAAGCCCGATTCCAAACAGCCCCTCACTGCCACAGAACAGCCCGGTATAGTCGGGGCCAACGGACTCAACACTGCGTCCACCCATCGTGACCACCTCGCCTGTTGCCAGAACAGCCTTGCAACCAATCACATGGTTAGAAGTCATGCCATACTTAAGGCAATGGGCTCCACCAGAATTGAACGCTACGTTGCCACCAATTGTACAGACGCTTTGGCTCGAAGGATCAGGAGCGTAATACAGACCATGTTTTGCGGTGGCATCAGAGACATGCTGATTGACCACGCCAGGTTCCACCACCGCAATGCGTTCATCAGGATCAATCTCGAGGATACGATTCATCCGGTTCAGTGCGATCACAATCCCATCAGCAACTGGCAATGACCCGCCCGACAAGCTGGTGCCACTGCCCCGTGCCACGAACGGAACCGAATTTTCGTGACACCAACGAACCGCGGCAATCACTTCCTCGGCAGTCTCCGGAATCACGACTGCGCGGGGCTTCGCCCGAAACGCCGTCAATCCATCTGATTCAAAAGCCGCCTGATTTGCCGCATCACGGACAAATCGTGATGGCGGAAATATTGATGCCAGTCCCTCGAGTGAAGTCACCATCGATCCTGATTTGAGTTTTATCCAAAGTTACGAAAACACAGCGGCCGACACGACTCAAGCCTCATCGAGATCCTTGATCACGCGTCAGCTTGAAACAGATGCTTCTCTGCTAACACGTCCGTTTTGAAATGGAAAGCAGCCATCGTGTGCATGCTGCCAGCGACGGCCCAAAGGGTTGGGACTGCGTTCATCAATGCTCAGAACCTAGCCCAAACAATCTTTCAAAGCTGCCAACAGGGTACCCACGCTCCGTCGATTCGCGTTGTGTCCCATCAAGCCGATTCGCCAAGCCTTGCCGGCAAACACACCGAGTCCGCCACCGATCTCGATATCATACTCATTTAACAAGCGACTGCGAATTGCCGCCTCATCGATGCCTCCCGGAACCGACACGCAATTGAGTGTGCAGAGCGACTCGCTGGGAATGTACTTCAACCCCAAATTCTCGAGGCCTTCCCGCAGCAACAGGTGCATTTCGCGATGCCGTGCAATGCGTGCTTCCAACCCCTCTTCCAAAACGATTGCCAGCGCCTCACGCAAAGCGTAAACCATGTTGATGGGTGCTGTGTGATGATAAGCACGCCCACCGCCACCCGTGTAATAATTTTTCAGCATGGAAACATCGAGATACCAGCTTTGCACCTTCGTCTGCCTCGCATCCATTTTCTCGATCGCTCGTGAAGAGAAGGAAACGGGTGACAACCCCGGAGGACAAGACAAACACTTCTGAGTGCCAGAGTAAATCGCATCGATGCCCCACTCGTCAACTTTTACGTGGTGTCCCCCCAGAGAGGTCACGGTATCGACCGCCAACAGCATTCCGGCATCGTGGACAAGCGATCCAATTCCCGCGAGGTCTTGCAACGCCCCCGTCGATGTTTCGGCGTGCACAATTCCGAGCACCTTGGCAGCAGGATGCTTCGCAATCACCTCAGCGATGGCCTGCTGACTGAAGGTTTCGCCCCAGGGTACCTCTAACGTGTGAACGGTTGCCCCCGCACGTTCCATGTTGTCTTTCATTCGCCCACCGAAAACTCCGTTGATGCAAACGATCACCTCATCACCTGGCTCAACCAGATTGACAATGATTGTTTCCATCCCGGCCATTCCAGTTCCCGAGACAGGAAAGGTCAAAGCGTTATCCGTCTGAAACACATCACGCAACATCTGACAGGTCTCGTCCATGTATCCGATGTACTGCGGATCGAGATGCCCGAGTGTCGATGCGCCCATGGCACGAAGAATTCGTTGGGGCACCGTGCTCGGCCCGGGGCCCATTAGCAAACGTTCACGGGGATTCAGCGGTTCAACAATGGTCATAAATTCGGTATCTCGAGTTTTTTTGTCGTAAGCGTAATTGCAATCATTTTTCAGAAGCAAACAGGGCACCCACACCGCGGCAGCTCCAAAAAATCAGGTCCATGCCAGGCACATGCCCAATACCCCCGCCACAACAATGTAATACAGAAACACAAAGCCTGTTATCCGTATCACATCGCCTTCTCGCCCCACCAACCCCACCACAGCACAAGCCGAGACAACATTGTGAACACAAATCACGTTTCCAGCCGCTCCTCCAACAGCCTGCAGAGCAACCACCCAGATTGGATTGGCACCAATTCGTTCCGCCACTCCGAACTGAAAATACGAAAATGTCATGTTACTGATAGTATTGCTACCTGCAACGAACGCTCCTAGTCCTCCAATCATTGCAGAAAAGGCGGGCCATGCTTGGCCCGCAAGCGATGCAACTCCCTCGGCAAGCACAGTCGGCATACTGTCCAACCCGGCGGCCCCCTGCTCACTCTTCAAAAACACTTGCACCATCGGAACTGCAAATAACAGGGCAACCGATGCGGACACCAACATCTTGGTAGAACGTTGCACGGCTCGTCCCACAGACGCTCTACTCATTCGGTGCAGGACAACCGTCACCAGAGAGGCAATTAAAAAGACGCTGCCGGGCAGGTACAAAGGTTGGACTGGGTTGATTGTGACCGGAGTCCCAAACAGGTCCTGTGTTACCGAAGGATCCCAAGGTATAGCGACCGCCTTGATCAGCGGCCCCAGTTGCAGGACAGGCAATCGCGTCGCAACCAGCAAAACGGCAATCACAAGATAGGGAAACCATGCTTTCCACAATGACAATTTTGGCGGCGCCTCAGTCAGATCAACGCTCACCGTTCCATTCCAAGACTCATCCCACGCACTCTTGCCCTCAAAATCCCAGGGACTGCCGCCAGGAAGTAAAAAGCCTCTTTTGGCAGCGGGAACAACAATCGCCAGCCCAACCAGCGATCCCAGCAACGAAGGAAACTCTGGGCCGAGCGTCGCGGCGATGGCAACGTAGGGAATGGTCATCGACACCGATGCAAAGATCGCAAACTTCCAAATTTGCAAGCCATCTGCGAAACGGCGTTCCTTGCCAAAAAATCGGGTCATGACTGCCACTACCAGAAGCGGAATCAATGTGCCTGCGACAGCGTGCAAGGCAGCCACTCGCACTCCAATCATCGGCAGCAATTCTTCCCAGCTTTCCAAACCGATTTCCGATGCGTACTGCATTACTTCCTGTTGCCCGCTGAGTCCTGTCTTCACACCCAAGAGGATTGGCGTACCCACTGCGCCAAAAGAGACGGGAGTGCACTGGATCAACATGCCAGAGATGACGGCGGATTTGGCGGGGAATCCCAACGCAACCAGTAGCGGCACGCAAACAGCCGCAGGAGTACCAAAGCCCGCAGAGCCTTCAATGAACGAGCCAAACAACCACGCGACGATGATGACCTGAACACGTCGATCTGGTGTGATGTTTGTGAACCCTTGCCTGATAACCGCCAACCCGCCACTTTCGGACAACATGTTCAGCAGCAGAATCGCACCGAAAATGATGTAGAGCAACGTACACGTGATCACCAATCCCTTCAGGGAAGCGGCGAACACCTGCAGCGCACTCAATTTCCAGAAAAACAGAGCGACCACGACTGCGGTCAAATACGCCAATGGCATCGCCCTGGATGCAGGCCAACGCAATGCCACCAGAAAAATCGCAACAGCAATGATGGGTGCAAGGGAAATAAGCGGGGCAAAGGAGTCAATCATAAGCTTGCGGATTCACCAGATTCGGCGGACGTTGGCCACGGCAGGCAGCAAGGCAATTCTCCGCCGCCATATTCCCCATTTTTGTTCGAGTGCCAATCGTACCACTTCCGAGATGTGGAGCGACCACGACGTTGTCCATTTCATACAACTCAGGCTCTAACAACGGTTCCTGCTCGTAAACATCTAACGCAGCACCCGCAATTTGCCCTGACTGCAATGCCGTCACCATCGCTTTCTCATCCACGATGGGCCCTCGTGCGGTATTGACCAACAGAGCCTCTGGTTTCATTAAGGAAAACTCTCGAGGCCCCAGCAGATGCCGCGTTTCTGCATTCTGCGCGACATGAATGGAAACAAAGTCGGATTGTTGCAACAACTCATCCAATTCACAGTAAGTCACCTGTAGTGAAGCCTCCTCGCTGGGGGACAAACGTGTCCGATTCCAGTACAGCACTTTCATACTGAACCCACGCGCCCGCGGGATCATTGACTTGCCGATCCGCCCCAAGCCAACCAGCCCCAACGTCGCGTGACTGACATCAGAACCAAGAAACTGCAAGGGTCCCCAACCTTGCCAGGCCCTGGTACGAACAAAACGATCTCCCTCGGCTACTCTTCGTGCGGCATCCAACAGAAGTGCAAACGCCATGTCAGCTGTCGTTTCCGTCAACACCCCCGGTGTATTGGTCACCGGAATTTTCCGTGCTGTGGCAGCTTCAACATCAATATTATTGAAGCCAACAGCAAAGTTAGCCACGACCTTCAACGCTGGGTTTGCTGCCAGAATTTCATCATCAATTGAATCAGTCAACAAACACAACAGACCGTCAACGCCGCAAATGCCGTCCATAATTTCCGCCTTCGTGAGATAGCGGTCCTCATGATTCATGGTCAATATGGACTGATCCTGCAACAACTCCATCGTTTGCGGAGGCAACTCGCGAGTCAGGAATATCTTGGGCTTATCAGACATGAGCAAACTCTTCGATCACCGTGAAGCAAAAAAGAATCAAGGAAGAAACTGCTTAATTGTCCCTATCCCACCAGCAGAGAGTCTATGGCTTGATGATGATGTCCGGTATGTCGGAGCAGTGCTCACCGCACCAAAATGCAGCGAAATCATGTTTTTTGGTAGGGAACAGCTTCAATCACCCGCTCGCCGAAGCCATCATGGATGTACCTTCCCCTAACCCTACCCATGGCAATCACATGCACGCCAAACAACGCACCACCGGCGGATGAGCGTTGATGCAGTAGATTCACGCGTAGCCGCAACCAAAAGCAAGCACACAGCGGATGAACATGACTGACAAATTACACCCCCAAGCAAACTTGCTGCGTGAACCCTTGACCACCGGCATGCTGAAAGGTTGGCCGCTTAAAGGTTGGACAGGGCCCCCGCGCGTACTGAGTTCGCACGTGGAAATACTGAGTCCCAAAGTTTTGCGTTTGAGAGCAGCGTGTTTGAGAGCAGCGTGTTTGCGAACATCATGCTTGAGAACACGGATCGTCGCAGCCTGCTTGAGTATCGCGTGGTCGACTGCTTGCTGGGGCACGATTGCCAGGGCAGAAGATTCTTCGGTCTTCACGGTTGAGCCAAACTTGATTCACTT
>Ga0315320_10000821_pt1 | contig 25589 bp, 18 predicted proteins | sample M140m21515metaG_FD_203458 | JGI IMG/M metagenome (GOLD analysis project Ga0315320, IMG submission 203458) | Ammonia-oxidizing marine archaeal communities from Monterey Bay, California, United States - M1 40m 21515 | ecosystem: Environmental > Aquatic > Marine > Coastal | place: USA: California... | reverse complement strand
TGGTACCAAGACTTATTCGCACGTCCCTCTACATCTTCGGGATCGATCGAACCGTCCGCGAGCGCCTGCCGCGTGAGGGCTGTGCCTGGAAAAAAGTTCAAGCTGTAAAAGAAGATGTCGTACGGACGTGGCAGATCGAGCAAGAACTCAGCCGTCTCGATCTTCATCTCTTCGGTGGCATGTGGATTGTCCACAATGACGTCGTAGACCACATTGAGTTTGAGTTCCTTGTTGAACTCAGCAAACTTCATGATCGCCCGGTTTCCTGGGCTTCGGTTGTGGATCTCTTTGGATTCCTTCGATGAACCGCTCTCGATGCCTGTCTGCACCCGAACGAGACCCGCGTCGACCAATTTGCTCAGCATATCGGGACGCAACATGGGCGGAATGAGCAGACACTCAAAAGGCTTGCCAATGCGCTTGGGATACTTTTCGAGGAACTCTTCCATCCAGTCTTCGCCAAAGGCAAACGACGTGTCATCATCGATCTTGATGCGGGCCACCTTGGGAAAGGTCTTCTGCATGTGCTCGAGTTCACCAAGAATGTGCTCGACCGATCGCGCGCGGTAAAACTGCTTGCCCTTCTCCTCGTACACATCACGCAAGATGGAGACGTAGCAATAGCTGCAGTTGTACGGACATCCACGGGAGAAATAGATTCGATATTCCGCCGATCGCTTCCACGGCTCCTCAATGGTGAGCTTGCCCTTCTCGATGTAGAACTTGTTCTCATCGGCCGTATCGGGGTACGGAAGCCAATCCAAGTCCTGAATGAGTGGACGCGGCTTGTTCCGGTGGACTTCGCCGTCCACTTTCGACCAAATGTTCGGAATGTTGGTGACATCCGTTCCATCGCGCAGGGCCTCGCAAATATCAATGGCGGCCTGCTCTCCTTCGCCGACACAAACATAATCGCAGTGTGGAATGCATTCTTCAGGAACACTGGTGGGATGAATCCCGCCCCACATCATCGGCACGTCCGGGCAAGCGGCCTGAATGTCTTCTGTGACCTTCTTGGCCATGGAGAATAAGCTCGACATAAAGCCAAGCCCCACCAAGTCGGCTTTCTTTTCGCGAATGATATCAATCGCCATCTGGATGTCCCTCTCGGAGGGCATCTCGAGACGGTTGTGAACCCAATCCCGTAAAAAGATGATGTGCGTCTCAAAGCCCGCACGCTGCAAGGCCGCTGAAACATAGCGAATTCCTGCATTCTCTACGCTGTAGATGGTCAACAGGACCACCGTAAATTTCTTCTCACCCGCAGAGGGGGGGCTGGCGTTTGAACTGGCGGCGTCTTCAAGCATACGTGCGTCTACCCCGTCAACAGTCGCAGGCCAGCCGTGGCCTTGCGCTTAAAGTCTGTTGTGTTGCGAATCTGAGTGATGTTTCGCATCACAAACTTGGGCCGCCAGTAGAACTTTCGATACGCCCCCTCAAGAAGGTCCCGAAGTTCTTCACGGGTGAAATGTTCATCCCACACCTGTGCCTTGAACGACTCATCGGGCTGCCGCATGAACTCCGTCCATGGGTCTAAATCAAGCACACCATCCCGGATCCCCTCATCAAACAAGGTGGTGCCCGGAAAGGGGGTCATCAAGTTGAACATGACGAAATCTGGATCGAGCTTGATGCTGTATTGAATGGTGTCGGCCACATCCTTGCGGGTGCGTTCCACGGGTGTCCCGATCATAAAGTAGGCCACCGTGTGGATGCCCACCTCGCGGCACAATCGGAAGGCATGCTCGATTTCAAGGCTGGTCACATCCTTTTTAAGGCGCAGCAGACCCTCTTCGGTTCCCTGCTCCACACCGAACTGAATGCGCTTACATCCGGCGGCCTTCATCTTCTCGAGCAAAGCGTGGTCGACACCCTTGACGCGAAAGCGCACCGTCCAACTGATCTCGATCCCGCGGCGAATAATTTCATCGCACAGGTCATGAACCCGCTTGTTGGTGATGTTGAATGTGTCATCCACGAAGTAAATCTCACGAATGCCCAAATCCAGACAGGACTGCAACTCATCGCAGACATGTGCTGGGCTCATCACCCGATACCGGTGCCGAGGAGTGTTGCAAAACGTACATCGGTACGGGCAGCCACGGCTGGTGATTACCGTGGTAAAAATACCACCCTCGCCCATCACGTCGTAGTACCGCGTGTAGTCAACCAACGTTCGATCGATGACCGGATAATCGTCCAAATCATTGGAAAAGTAGACATCGTTTTCGGGCACAGGGTCATCCGGATGAGCCACCACGCCGTTGATCCCTCGGGCCTCGTTTCCGGCATCCCATGCGGCCAGTAAATCGAGCATGGGCTGCTGCCCTTCGCCCTTCACCACCGCATCCACGTCTTTCAGACCCACACTTTCTTGGGGAAAGTCATTGATGTGGGGGCCACCCAAAATAACCCGGGGTACTCCCGCTCTCTTGGCTGCTGCGATGGTGTTGTGTACATCGACCAGCTGTACCGTGAAGCATGTAATGCCCACCACATCCGGCTTGAATGCTGCCACCCGACGCTCAACTTCGTCGTACTCCAAATGATCCAACTGCGCGTCGAGAATATCGACCTCATGGTCGGTCTGGTCCAGCAGAAAGGATGCAATCGCCAACAAACTGAGGGGTGGATAGCTAAGGTTCTCCGCCTCTACCGCTTCCGGCACCTCGCTCTCCACCGTGTGCCGCGCTGGGGGTCTAATCAATAACACCCGCATGCATCTTCCTTCGTGTGAACTGGTAACACTGCCCCGAACGGTCTCTTACCGATCGTGCCCTTCTATGCGGCCGCTGTCAATCGATTAGCGTCGCTGTCTCAAGGTAAATAACCAAAACTGCACCAAAACCCAGTTTTGCGGACCGTCCTTGAGCCCTCAACTGCCCACAAAAGTCATCTCCCCAATGTAGGCTACGGGCCCCCGCAGGATCAAGGCATAGTCCCGTCCAACGGTGACTTCGAGCGTACCGCCTGGCATGCGAATCTGAATGGTTCCCACACAGTGCTCCATCCGTACAGCTGCCGCGGCGATCGCACACGCCGAGGATCCACTTGCGGAGGTCTCTCCAGCACCCCGCTCCCACACACGCGCCTCGATGGTGGAGACATCGATCACACGAGCAAACTGAACATTGGTGCGATTGGGAAACAGTGGACTCACCTCAAGGGCCGCCCCCCACTCTCTCCAGGGAAGCCCATCGAGGTCGGTTTCAAGAAAAACCACACAGTGCGGATTCCCAACACCAACTGCAGTGAGCGGAAGCACCACTTCCCCCACAGAGCGTGGCGAAAAAATCATCTCTTCCGTGGCGGGAATGGCTTCCGCATCAAAACTGGCAGATCCCATTTGGACCGTGACCATGTCTCCATCCACCTGGCAACGCACAATTCCACAGGAGAGTTCAATGGACAGATCATCCGTTGCATCGCGGAAATCCACCAACCAGCGAGCGAAGATCCGTAAACCATTCCCACTCTTTTCAGCCACGGATCCGTCGGGGTTCCAGATGCGCAGCCCCACATCGGCTCGTTGACTTGGCATCAACTCGAGAATGCCATCGGACCCCAGCCCTGTGTGACGATCACACACAGCCACAGCCCGTTCTGGCGTGAGCATTCCCTGCTCAAGAACCAAGTAGTCATTGCCCAGTCCATGGTACTTACGAAACCGCATGGCGCCCCGCTAACCTCCGCAAGCGGCCCTCGCCCTTGATAGGCTGGGACTATGTTGCGATTGGATACCCAAAACTCCGTGGCCTGCGCACTGAGAGATCGGTTGGTCGAACGAATCGATATCGATGCGTTGCCCACAGAGCTGTGCGTGGTCATCGGTGGCGATGGCTTCATGCTCGAAACCATTCGTGAAGTGGGTGCCGGTCACGTGTTTCTGGGAATCAATGCCGGACGCGTGGGCTTTCTACTCAACGATGCCGAAGACTTCGAAGCCACCGTAGAGGCCATCGAGGGGCAACGCTGGCAGGTTCACACCTTTCCACGACTGGCCATGCGGGCCACCCATTCTGGGCAACATGCCGCTTCCGAAGCCATGGCCGTCAACGATGTGTACCTGGAGCGTATGAGCGGACAGACCGCCCACCTCAAAATTGTGATCAACGATGTTCCCGTCGTGAATCGATTGGTGTGCGACGGAATCATCGCCTCCACGGCACTCGGATCGACCGCCTACCATTTCAGCGCAAGCGGTCACGCTTGCCATCCCGGAGTACGGGCCATTCACTTGACTCCGATCTGCCCACACAGCCCCCGGCTGGCACCGATCACACTGCCCGCAGATGCAACGATTACCATCGATGTAATCAATGCGGACAAACGGCCTGTTCGTGCCGTTGCCGACGGGGTGGGTCACCCCAATGTTTCCCGTATCGAAGTAATGCGCGCCGATGTGGACGTCCGACTTGCCTTTTTGGATGGACACAACTTCACGACCACGTTGGTCGAGAAAATCCTGCAGGTATAGCGCCCCGAGTTCAGCCCTGCTCTTCGTCGTCCGGTGGGGTCGGCAACTGCTTGCGCACTTTCCATGTCGTCATCCACCCCAATGGTACGGCGGTGAATGCGGCCAGGGTCACCAAGCTCAGACCGAGCACGATCAACAGGCCCAATGAGCGGATGCCCTGGTTTCCAGCCGCCGAAAGCGAAGCAAAGGAAAGAATGGTGGTGGCTGCCGAGAGAGCCGCCGCCATACCGGTGGTACCCAAGGCCCGAAAAATACGTCCGGGACCTTCTTCACTCATGCGATGCAGCAAGTGAATGACCACATCAATACCGATGCCCATCAAGATCGGAATACCCACAAAGTTGATCATCGAGAGCTTGACCCGAAACAGGGCCAAACCGGCCCCGGCCCAACACAAGCCTGCAATCAGGGCCGCTGTGGCACCCATGGCCCGCCGCACACTCTTCATGTGGAACCAAGTGACAAAGAACACCATGCACAAGGCCGCTGAAATAATGCGGGGTGCATCATCCCGAACCAGCTGGTACAGCACACTCAGGGCCAAGTATTGACCGGCTGCGGGCCTGTCTGGCAGCCAACGGTCCACCGCGTCGTACACTTTTGTGGTCTCGCGCAGATCCCACATGTTGCCCGTCGGGAAGACCATGAGCCACTCATCCTCACCCGATGCACCAAGCACATGACGTAAGCCACGGGGCAGCTCTTCAACCGTAAGCGGTGTCAGGTCTCCCTCACCGAGTCGCGAGAGGTTCTCCTGCACGGGGGGTGGCAAGTACTGAAGATTCTCGTGCCGCGCGAGGGCGCCCAATTCTTTGATGACAGTCAACCGATCATCTTGATCACTGGGAAGGACCGAGTGGATGGACAACACGCGCTGAAATTCGGGAATCAAACCCGCTTCAATGGCCTCACTGAGGCGCTGGTGATCCGCCACAAGCTCGGCGCGCGTGGGGTACGTGATGACAGCGGGAGGATAACTGTCTTCCGCGAGCTGCTGCTGCCGATCCGTGAGGTCACCATAGGCCAACCCACTCGGACGCAGCTCCGAGAGATCATATTCAAACTCGATCTTTCGGAGGGTCGACGCTGCAGCCACGCTCATAATCCCGACCAAAATCAGCAAGGTTGGTGCCAGTTTATAGGTCGGGTACGGACGACTACGCATGCCCAGGAACGTGTCGCTCTCCGCACCTTTGCGCTTGCGCACAGATTCGGAGCCCACCCCTTCTCTCCACAAAATAAACAGCGGCAACACCGTCAGCACGCCGAACAAACAGAAGATCACGCCGCCTGCGAGCAAGGTCCCCAACTGTTGAAAGGCCACAAAGTCGGCCAACCACAAGGCACAGAACCCTGCAGCAGAGGTCACAGCAGCGGCCAGGCACGGGGGTCCGGTTCGATCCCATGCCTCGATAATGGCCGACTCTACATCGAGCCCCTCTTCCTTGAACTCTTGGTAGCGACTGTACAGATGGATAGAGAAATCCACCCCAAGACCCACCAAAATGGCTGGAAAGAAGCTGGTAAACGTATTCAGGGTTCCAACGGAGAGTGCCGCGTACCCAAAGGTCCAAATGTTGCTGATGAACAGAGGACCAAAAATCATCAGTACGGCCCGAACATCCCGAAATGCGAAGCCAATCAGGCCAAACACGAGCGCCAAACTGACAAAGGCCGTCCATCGAAGATCACTGGCAATGCTTTCGACATCTTCAACCGTGTGCCGGTAGGCGCCCCCTACCCATTGCACGGTGACCCCCTGGGCTTCCGGCTGCAACTCATCGAGCAAGGCGTACACCTGGCCCATGAATACTTTTGCGAACTCCACCTGCTGGGCGGATTCGACTGGGCGGACCACAATACGCGCGGTCCCTTCCGACCCCTGCAAGGCCGCAGTCTGTCCTCCCGCCTTTAACTGAGCGGTCAGGGGCCCAAGATCCATCCATTGCGCCCCAATGAAGGGGTTGAGCATGGCGGGACCAAAGTTGAGCGCCCCTTGTAGTCGGTCCCGAATCTTAGACAGATCTGTGGGACCGAGTTGCATCATCCCGATCCGCCACGCCAGCTCAGGGTCGATATCGTACAAAGCATAATCGACCGTATCGAGGGCTTCGAGTCGCTCCTCAAGGACGTGCATGAATGCCTCGACCTTTTCTGGAGACACCCCATCAACCGCGATGGTGAGCATCTCCACCCCACCTTCTGTCTGCTGCAATTCAACCATGGCCTGTGTGGAAGGATGGTCCGGCGGCAGCAACCGCAACATGTTCGGGTCCACCTTGAGACCCGTGGCCAAGACCACAAACACCAACGTCACCAAGCCAAGCCACAAACAGGATCGACGTGGACGAGCGATGACTGCCGCCGCAATTTTACCTATCGGCCCACGGGCTCTGCTCATTGGTCGCTCCTCAGCCGGCTGTATTGGTACGCAGCACGTCGTTTATGTGTAGCACGATGAGCGGGTTTGCGAGTCACACTAAAGTGATTCTTTTTATATACGGTGTATCATAATGTATACGTATCCAAATTGATACGTATCGGCGAAAACCCAGGTTAAACCTACATCGCAAAAGTTGGCACACCCGTTGCAATACCGTCTGGCAACCCCGAGAGGCAAACAATGACTGCACTACTGACTCCCATCAACGAAGCATACAACCGCGAACAACTCATTCTTGATTACTACCCGCTCGTCCGTACCATTGCGTGTCGGATGGCGCGTCGTCTTCCCCCAAGTGTGGAAGTGGATGAGCTTATCAACATCGGTACCCTGGGCTTGATCGACGCGGTTGACCGCTACGACGCCTCTCGCGGCGTCCCCTTCAAGGCGTATGCCGAGATTCGCATCCAAGGTCAAATGTTCGACTCTCTTCGCGGAGACGACTGGGTACCTCGCTCGGTCCGCCGCAAGGTGAACCGCATCGAGCACGCCAAAAAGTCACTCACCTTCTCCTTGGGTCGTGACCCTTCACGCGAAGAGATGGCGAACGCCATGGAATTGAGCATGGACGCATACGAGAACTTGACCCGTGACGCACGAATCAAGAAGCTCATCAGTCTCGACATGCCCACTTCTGAAGACGGGCACACCCCACTCGTCGAAATCATCCCCGGCGAGAACACGAGTGTCGAAGACACCCTGTGCAACGAAGAACTCAAGAATGAAGTCGCACACGCAGTGTCCTGCTTGCCCGAGAAAGAGCGCGTGGCCGTCACGCTCTACTACATGCAAGGTGTGACCCTGAATGAAATCGGCGAAATCTTGGACGTGACCGAGTCCCGCGCCTGCCAACTTCGCGGACAAGGCGTAAAACGTCTCAAGTTCCGTCTGCGCAACTCCGTACTGTAGTGGCCGATGGGCGGTCCAAACCCGCCGCCCTCGAGGGAGTCAGCCACATGCAATACAACTGTGAGATCGAAGCCCCGCCTACCACCCAGGACAGCGGGGCTTCTCTGTTGGAACTCAAACAAGCCTACGAAGCCGGACTACTCGTCACCACGGTGACCCCAGACATGGTCAACGAACAGTTGATGACTGCTGTGTTTGAAGATGTTCAGCCCATCAACGACCTGATTCATTAGTTCTCGGTAAACCGAGGACCGAACAACCTCACTTGCAGACCGACCATAAATCCAGCCCCCACGGGAGACACCCCTGGGGGCTGTCCTGTTGAGTCCAGGCAACGGTCGCCATTGTCGAGTCTGCACCCTTTGCCTGTGTGCTGAATGGACGTATCTTCACCACCCACCACCGCAGTGATCGGAACGTGGGCGTAGAAGTCTACGGTTTTAGATACCCGAAGTTCTCCGCCCACTCTCACTTGGGCCACCCACAGTGCGGGTGGAGAAAATGTGTCGAGCGCCTCTTCGCTAAATTGTTCTTTGGCGGCCACATTCTGACCCTGCCAAAACAGCATGCTTCCTGCCACGACAGGCCGAAAGCCTCGATCCGGCAAAAACCCTGCCATCAAGTACGGACCCGCAAATACATTGCTGTTCGGATACTGCTCTTCACGAGGAGGCGCCGTTACCTGGTCTGTCTTGGAGACAGAATCCAAGATCACCGCATACCGACCGGAGGCATAGCCCAACTGTGCACCCACCTCGAGTATTGGAGTCAGGCCGTACCCGACGGCCATATCTGCGATGATACCGCTGCCAGACTCCTGAGACTGCCACGCGTACACCTCTTCGATGGTTCGCTCTCTCGGGTCGGTGACATAGGCCCCATTGTAGCGGCCATTGACGGGACCCACACCAAACCCCAAACCCGGTCGCAGAATCAACTGCTGACGACGGCCGGCGTTCTGTTCCTTGAACAGATCGAGAGGCTGACCCGAGTTTTTCCACCGCATGTAGTCGTTGGGGGACAAGTTGACGCGTTCCCACGGCTTGACCCCTTCACGCTGCATCCGCTGGGTGAGATCATCCACCGTCATTTTGGGCGCCTGGATCGTCCGGCCCGTCCGTGTGGATTGGGTCTGAACCATGCCCATTTCAGCAGAAAGGGCTTCCAATTGTGCGGCGGCGGCCGAATAGTCGGGCCCCCGCTCTTCAGACATGTCTCTAATATCTTCCACACGACCCGCTTCACCACGCACCACAGCGACCAACACGGAGGCCACACCCGCAGCGAAACGCTCATCTTCTCCAATACCGAGCTGGGCAACGAAGTTCATCGCTTCTTGAGATGAACCAACATCAATAATCGACACTTCAACACGGGTGCCGGACGGCTCCGCTAACACCGTTCCGGTCAGCGCATATTCAGCACCCGCACCCGCACCCACAACAAAGGCACATCCAACCGATTGACCTGGCGGACAGCTCTCCAGATAAACGCCCGCCGACATTTCATAGACCGGCGGTACGGAGTCAAACGGAATCACGCTCAGATCTGGATGCCGCGACAGCTCCATCTCCAAAAACGAGGACATCATGCCAGCCAAACCCGCAGCTGCTGCATTTCGTGGCTGAAATGGCGAAACAAACACCGTGGCCGATCCGCCATCCATGTCCTCGACAGGATCCACAAAGCTTTGAGCAGATGCAGGGAGGGACAGCAGGCAAAACAGAAGAGAAGCAAAACGTTTCATGGGGCTTTCCTAACGAACGATTCGGCGACGTGGGCCGCCCTTCTTTGGCACAGGAGCTGCCGGGGGATGCAAGACAGCCAGCATTTCTACGTGGCCGGTCTGTGGAAACATGTCGTACGCCCGAAGGTCACCGACCGTCCAGCCGCGCTTGATCCATTCGGCCAAATCTCTCGCCAACGATGCCGGATTGCAACTCACGTAGATCATCCGTGCCGGGTTCAACGACTCAATTGGATCGAAGACCTCAGGCTCCAACCCACGCCGAGCGGGGTCCAAAATGACCACTGGAGCCGAATCTTTCACCCTTGCCACCATCTCAGGCAGGCGATCCTCGACCGTTCCGGCCAAAAACTCCACCGTGAGCTTTGCAACAGATGCACTCTCTCGAGCACGATCGACAGCGCCACCGCTTACTTCGATGCCCCCCACCCATGGGTGGTGCTTGGCCAACGGAAGCGCAATGGCCCCAACACCGCAGTACAGGTCGATCACCGGCCGGTCCCGTAGGTCCTCGGTGAGGGAGATCACATCGCGGACGATGAGATCTGCAGTCCCCGGATTCGCTTGAAAGAAATCTCCCGGGCCGATGCGCATCTTGACCCCGGCAATCTCATCCTCAATGGTGCGCTTACCTTCCAGAGGACGCGTGCGAATGACCCCGTCGCTCACATGATAAATCGCATTTCCAGGCTCACCGTTCACATGAATATGAACGCCGGCTACCTCTGCAATACTGTGTGCAATATCGGTGGCCAGATCGTGCAGGACTTTGGGCCTGCGACCGACCACCAAGGTGACCATCAATTCCCGTGTGAGGCGACTCTGCCGAATCACAACATGCCGAAGCACACCGCGCTCCGTTTGCTCATCCCACGGCTCGATATTGTGCTCCACTACATGGTGCGTGATCGTACCCATCGCACGACGCAGAGACGATGTCGCCACCCGGCAGTTCGGAATGGGCAGCACCTTGTGGGAGTCTCGCTCATACGCACCCAAACGGGTCCGTTGCCAATCCGAGCGACCCGCAGCCATTTTGACGACATAGCGGTAATTCTCATCGCCATCCGGCGAAGCAACCACCTCCAACGGAAGGGCCACATTCACCTTGTGTTCAGCGAACAGCCGGGCCACCATGTTGAGCCGCGCATCTTGCTGTGCCGCAGGCTCCAAGTGCATCAACGGACAACCACCGCACCGATCATATTTGTCACATGGCGGCTTTCGACGGGCATCTGACGGCTCGTCAGAACCCATCCAACGACCCCGATCGAGATTTTGACCGCGGTGGTACACATGGACTCGACCCGGCTCACCCGGGATGCCACCCCACACCAAGAGGGGACGAAACTCGGTGTCCACCAACGCCTCACCACGCCCCACCCAACGGGAAGGCGTAAGGACAATTTCTGGCGTTTTATCGTACTTTTTCCCCTTTCCGGTATCGCGCCCACGGCTGCGACCACCCCGTGGGCGACCACCCGAATTTCCACCGGGTCTTCGATCGGGTCGACCCCCAGGTCTGCCCCCAGGTTTACCGCCACGTTTTTTAAAATCGTCTGCCATAGCGCCCGTCTAACGACCCTGGTGCCTTTCCGCGCACTGTTCTTTCCCGGTTGTCACATCCCGAAGCACCACAGCGTCGGTTCCATGCACCCATCCCGCCCGTGGATGGGCCATCGGTGGACCCATTCCACCGAGGTTCATGCACAAGCATTCTCCAATTGTTCCGACACCAAAACTCTCATGAATGTGCCCAAAAACCGCGGCCCCACTCATTTGTTCAACCCGTTCGCGCACAGCCTGGCTTCCCACATGGTCACCCCGCGGTATGCGATCAAAGGCCGAAGAAAGCGGCGGACAGTGAGAAACCAGTACATCTACATCCAGTGGCTCACGACCCCGAATGTCATCCTCGGCCCACTCGTATGAAAACCCCATCCGATCCGGACCCGCCCCACCAATGCCACCCACAGAGAGATCTCCAATGGTGACGACCCGGCCGTCAATATTGCCCGAAAATCCCAAGTCAGCGCGATCGTGATTGCCCGGCACATAATGAACATCCACACCCAGATCCGCCACCGTACGAAGCACTTGCTGCACTTCGAGTAAATAGCTGACTCGTCGGGCTTCCCGCTGGCGATCATTCCGGCCCGAGCAAGAGGCCAGGTCGCCCACAAGCAGAACTCCATCCAACGAAGGGCCCCGCGCCAGCGTATTCAAGACTTGGTCCAACAGGTCCCAGCGCGCGTGAATGTCGCCGATGACCCCAAGAACCGTGCTCAAAATGAAATTCGCATCTGCATCAAGCCGTACACGAGCACAATGACGATGAGCTGAAGTGCAGCACCCACCATCAGTCGGGCTGAGCCAACCCCACCATCGACAACCCCTTCCAATTCCGGAATGATCATGCGCTTGGCAGAAACCTCAACGACAGCCCACAACAGCAAACCGGCCAATACCCATGGCTGAAGGAAGGAGTGCCCCCCCATCATGGCTGTGGCCAGGCCCGCCACGTAGATCAGTCGACCCAACATGAGAACACCAAATTTGTGATTCTTGGCCATAATATTGGCCAGCGTTGCCTTCTTGCCCGCACCCGCCACAGCGAGAATCATGCTCAAAAGCGCCGAAAAAACAAGCAAGTGCGCGAGGCTCTTGTGAAGATGAATCAGTCCGATTTCCATGGGACCTCCTGTGCGCTCCTAGCCTGTCAGCGGGTCAAGCGCCGGTAGATGGCCGTCAATCGCTGCGGAAGAGCCTCTACAGAGTCGATAATCGTGTAGCCTCCAGGCCCATACATTCGCTCAAGATACCGACGCCCATGGGGATCCACCGTGATGCAAAAAGGGTGCACTCCGGACTTGCGTGCTTCAACCAAAGCCATGCGCGTGTCCTCTTGGGCATAGTCATCACTGTAATGATCGCAGCCACAATCCAGCGGCTTCCCATCGCTCAGTAAAAGCAGAAGTTTGACCTTGCCCGGACCCGACGCAAGCTTCTGGGTTGCGTGACGGATGGCCGCACCATCTCGATTTTCCATCTTCCAACCTATTCGGCCGATGCGCTCGCGAACCCGTTGGTCCCATGGATCGGCAAAGTCTTTGGCGACATAGAAGGCGACCTGCTCTCGACCAAAACCCGAATAGCCATAGATAGCAGAGGCGTCTCCCAACGCATGAACGGCCTCTGCAACCACCACCAACGCCTCTCGTTCCACATCGATAATTCGTTTGGAGGCTGTATTGATGTGTTCATTGGTCGACGACGACATGTCGACCAGGAATGCGACGGAAACATCCCGGTCGGTGCGCTGGCGCGCGCGGTACAGCCCCGCGGGCGGAGCCACACCGGCACGACGGGCCATTCGCGCAGCGATGACCGCATCGATGTCCAATTCTTCGCCATCCGTCAACCCTTTGAGCGGTCGAAGACCATCCGGACGCAAGGCTTCAAAGCACCGCCGTAACGAACTTATCATCGCCCCATGTTCAGCCATCACCCCATCGACAAAGTCGGTGGCTCCTGGTCGCAACGTATATTCCGTGAGCCGAACCCACTCTGGTTTGTACTCACCCAGAACGTGATCCCACTCTGGGTACCGAAATACTGCACGGGTTCCACCTTCGTCCACATCGGGGTCTGTGCCGTGAGCACGACCAGAAATCTGGTGCTCCTCCTCGGTGCTGTGCTGGGGTCCGGCTGGCGCTTCCATTCTCTCCAAAAATGCATCCATTTCCGTATACGAAAACCCATCTCCATCTTCTCGAACAGCATTCCGGGCAGACTCCCAATCCGGCTCACTCTCGAGCTTCCGCAACAGGTCTGCTGCCCGGGCCTCGATGACCTTGTCTTCCTCACCGAGGGCACCGGGATCAAAGCCCAGATCCCCGGCCGAAGCAGCGGAGAAGGTCGGTGAAGTATCCATCAACGCTTCAATGGGTTCGTATGCTCGACACACATCGACCACCACATCGTTCACGCTCTGCCACCCCGACGGATCAATCCCCGCCATCGCGGCATGTGCGGCCTGCGCTGCCGGGTCATCTACGGAAGTACGTTCACCCGACAACATCAACGTGATGGCGTGCAGCGCCCGATCAACAGCGTGCTCTGCTTGTGGAACATCAACAGGTTCCACGGGCTCCAGCGCATCCATTCGACGGGCTACACCCGGATATGTGGATCGCACCGCGGACTCAACGCGAGCCCGCTCAAAAAGAAGAAACAGGATGCGTGCGATGACCGGGTTTCTAAACCCGCGCAACATCCGATCGAACGGCATTTCGTCTGCTTGAGGTGCGGGCCACGCCCGCTCAAGGCCCTCCAGATCAATGTCCAAGGAACCGAACTCGATGAACCCCGCTGCACGGGCGGTCATCACCAAAAACAGTGCCTCATCTCGCTCATCACCGTACCGTTCGAGGCGACTCGGCAAATACAGGTGCCGGCCGTCGGTAAAGGCCCGCTCCCCGCCAGGACGAATTTGAACCGCCTCCCCGCAATGCGCCCGTGCATACATCGTCAGCTGTCGATGAACGGAGCGCAACGATGTGCCTGCACGGACCTCCTCCACCGCCGAACGACCGGTCGAAGACTCCATCCGAAGAAAACTTTCCGCACGGAGAGGGGAGTCTTCATCGATGGCCAATGCAGCAGAAACAAAGCCCGCAAGCGCCCGGTCATCCATGGCATCCAGCAAGCTTGGAAGCGCACGGGCAAATCTCACCGCGGCGACCGGACGAGCCTCAATGACACCAATCAAACATTGATGAAAACGTGTTCGGTGAGCTGGGGCAACTTGTGCAAGCAAATCAGGAAGCGCGCGGGCCAACTCTTCCGCGGTATCGGGAGTAGACGCAATGGCGACCACAATGCGACTGTAGGACAGGGCGACATCTCGTCCGAGCGCCTCTTCGATCGCCCGAACATGGCGCACCCATGCCCGAAATACCCGCGGCTGCACTCGAAACAAATCTCGAGCGGTGCGGGCATGACCTCGCTGGAGCAACGCTCGCCAACGGGCGCGCATCACCATCAGAAAAAGTCCGCCACAATCTGATCGATTGTCGCCACCATGTCCACATCATCGGTCAGCGTGCGAGACAGGGCCAATCGACAGGCAACATCGGGCGCACTGCCTTGAGCCATCATGCGGCCCGCATACACCAATAGCCGCGTAGACACCCCTTCCTCCAAACCCCGATCGGTCAGGTTGCGCACCTTCCCAGCAATGCGCACAAGGGTGTCCGCTGTTTTGGCATCCACTCCCGCTTCCGCCTCGACCACTGCACACTCCACCTCTGGAGGCGGGTAGCCAAACTCGAACGAGATGAAGCGCTGCCGGGTCGAAGGCTTGAGGTCCTTGAGGATGGATTGGTAGCCTGGGTTGTAGCTAATCACGAGCATGAACCCTTCTGCCGCCTTGAGGACCTCTCCAAGCTTGTCGATGAGCAAGGATCTCCGGTGGTCAGCCAGCGGATGAATCACCACCATCGTGTCCTTGCGGGCCTCCACCACCTCATCCAAATATAAAATCGCACCCAAGCGCATGGCGGCCGTCAGCGGACCATCTACCCACACCGTTTCATCGCCTTCAAGCAGGTATCGACCCACCAAATCGCTGGCCGTGAGATCCTCATGGCATGCCACCGTGATCAGCGGACGACCCAGTTGGTGGGCCATATGCGCCACAAAGCGCGTCTTTCCGCACCCCGTTGGACCCTTCAGGATCACGGGAATCTTGGCTTTCCATGCCTGCTTAAAACCTTCGATCTCATCAGAGACCGGACGATAAAAGGGCTCTGAATCAAGAGTGAACTCGGCGGCCTCGGGTGTCAAAATGCGCATGGATAGAGCCTATCACTTGCAGCTTTGGTACAGTTGCGGCCAGGGGAGACCATGAGCCAGAATTGGCTACAAATCAATACCATCCACCAACAGGCTCAACGTGTTGAGCGAGCCGACTTTCTGATTGGGTACCCAAACCCGGTCCTGGTGGCGGGCGAAGTCAAGGACGGAAGGCTGCTACGGCGAACCGACAAGGGCACCTATGGGACCCACCAATACCTGACTGTCGATGGCATCTTGAGCTCCAAAAAAGAGCCCCATTCTCCGGTTCGATACATCCCGTTGCGGCATCAAAAAATCAATGATGAGCAACCGATGGATACCTGGATGCAAGTCGGGCGAACGTCCGACTCCGAGATCATGATCAACGATTACACAATCTCGAAGAAGCACGCGCGCATCCGGCATGCCATGGGGCGTGGAGGGTATCTACTGGAAGAACTGGGCTCCACAAACGGAACCTGGGTCAACGGAGAGCGACTCGTACAAGGCGCTCCCATGCGGATCCAGAGCAGCGACACCATTCGTTTCGGTCGCCACATCTTCACGTTCTACCTGGCCCGAGACTTCTACACCTTCCTCAGGGAAGTGTTGGCATAGGCTCAAGTGAGCTTAAAAACAAAGGTCTCGCTTCCCACCTGAAAGGCTTCTCCAGGCCTCACCAGAACGCTCTTGACCGACTTTCCATTGAACTTCAGCGTGGCCAAGGTTTTGCGTTTGGTCAGCAACGCTCCGGGCCCATCCAACACAACGTCAGCAACGATGCCGCCCGAAAACAAGCCCCCCACTTCAATCAAGCCGTCGCCACCAAAAGTCACCGGGTCTGTACTGAGACGCCAAAAACGTTCAGGGTTGCCCTGTACCTCAATTCGAGCGGGCCCCAACGGGGGCGTCGAACCGGTTTTTTCCACCTCTTCTTGCGTGATGGTCTTGTTTCGACTCGAGGTTGCTGCCGGACTGTATTCTTCCAAATACTCAATGTAGCGGCCCTCATACAGCGACTCAGACGGAGAAACACGCGTGAGCTGAAACCGGCCTATCGCCAATACATCCCCCGCCTGAAGCGTGGCGCTTTCAATGCGTTTTCCGTTTACCTGCAGCCCATTTCGACTACCCAGGTCTTGAACCCGCAGTTCATCGCCCGCCCGAATCAGCTTGGCGTGCTTTCGACTCACCGAGTTGTTTGGAAGAACGAGATCTGTATCGGTCTCCCGACCCACGACGGTCTCCCCCTCTTCCACCTCGTACCGAAATGGCTTTCCGAAACCACCGGTAATAATCAGACGCGCCATGGTTCAGTTGCCTCGAGTCGTGCGGGCTGTGAACCACGCGGCCAATGCCAAAAAGAAAATACAGAACGCCGTCAGAATAGCAGCGAGCACGCCCATCGAAAAGCCCATGTCGTCCACTTCGCTGGAACGAAAGCCGAGATCCCACAACGGGGCCATGATGTGTTCGGTGTGGGTTCCTCCTCCCCGACGACCTGGCTTGGACAATTTCTCCCCGCTCTTGATCGCCATTTCAAACGAGTAGCGGGTGATCATGCCGTAGGAGAGCACCTTGCCCATGGCCCCCATCTTTTTCACGGTCACAATGAGCCCACCAAACGTGATCTGCGGAATGAGCAGCACGGGCAAAGACGCAATGGCGGCTTCTGAAGTTGGAAACATCGCACTCATCCACAAGCCAAGGCAGACCCCCACCATTCCGGTCAGCGAACAGACCGCGCTCAACTGCAGAAAGTCGAACCCGAAGGCACCCATATCGAGGGCCACATAGTTGATGCCGACCATCAAAAAGCACTGAATCAAGACCAACGCACCCAAGACCGTCAACTTGCTCGCCAGATAGGGAACAAGCCCCACACCGTTGCGGGCCTCCCTCCGCCAAATGGTTCGCTCAGCGATGAGCTCTCGGACCGCATCCGATGCCCCAAACCACAGGGCGGAAAGTGCGAGCATAAACATGCATGCGGTATCCGGCTGCGGAAAGGCAATGGTCATCGCGATGGCCAAAATGGGCGCTTGACCCAATAGGACCGTGGTCCCCACCGTATCGCGCAGCTTCACCCGACTGTAGCGCTGAACCAAGGTCCGGTACTGCCCCAGCCAGTCACGACGGGGCCCAGACTTGCGGCCAGAATCGCCGCCCACTTTGTCCACCAAACCCAGAAGGTGCTCGCGCATCCCAACCCAGGTTCGCCAACTGTCGCTTTCTCGGTACGCCGAAGCCCACGCCTCGGGACCTTGATCCGATAGACGCCCAAAGATTCCACCCACCGAGTCGACCGTAAAGTAACTGCATGCCTCTTTGGGTGGTCCAAACCACGCCACTCGGCCACCGGGAGCGAGCACCAACAGATGATCCACCAAGGCCATCAGGTCCTCGCTCACATCGTGGGTCACGATGAAGAGAATGCGGCCATCATCCGCGAGCTGGCGGGCGAGCCCCATGATGTCGTGGGCCGTCTGGGGATCGAGCCCACTGGTGGGTTCATCCAAAAACATGACCCGGGTGGTTCGGGTGAGCAGCTCTTGGCCCACATTCACCCGCTTGCGCTGACCACCACTGACCCCGCGTCGTTCCGCATCCCCGATTCGATTTCCACGAATGTGATCAATGCCCAGGTTTTCGAGAACCCGGTCGACCTCACCATGAATCGTGTCCGATTCCGTCTCTGGCGGAAAACGAAGGCGGCCCGCATAAAACAGCGACTCTTCCACCGTCAGTTCGGCATGGACCACATCTTCCTGCGGAACCACACCCACATAAGACGGGTCGTGCGCCAACAACCGATGAAAGTTGCTGCCATCACGGAGAACATCACCGGAGTCTGCAGGCGCATTGCCGGTAATCGCGGACAACAATGTGGTCTTGCCGGCACCGCTCGGGCCCAGCACAGCAATGACCTCACCGGTAAACACCGTAAAACTCACATCATCGAGCAGGACAACATCCCCAATGTGACGGGTGAGCCCCCGGCAGGAGAGCGACGAAAACGCCTGCGAGCCAAACGCCATAAGACTGGCGCCATCATTGGACACCGACAAGGTGTACGGACCAATACGAAGCTCGTCTTCGGGACCAAACTGCGCCCGGCGAATCGGGTCACCATTGAGCAAGGTGGGACGCCCGCTGCCCAAATCTTGAACCTCGAAGCCGGCCCCAACCCGTAAAATCCGAGCATGACGGCCCGCCACCTGCGGATCCGGCAACCGCAGGTGCACTCCTTCATCTCCACCGATGACGGCCTCTGGGCCATCGAGTCGGATGACAAAGTCACCCGAGGCATGCCGGAGGTCGTGCTTACGGAAGAGAAAAGCCACCAGCTGTGGATCGACACGCAGGGACGATGCGGCATCTTGTAGCCTGTCGGCCCGAGCCTCCTCGATGGTGCCATCGACGGTGGAGAACCGGAACATGGCATCGAGCAACAGCAGCGATTCTGCAGCCCCATACTGGGTCGAAAAGTCGGACAGCGTGGCATCGGCGGTGGTTTCGCTCCGCACAGCATCGCCGGCGGCCTGCCCAAACCGGGCCACCACCGCCCGAATTTCGGCCTCGGTGACACCGAACCGCTGAGCGGGGTCCATGGCCTCCGCCATGATTGCGGCGACTTCATCGTCGCCGAGGGTCACCCGCGTCTGGAGGGCTTCACGCAGCGGCTGTTGAACCCGGTCTGGATCGTCGCCTGCATCCAGAAGGCGAACCAACTGGTTGGCGAAATCGCGCGCATAGACCCTGTCATCCATGGTCACATCTCCGAGGAATTGGACATGGCATCGGACTTGTCCTGGGCCACCACCACCAACCCGGGCGTGGGCGAGGGAATATCGGCCACAATGGCCAGGCCGGCAAGGATGAATAAATCCAACAGCTGGGCGGGCTTTCGACGATGAGTGGGCCACCCAAGCACAAGGTCCACAAAGGCCGCGTCTTCACTGGGAACCAGCGCACTGGCCACCAAACATCCTCCGGGTGCAAGCGCAGACCGCAACCCGGAAAGCAGGCGAATCGCATGGCGATCCGGAATGGCCTCCAGCAACCCGGGAAGTACGATCAGCGCCGGAGATTCTCCGGTTTCGGGTACCGATTGCCCCGGCTTCCAATCGATCTGGGTGATGTTTCGCTTTCCACCCGCCTGCTCCAATCCCAGTGCAACACGGGGGTGATCGGCGCCCAAAACCCAGATGGGACCATCCACGGTCCGATCCGCCAGTCGACCAGTGGCCTTGATGCATGCATCCGGTACCCCAATCAAGGCATTCATGCTGGGAAGCGAACGGAGCCATGAATCCACCTGTTCCACCCACGCGTTTCCATCCAAGGGCAAAACAAAGGCATCGTGCAGCTGATCGGTGACCACCCGGCCGTCGTCTGTTGCTGAAAAGGCATCCACCAGCGGTACCCGACCCAAGTACGGGGCCAACTCATTCATCAACAGACCCGATAGCTCCGCATGCAATTCAGCCTCGAGGCCGGTACCTACCAGCTTATCGAGGGACGCGGTGAGTTCGTCCAAGCACGCACGCAGTCCGGCACCCTCCTCGCCGGACACTTCACTCGAAGAACTCCCACCCATCGATGTGCGTAGCCCCTCCTTGGTGCGCTTCACAATGCTCTGAGCGCGCAGCATTCGGGGGTGCACGGCGGTATGAGTGGTCGAGAGCATGCAATTCCAATTCGAGAGACGCCATCTGAACACGGGCCAGACCCACTTGGCAAGGCAACAATGCAGTTCCTATATGCGTACGCGTTCGCTAAGGTGGAAACCAACACGCCCTCACAGTCTGTCAGGGTTCATGCATGCACCGCATGGTTGGAGCTTACGTGGCCGGTCCATCCCTTCCCAATCCCATCGCTCAGGGTCGCTACCCCGTGCGAAAGGTGCTCGGGCAGGGGGGTATGGCCACGGTATACCAAGTCCACGATCAAATGCTTCAGGTGGAGCGGGCCATCAAGGTGTTGAGCCCCAATCTCTCCCAGAATGAAAAAATCCGTACGCGTTTTTTGGCGGAAGCCCGAACCATGGCCCGGCTCAAGCACCCCAACATTGTGGGTGTGTTCGATGTAGGAATGGAGGGGGACGCACCCTTCATCGTCATGGAGATGATCGACGGGGGCTCGGTCATGGACTGGGTGCACGCCAATGGACCCCTTGAGCCGAGCGTGGCCGCCTGGATCACCATTGGCCTGCTGAACGGTCTGCAACAAGCGCACGAAAACGGCATCATTCACCGGGACATCAAGCCCCACAATCTGCTGCTGACCCGCGAAGGCCTCACCAAGCTCACCGACTTTGGTATCGCCCATGTGGGCTCGACCGACATGTCGCTCACCCGCACGGGCGCTGTGATGGGTACCATGGCCTACATGTCTCCCGAGCAGCGCCGAAACGCCAAAGAGACGGGCATTCACTCTGACATCTACTCTACCGGCGCCACGCTGTATGTGATGCTCAAGGGCGAAGAGCCCTTCGATCTGTACGCCACGGATCTGTATGAAGAGCTGTACGAAGGCATTGATGGACCGCTGTGTGAGGTGATCCAAAAGGCCTGCGCGTACAAGCAAGATGACCGCTACAAGAGTGCCCAAGAGATGCGCGATGCCCTGATGAAGATCGTGCACGAGCTGGCGGGCGGAGACTCGGTGACCGAGGATGGTCTGATCATCTTGAACAATTCAGAGACCATTTTCTGGGAGCCACCGGACGAGTTCGAAGCAGCACCCGCAGCAGACCTGTCCAAGGATGCCGACACCGGCACCATCGACTTTGACCACTTCAAGTCCGACATCCAAGAGCCCAGACACACCGAAACCAGTCCCAGCATCGGAAAGTGGGTGGGGATTGGTGTGGCCTTGCTGGCGGCTGTGGGCATTGGCCTCACCCAGCTTGGCGGCAGCGAAGAAGAAGCGGCACCCGTACAAGAAGCCGTGCAAGTCGCACCGGCACCCGCAGAAGAGGCTCCGCCTGCACCCGAGCCAGAGCCCGTGCCCGAGCCCGAGCCTGAGCCCGAGCCCGAGCCTGAGCCCGAACCTGTCAACGTGGCGCCAGCCAAAGCGAAGGCCAAAGCGCCCACTCCGGCCCCAACTCCCGTCGCTGCACCGCCGCCACCGCCCGAACCCACAGGCCCCGTCGAGACCGGAAGCGTGCGCATCAATGCACGACCCTGGGCCTATGTGGCGATCAACGGACAAGCCAAGGGCCGTACAGGCTGGAAAGGGGAGCTTCCCGTGGGGAGCCACCGGGTCACGCTCTCGACCCCGCCCGCCGATGGCCGCAGCCACACCCAGACCATCACCATCCGAGCGGACCTAACGACCACCTTGAGCTGGTGTTTCGATATCGACGCGAAGTGTCCGCAGTAAGACTGCTAATCGGTGGGTTGGGAGGATGCGGGTCATCGCGGAGCCCCGTGGAAAAGGTACGTAGCGCCATTAAACAGGGGCAATCCCTCGCTTCCATAGATCAAAAGATCATCAATGCCGTCACCATTCATGTCCCCCGGAGAGTGGGGGAAGAGGTGAACGTGGGCTGCGATTCGCCCATCTGCATCATCCATACTCAACGTGGCGCCATCCGTTGACCATGGCCCGTAAAACAGCCCAACAGCGGAGTAGCTGGTGTAACTAAAGCTTTCACTGGGCCCGCCCGCTCCTATCGCTAAATCGGGCCCATCGTCGCCATCCCAATCTCCGCTTGTCAGCGAGTACCCAGAATGCCGGTTTAAGAGTGTTCCTCGAATTTGCTTGAACGCATCGTCAGGCGTACGGATCCAATCTCCTTCGTGATCCACCAAGGCAGGCTCACCGCCAATTATCCCGCCTTCGAATAAATACGTTCTCCCAACTGAGCCAACCGCGCCAGTGAAAGGGTCATCGAAACTGACAGCGGAATCGCTGACAATCACATCAGCTCTGCCGTCGCCTGTGAGATCTCCCGGAATATGAATCTGTTCGGCCGACCAAAACGAAATCCCAGAAAAGTACGGCCATTCGGATGAAGGTTCGAGGGACAACGCGCTAACGGGAATACCATCGTACTCCACGCCCGTTTTCCAGATCGCAAGATTGTTCTCGGGTGCGTCTGCGACGTCCACCCCAAGGATTTCATCGACCCCGTCGCCGTCGATGTCCCCTATACCGAAGGCTTGTGAAGCACGCAGATACACAGGGGAACCACGCCAACCGGACTCGTCGGGCTCGAAATACACAAGCCCTTCAGGGGAACCAAAAGACATGTGACCGCTGAAGTTCATGGCATCGTCGAAGCCGTCTCCGTCCAAATCGCCGATGAGGAAGGAATCATACCTGATTTCTGAGACCCCACTGGTGGCCAAAGAGATGTCTCCCAACCCGATGGTGGTGTGGTCGACCACAAAGCCAATGTCAATCGCTGCACTCACGATCAATTCATCAAAACCATCCCCATTCGTGTCGCCAGCGGTGACCATTTGGCCAACACCATGTTCGAGGCCGTCATGAGTGAGTCGCACCGATGCTCCGCCTGCTGGCGATGCCTCGTAAGTACCTTCGATTGGACCCAGCCAAATATAGGCCGCACCAGCATTTGTATATTCCGAGTCTTCATACTTTGAGCCGACGAACAGATCAGAGATCCCATCACGGTTGAAGTCCGCAGACCCGTAATTTCGTAGGCTCGTCGCCCAATCGGGTCGATCTTGAACGTGCTCGACCACGGCCACCGCTTGATCCAGGCTGATCTCTCCGTTGAGCCCACAGTTGTCCTCCGCTGGGTTCACTGTGCTATCGAAGTCGTCACAGTCTCCAAGCCGGGTGGCTGTGTAGGCTCCCGTCGGGGCGCAGAAGCAGCGGGTATCGTGAATGCCATAGGTGTCGCCGTCTTCGTCGCGAAAATAGACCTCACAGCCTACAGCATCTTCTTCATCAGCGAACCCAGAGCAGTCGTCGTCGATGCCCTCGGTATCGCAGCGCTCCGGCTGGCCAGGGCTGAAGGCGGGGTCGGTATCATCACAATCTGCAATTTCGGCAAGGCTGGTGTAGCTGGTATCGGTATCGGCGTAGCACTGACACCGGCTGTCATCGAGCACGGGGTAACCATCGCGATCAGCATCGGCGTAAAAGACCACGCAGTGATCGGCATCGACATCGTTGTCAGAACCGGAACAATCCTCATCCCAAATCATTAAACAGCTCTCGCTTTGACCTGGGTTGATTCCGTCGCGACTGTCATCGCAGTCCCCTGCGGTGGCGGTAAATCCCCCGGGTGCTTCGCATGCGGTCTCAGCGAGGGTCTCCACGCCATAGCCATCGCCATCATCATCCCGGTACCACACCACCGCATCCACAGCGGTGGCATCGTTGGTGAGCCCGTCACAGTCGTTGTCGATCTCATCGGTACAGACTTCATCCACACCTGGATTGATGCTGAACTCCAGATCGTCGCAGTCTCCTCCCGCTTCCGCAGTGCGGGCCCCTTCTGCCACACACAGACACTGCATCGTGCCATCCTCTCCAAAGCCATCTACATCGGTATCGACCCAAAAGGGTGTGCAGCCGAGTCCATCTTCGTCGTTGAACCCACCCGAACAATTGTCGTCCACCAAGGTGGTGCAGTCCTCCGCACGCTCGGGGTGGACGGCCTCCTGGGTGTCATCGCAGTCATCCGATCGAAGCGTGTCGTATCCGCTCTCTTCATCCGCCAAGCACAGACACTGACTCAAGCTCGCATCGCCATAGCCATCGCCATCGCCGTCATACCAGTACTCGGTACAGCCCTCGGCACCATCGTCGTTTAGATCACCATCGCAGTCATCATCCCGGGTGGGTGTGCCACACAGCTCCACAGCACCCGGGTGGCTCGTCGCACGGGCGTCATCGCAGTCGCCGGCTTCCGCCACATAGCTAAAGGGTTCTGCACACTGCACAAGGGTCGTATCCGCATCACCAAAGCCATCGCCATCGGCATCCCGGTACCAGGTGGTGGCATCCGCTGCATCCGATTCGTCCACCCGGCCATCACAGTTGTCGTCCACACCCTCTGTGGCACACAATTCTTCCGCATAGGGGTTCACAGCCGGATTGGTGTCGTCGCAGTCATCAAAGCTCAGGACAAAGCCCTCGGGCAGACTGCAGGCCTCAATGGGGGATGCCAAGTCACCATGGCCATCGCCGTCTGCATCGGCGAAGAAGTCCAGCATGACCCCGTCGTCCACCACACCGTCGCAGTCGTCGTCCACTTCGTTGCAGATCTCCGTGGCATCGGTGTTGGTGGTGGCGTTGGTGTCATCGCAGTCGGTGGCATCCAAGACAAAACCCGCAGGCTGTACACACTGTTCTTTGGTTTCTCCACCGGGGTCACCGAAGCCATCGTTGTCCGTGTCGGCGTACCAGGTCGCATCGCCCGTCATCGCCGGGTCTTCGTCATCGGTGAGGTCATTGCAGTTGTTGTCGATGCCGTCGCACAACTCGGTCTCGCGGGGGGAGATGTCGCCATTCGCGTCATCACAGTCGCCGGGGTCCAACACATAGCCCTCCGGTCGGTCGCAGCCTTCGATGGGGTCCTCGACATTGGAACCATAGCCATCGCCATCGCTGTCTTTGTACCAGATGTCCGTATCGAGGGTGCCGTCTTCCTCGCCTTCGTTCACCACACCATCGCAGTTCTCATCGTAGGGTGCACAGGTCTCCGCGGCGTTGGGGTTGATGGCGGCGATGGAGTCGTCGCAGTCATCGGCGTTGTCGCTGTAGGCTTCCGAGGGGGCTTCGCAGGCGGTCACCGTGAAGGCGTCGGTGCCAAAGCCGTCGCGGTCGCCATCGGAATACCAGAGCTTCGCATCGAGGGCGTCGTCTTCGTCCGCATCGCCATCGCAATCGTTGTCGATGCCGTCGCACACTTCGTCTGCACCCGGGTAGGCGAGTGCCTGGTCGTCGTCGCAGTCGCCGGTGAGCTCGGTGAAGCCGTCGCCGTCGTTGTCTGCTGTTGGGTCTGCAACGAAGTCCCGTTTGGGGAACTCAGGGAGGCAGGCGGAGAGCAGCAGAAGGGCCGGGAGGAAGCGAGTCATGGGGCGGAGTATACCGCAGGGGGTACGGGTCAGGGGGTGCCGTGGAAGAGGTAGATGTCGCCATCACCCATCCAAATGTCGTCGTATCCATCGCCGTTTACATCGCCGGCC
>Ga0315320_10000818_pt1 | contig 25619 bp, 19 predicted proteins | sample M140m21515metaG_FD_203458 | JGI IMG/M metagenome (GOLD analysis project Ga0315320, IMG submission 203458) | Ammonia-oxidizing marine archaeal communities from Monterey Bay, California, United States - M1 40m 21515 | ecosystem: Environmental > Aquatic > Marine > Coastal | place: USA: California... | reverse complement strand
GAACTTTCAATTGAATGGATTCACATTCATAGATTCATCTGTTTTACACGCCGAGAGCCGCTCTACCAACGTCTCGTAATCCGGGTGCCATTCCTACAACCAGCATTGCTAATCCTATTAGTAAACGGAGATGTCGCTGTCTATGCTCAAAGTTAGCGATTGTAAAGAAATATAGAATTGTTCCAGCGAGTATTATCTTGATAAATGTAAAACCAAAAGCATTGCCGAAAAGTTGAATAATTTTATCAGATAATACGTGCTTCTCGCTGTAACCAAGATATTCTAGCCCGATTGCAGTGGCGATTCCATCAAGAATTTGACCCGCTACAGCAAGAAATACCACTGGTGATGCAAATACTGCTTTAGATCTTAGTTTTTCCATCATATCTTTTTCGGAGGATTCTGAATTAAGATACTGGTCTTCGTTCATTCCAATAGGTAGAATACCAGAAACCATTCCATTTATCGCAAGTATTTCTGCTGATTCTTTACCATAAAGATACATCTGCCAGCAAACTAAAGCAGGAGCACCTATGACGAAAATAAGTGGCCATAACGTTAGTTCTGAAGAGTCGACACTCAATGCATAACAACAAATAGCCCCAAGAAAAATAATTGTTCCTCCAAAACCAGTGAGATATACTGTACGCTGAATAATAGTAAAACTATCTAAAGAATCACGTATTATTACAGGTAATAGTATTGCTACAATACCGAATAATATCAATATATTTAACTCAATATTGGTATCCTGTGTCCCGGTAGAAATAGAAATGGAGTATAATATAAACTGGCAGAGAATAAGAAACATAGAAGCAGAATTGGCTTTATCACCTTTATTTTCTTCCGAAATATAGGGGTTATTAGATATCAAATACCCTAATGTTCCAGCTATGATTACCCAAGCAGCAGTTTGGAAATGAACACCAGGGCTTACAAAATATGAGGATAACGCACTACTAAACATCTGAGCATCTTCTACAACCTCTCCGGTTGCAGCCCATAATACGAAAGGAAATAGTGCAATAATTGTTTTATCACTGCCGTCAATTCCAAGTCTACGTAACCATGCTGATAATGCAATAACAAACATTCCTAATACAATTGCATAAGTTGCTGTGTTAACCCAATTATATCCTGAATCGCCTGTTGCTTCACCAGTAATAGGATCCAAATAATATTTGTAAATAGAATCGGTTAGAATATTATCTATGCTCATTTGATCTAATGCTAATCCAAAAAAAAGCAAAAAACCAACTGCATAAAGGACATTTATTGACCAACGTTCGTAATCCTCTAACTCTTCGAGTAGATTAGACATAACACTCGCAGACAGACTTCTCGCTTAGGTATAACGCATTTACAGTTAGAGTGAAGATCATTCTTCTCCATAAACAATTTTCTCATCATCGGCAAGTTTCATCATTTCTTTAATTGCATCTTCATCTAATGGATCTACCTGAGAATTAGTGAACCTTCGCTCTCTACGACGTCTAGCATCAGCCAGACTTGGCACTAAGGTTTCAAATGTTGATGAATCCTCAGTTATCTTTTCTTCGTGTGTTTCTAGACTATAAGAGCGGATTCTTTGACGCTTCCGATCCTGTTCAAGACCGAATAAGACTGTTCCGTGTTCAGAACCTTGTAGTATTCCTTCAATAGCAGGTGTGGCCAAAGCTAGTGATTCCTGATTACCAATTACCAAGACTGTAGAACCGTAAATTGCCATTTCTGTTCCAGTTAATTCTTCAATAAGACTTCTAATACGGCCATTTGTTCCTATCAGTCTACTACGCATTCTCCTAGTTTGATTCGGTTGTCGGCCAACCCATTCTCGAATATCATACATTCTCAGGAACACTTCATCATCGATAAGTTGGACTGCTCTTTTTGGAGCTAAACCCCTTCCTATAGCAAATATAACATCCGGAAGTTTCATCTTAATTATTGGATCAATGATTTCTCCTTCGGGCCAGATAACGCTAACATCGCCAGAATTTGACTCAATGTGTATCGATGCACCACATGCCTCTTCGATCATTTTCCTAGTAGAGCCGTGCTTACCTATGAGCACCGCAATACGATTCTTCGGGATTCGAGCTAAGTGCTCCATGTTTTGTGGGAATAGTGTTCCTGTTTTAATCTCCGCCTGAAAGAGGAGGTAAGGTAGGTACTGGATCTTCTAAAACTCGAAGTAAACTTTCCCCTAAATCTGCATTATATCCTTGTTTGTTAATCCATTGTACTAATCTTGTAACATCTCTAACAAGAAACTCTTCAGAGTGTGGATGTTGTTTGGTTACGCTCTGACCAACATCAATTACCCAAGGTTCACCATCTTTCCATAAAATATTATATTCAGAAAAATCTGCATGGACTAAACCCGCAGTTTGCCAATTAATTGCTAAGAAATCTAATAAATCTTCGAATACTTCATATGGTTCATCTATAGTTATATCTTTCAGCCTTGGACTTACTCCGTCTCCTTCTCCTAAATATTCCATAATGAGAACATTTTTCAGATTAGTAATCGGTCGAGGTACCCTAAGACCATGTTTTCTCATTCTCTTTAAATTTCTGAATTCTTTCCTAACCCAGATATTAACTAATTCACGGTGCCTTCTAGAAAGACCCCCGAATCTTGGGTCACCATCTATGTATTTGGCTAATCCTTTGAATACAGCGTTTGTTGTATGGAATATCTTAACTGCTACAGGTCCATGATTTGAAGTCGCGTGGAATACATGAGCCTCTTTTCCTCTGGCAATAGGGTAATCTACTGTTTCAATTTCTCCCTTTTGCATTAACTTATGAAGGGCCATTAAAGTAGATTTATCAAAAACTGCATCAAAAACTCTGCGATCAACCCAGTCATATGTTCCTTTGCCTAGAACCCCTTGGAGTCCATCTTCAATATCTGAGAACATTTGCTTAAATCTTGGCTCAGATAACCATTCATGTTTCTTTTCACCACGCATTATGGCATCGAGGTCGGGTAAATCCCAATCCTCTGATTCGGCCATAATCTCACCCAAAGAACGAGTCTATGTCATCTTCGTTAGATGTTGTCTCAACCTTTTCTGGTTGCTCATCGATAACAACTTCCTTCTCAATATTATTTTCATCTTCAATAACTTCCTCATTAGATGATATTTGACTGACTTCGGAAACATCTTCCGACATTCCAAATAAATCTACAATATCTGGAAGTACTCCCTTTCTAGACAGATATAAAGATTGAGTTTTAGTATATCTCATTACAACGTTAGCCTTCTCATCTTGGAAATCCCAAGGTTGTAGAACAATCAAATCACCCTCTCTAACCCATTGACGACGACGCATTTTACCAGGAATACGAGCAAGACGGCTATCTCCATCTTCACAAACTGCTCTGACTCTTCTTCCACCGAGTATTTGATCAGCAATAGCAAACATTTCGTTGACTTTACGATTAGGTAGAGGTACGCGTATTTTGTCTCCTCCGCCAGATTCTAACCTTGCTAAAAGCTCAGCATCAACTTTCTCCTCTCGACGAGCCATAGTTGTCGGTCTAGCGTCACCTATGTGAAGTTGAGCCTTCTAACTCAGTTAGAAATAAACGAATCTATTGCATCTGCTACCATCTGTAGGAGAGAATCACTAAGTGGTCCAATACCGATAATTACAGTAAATAATGCACAGAATACTATTGCTATTCGTAGACTTAATGCATCTTTCATCGGTTTATTATTTTCTGGTTCTTCGAAGAACATCACTAACCCAATTCTAAGATAATAGAACATAGATAAAGCAGAATTCAAAACTATAGCAAATGCTAACCAAAAGACTGGTTCGACGCTAGTTACCCAATCCATAACTGAAGATACATCAGATGTACCAGTACCTGCAGATACATTGACTATTCCATTAATCATCAAGAATTTAGATAAGAATCCGGATAATGGAGGAACACCTGCTAATGAAAGCATGAATAAGAACATTGAACCTGCAATCAATGGTTCTCTTCTAGCCAATCCATGAAGATCTTTTAATTCGTGACTGCGGCCTTCTGTCTCGAGGAGGGAAAGTACAAGGAATGCTCCAAACTTGAAAACAACTAGAACTGCAAGATGGAACACTATAGCAGTTAATATCAGTTTCATGGCTTCTTCTGACGCTAAACCACTACCAATTGCTGCTAATCCTGCTAACATATATCCTGCATGAGACACACTTGAATAAGCAAGTATACGTTTAGGATTCGTACTTGTTAAAGCGGCTAAATTACCCCATGTCATAGTTACAACAGCAATAATTGCAATCGTAGTAAACCAGAAAGCCTCGCCAGATTCAGGCATAGTTACGGTGATTAAAATTCGCATTAGAGCAACAAAACCCATCGCCTTAGAAGCTGTTGCTAGGAGACCAGCGACAGGAGATGATGCACCAGAATAAGCATCAGGAGCTGCAAGATGGAAAGGTGCTGCACCGACCTTAAATCCGAAAGCAACTAACATTAAACCTACGGCAATTCCTGCTATAGGATCTACAGTTTCAGATTCAATCCATGCCAATGCAAGAGCGTCTAGAGAAAGATCTCCGTTCCATAAGTAAAGCATTGACATACCATATATTCCAATTGCTGAGGCAACGGAACCCACAATGAAATATTTCATTCCTGCTTCCCCGCCAACTTTACTCTCTTTATGGAAAGCAACAAGAATATATGATGAAAGTGAAGCCAGTTCAATACAGACGAAGAGCATAAACAAATGAGTTGCCATGGACATAAGACTCATACCAAGCCCAACCATTATCAAAATAATATGGAAATCTACTTGACGACGATTATCGATTAGTGCATTAATTTTCTTTGTAGCTACATTTTCAGAATCGCTGTCTTTAGGTGCTTTGAGATTTGCCCTAGCTGGGATTCTATGAGTTGTTGCAATAGTCGCTAAAATTAGTGCTGCTGTAAATATCAATGTAAATAAACGGCTAAATGGAGTGACTTCTAATGTATCTCCTACTTTACCATAAGTTGTTTGCATTAAAGCGAAGAAAAATGCTGTAGAGAAGATAGCTAGTGAAACTCTGTTAGGTAATTTAGGATTACTTGTGAGCTTGAACCGGTTACCTCCAATTAATATTGGAACCTTCATTCTGGACAATGGTATTCTGAAACTTGCATCTCCGAAATTAGGAATTAAGATTATAGCAATAAGTCCTGCTAACATTATTAATTCAGGAATTATTAGTTCCGCTTCGGACATATTAAGAGGTAAATTCATGGTTTAACCCCCTGGTTAATTATTTCTTCAAGTAATACATCTTGAATAAAACTAGTAGACCAATCTGACATCATATCGAAGAATATGAACGGGAAAATACCAAATAAAACTGTGAGGATTCCGAGAATGAACATACTTGTATTTTCATGCCAAGTTATGTCACGAGGTTCTTCCCCATGTAGTGATTCGGGGAGAATTCCATGGTGTCTATCATTAGATTCAAAGATTGTCTTTTGCATCGAATTGAGATAGTATACTGCAGTAATGATCAGTGTTAATGCAGGTAAGATTACCAACCAACCGAAACTCATCCAGAAAGCAATCATTATTGCGACCTCTGCGACGAAACCTGCAAGTAATGGAAGACCAAGACTACCCATCCATCCAAGCATCATGTGAGCTGCTAAGTAAGGTGAATGATGAGCAATTCCTCTCATAGAACCAATTTCAAGAGTATGATAATGATGTTTGAAGGCACCTGCTACCGCGAATAATAGGGGGCTGATTATCCCATGAGCGAACATCATGAAAAGTGCTCCTGCAATCCCTAGGGGTTGCATAGTAGCAATGCCCAAGAATATTAATCCCATATGAGATACTGATGAATAGGCAACCATTCTCTTAAGATTGGTTTGCCCCATGCAGACCCATGCACCATAGACCAAACTAGACATTCCTAGAATGAGTAATATTGGAATAAACACAACTGTTGACTCGGGGAACAAAGATACTGCAACCCTCAAGAAACCATATGCACCCATCTTCAGCATTACACCAGCTAGCAACATTGAACCAGCAGTTGGTGCCTGTACGTGAGCATCTGGTAACCATGTATGTACAGGGACACTAGGCATCTTAGTTGCGAATCCAATTAGTAAGAGTATCCATACTAGATGTCTAAGGCCTTCAGATTGTATCATCTCACTATTCATTTCTAGGAGATTAAAATGATGCCCCGTGATGGAACCTGATACACCTGCTATATCTCCAGTATGGAAGTACATAATGAGAATACCAATAAGCATAACTACGCTTGCAGTAAATGTATAGATGAAGAATTTCATTGATGCGTATTTTCGATCATCTCCGCCCCAAACCAATATCAGGAAGAACATTGGAATCAGAGTCATTTCCCAAAATACATAGAAAACAAATAAATCCAGAGCAACGAAAACTCCAATCAGAGCACCTTCCATAACTAAGATTAGTGGATGAAAAATGTGCCCTTCTTTTGCATCCCATTCTACTAACATAGAGAGTGGAATTAACAAAGCAGTTAGCCAAACCATGGGTAGAGAAAGAGCGTCAACACCCACTATCCATGATACACCAATAGATGAAATTAGAGTTACAGGTTCATCGTTCATTAACTGATATTCACCCATATTAATGTTTAACCAGTCTATACCACCAAAATTTTCGAAAGCGATGTATGAGGCAATAACAAATAATGCCATAGATACACCAAAACTGATGCTTCGATTCACTTTACGAAGAGTATCGGCCGAACTTCCAGGTAATATTTGTGGAAGTATCAAAAGTAGTAAACCAACTCCAAGAGGAGTTAGGGTTAGAATTGTCAGCATATCGCTCAAGCGTTCACCCCCACTAATAGTGCAAATATACAAAGTGCACCGACAGTAGCCATCAAAATATAGTCACGAGCACTGCCAGTTGTGACCTTACGAATTTGAACGGAGCCAAGAACAGAATTCGATTCAACTTGTTTGATAATGCCATCAATCACATTCTTATCAAACCAAGCTGAAAATTCAGCAAATGGAATCACAGTTCTAGAAATAATTCCTTCATACAGATCATCGAAATATAGCCTCTTATCCAAAGCCTCTGCTAATTGTGATTCAGCCAACCAAGTGACGTCTTGAGTCCCAAACTTTCCTGACAGTTTGACTAACCAGCCCACGAAAATATTAGCACTCTGACCCTCTTTAAGTTGGCCGCCATGGATTCTAGCAGCCATTACAGGCCCTATCACGAATGATAGCAATATTGTCGTCCAACCGACCAAACGTAACTTACTATCTTCAGGCAAAAATGCATGCTCTAACTCATGTATTATTTGCTCTGTTAGAGAATGTCCATGCAAAGAAAGATGTTGACTCTCATTAGATAAGAAATCAACAACGCCTAATGTTGCTAATGCAAACCCTCCGATTGCCGTGATTAATGTAAGGATAAGAAGTGGTTCTTTAATCCAAGGAGTGGACTCATGTACATGGTCTATAACATCACTCTTAGGCTGGCCAGCAAACGTCATAAACCACATTCTGGACATATAAAAACCAGTCATTCCTGCTGTAGCTAAGATTAGAAGTGCTGGACCAAGCATCATTGTTTCGCCATGGAAATAAGCAGCCCAAGTTTCTGCAATTATTCCTTCTTTAGACCAAAAACCTCCAATTAGCGGGATACCAATAATTGACATAGAACCAAACATCATTGCAGTAGAAGTAACCGGCATCTTAGATGCAAGTCCCCCCATATTACGCATATCTTGTGGATCAAAATCATGATCTCCATGATCAGATTCATGATGTAAGTGGTCGTGGGCATGATGGACTTCGTGAATTACAGAACCACTAGCCATGAATAACATTCCTTTGGCCATAGCATGGTTAAACAAGTGAAATAATGATGCACCTAAAACGAAGTACCCAGCATGATGGTCCCCCGTGTTGAGGAAATATAATGCTGAACCTAAACCTGTGAAGATATATGCTAATTGAGACATCGTTGAATAAGCCAAGACTTTCTTGATATCATTTTGGACGAAAGCTATTGAAGCGGCCATAAACGCAGTTATTCCTCCTATCCAAGCGACTATTAAGCCGAAATCTTCTAGGCCAGCAACGCCATGATGATGTACATCAACGAATGGCATCAATCTAGCAACCAAGTAGAGTCCAGCGTTAACCATCGTAGCAGCGTGTATTAGGGCTGATACAGGAGTTGGTCCTTCCATCGCATCAGGTAACCAAACATGTAATGGGAATTGAGCACTCTTTCCAACTGCACCTATGAATAGCATCATTAGAGCCCAAAATAACTGACTAGATTCGACTACTGCTCCGCCAATACCTGTTGATGGGTCATCAAATACTACAGCAAAATCAAGAGAACCATAAATATCGTATAAAATTAGAAGGCCTATCATCAAAAATACATCGCCAACTCTGGTAGTTAGGAATGCTTTCTTTGCAGCCGCGGCCGCACTCTCTTTCCAGTAATAGAAACCTATCAAGAGATAGGAACATAATCCCATAACTTCCCAGAAAATAAATAACCACAGGAAATTATCCGCGAGAACCATTCCAAACATACCTAGACTAAACAAAACAAACTCTGCAAAGAAGCGATGATTACTATCTTCATTTATAGGATCTGTAGTCATATAACCAATAGCAAACCAACAAATTAGGAAACATAAAAATGTCGCGACAAAAAGAAGCATCAAAGTTAAAGAATCTACCCATACATCGACTCCTAATATACGATTCTGAGAGATTGTATAATCAGATTGTAAAACATCGAAAGATATCCATTCTAACCAACTTGCTACAGTATTCTCTTGAATATCCGCATGGCCAATGAGATAGTCATAAACTATCCAAATAGTTGTGCTAAGAGACACTGAAAGTGCGGCTAAACCTAAAATTCCACCTTCTTTCCAAGTATTTTTCCATGTTTCATTCTTATTATAGACTTGGCCGGTTATTAGAATAACTGGAAACATGATAAAAGGAGCAACTACGATTAGCCAAGCAAAATCTGTTGGAGAAGAATCTGATAATAATGAAAGTAATGGGACAATTGCTAAGAATGGCAATAACGGAAGTAGGAGACGATATTCATTTTTTGTTTCACCCATAAATATCACCTCAGTTCCTCAGAATACTCGCTTCATCCAGAGATATTGTCTCTTGTGTGCTGTATAGTGAAAGAAGAATTGCTAATCCTATTGCGACTTCTGCGGCCGCTATTGCTATGGCTATTGCAGTGAATACCCAGCCATCTACATCACCATAATGAGATGCACCTGCTACGAAATTTAGATTGGCCGCATTTAGCATGACCTCAATGCACATTAGAACGATGATAGCATTTTTTCTAGTGAATGCGCCAAGAAGGCCTATACCAAATAGGATTACTCCAAGACCCGAAATCCAACTTGGATCAATCATAAATCTTCACCGCCCATATCCCAAATTAAATTGATTAACCTTTCATCCCTTACAAGATAGGATGCACCAACCATTGCCATAGCAAGAAGCGCTCCAAGGATTACTGTAGCAATAGCCCATTGATCGCCATACAAAGCAAGAGCGAAATCTACAGTAGTCGGAGGAGATGCTGTGGAATTATCCCACATAGGGTGTGACATGACTTCGTTAAGCATTACTAATATAAATCCAAAAAGTCCTACCTTAGTTAATGCAGAAATTGCTTTCATTCAACGTCACCTTCTTGAATTTGACGACGAGTTAACATAACTCCAAATTGGACAACAAGCATCACTGAACCAAGATAAACCAAAATTTGTATAGCCGCTAACATTTCTGCTGCTGCCAGAACCATTACTCCTGCAACTGCCATGAAAGTTAGCATTAGGGAAAGAAGGGAGTGGGCTACTCTCCTAGCATATACACAACCTAATGCTCCAATAATAGCGGCAGCAGAAAGAATCACAAATACTAGGGCTTCGAAGTCTATATTCATTGAAAATCATGCCTCCGCTTTAGCCGCTGCTGCTGCTTTAGCTGCCTTCTTCTCGCGCTTAGCCTTCTCTTTCTGTGCTCTCTTAGCAAGTTCCATATCGACTCTTTCTTGATGAACGACAGGTAGAAGTCTCGTACGATCTGCGTCAAACCAAAGATCCTCTCTTGAATATCCAGACATACCGTCATATTCATTTGACATAAAGAATGATTCGAAAGGACAGGCTTCTGCGCATAAACCACAGAACATGCACCTTCCAATATCTATACGACCTGATACGATATCAACTTCAGCTGGCTTTAATGAAGAAATTTCTACTGATTCTATGCCGGAACCATCTTGCCAACGAACAGTTGCCTTGTCACCGCTAATATCTATTACTTCTGCAAAATCATACTGTTGAGGAGGGGCTTTGTGTTCTAGAACTAGGTCGAAATTCTCGATTTCTTCAAAGTCATCTTTCTTCCGTGCGGCTAGTCCGCCAGATTCAATCTCACTTCCAAGGCCATGCCATTCATCATCTTTCTCGGTTGTATCAAGAACATTCACACGTGTTTCTGAAGTCATATGGAGACAATCATTTGGACATGCTTTGACGCATGCCTTGCAAGCAGTGCAAGTCTCCCAAACAATCCCTATTCTTCCATTGTAATTTCCAGGGACGAAAAGCCAAGGCTCCATATCTTCGAGTCTTTCGTAGGGGAACATGATTGTAACTGGCCTTTCTAAGAAAGGGAGGGCTGGTGAAGATTCACGATCTGCAGCATAAACTTGACCTGAAGAAGGATGATTGTCTCCAATCCTTTCAAGAGTATATTCATCAGTCAAATTAGTTTGCTGACCATGATAATTATTCTTGAGGAATTTTGCTTTACCGATGTAAGGAACTGTTCTGAGGGCCGTCTTCATGGTAATCCACATTGGTTTAATTACCAAGTTTCTGAAATTTGGTGTTGCGTGAGGGTGTCCTGTATTATAATCCATTTTTTCACCTCCTATTCTCTTCTACTTCCTGGATATGCTTTATCCAATGTTTGAGTATTATATGGCCTTCTAGAGTATTCTAATGCATCTTTATCTTCATCTATCGCATAGATAACGAATAGTGCAATCGCGACAATACTAATCACTGGAGGGACCCAAATGGGCCATCCTGAAGCAGTCCATACTTCTAGACGAAGATACATTGCAATTGCTAAATTAACCATAGAAAGTGGTAATAAATATCTCCAACCGAATTCAAGAATTTGATCCGTTCTAATTCTATGTAATGAAGCACGGACCCAAACGAAGAAAGCAAATAATAACCAAGCTTTCAGTAAAACTACAACTATACCAGGTATAATCAAAAATAGATTTTCAAAAATAAACCCAACCACAGGAGCGACTGAAAGCCAGTCTTGGAATGGAAATTCCCATCCTCCGAGGAAGAACAAAGCAAAAAGAATACAGGCAGCGTAAGCACGCATCATTTCAACTGCGAACATTAATCCCCATCTTATACCTCCGTACTCAGTCCACCATCCTTCTACAAGCTCAGCTTCTGCTTCGGGCATATCAAAAGGAATTCTTTCAACTTCTGCTATCATTGTAATTAAGAAAAGTACCGCGCCTAATGGTAGTATGAATATATTCCAAGTATCTGAATTTTCTATCTGGAAATCAACTATTTCTAGAATATTAAATGACCCACTAACTACAGCTATTGAAAGAACTGTAATTAGTAGTGGTATCTCATATGCCGTTAATTGCGCTGCAGATCGCATTCCACCAATGAGAGTATATTTGTTATTAGAAGCCCATCCTGCGAAGAAGACCCCCAAAGGTGCTACGCCAAAGATGGCCATCAAGAAAAGGAGTGACAAGTCTGGATTTGCCGCCCAAATATGAGGCCCGAAGGGAATGAATGTATAGCACATTATTGTAGTTGCGATAATAATTACAGGAGCGACTTCGAAGACCAATTTATCTGCCTTATCAGGAATTAAATGTTCCTTTGTAGCGAACTTAAGAAAATCTGCTAATGCCTGGAAAAATCCAGGGAATAGGAACCAAATGCCATGATATCCTCTATTCCCTACTCTATTTATTGTGTCTAAGTGATGAGTATTGCCAAAAGAGGAATTAAGGCTTCGATTAATCATACCTATAGGAGCCCCCATCCCCATTGGTAACTTATTCCACCAATCTCCAGCCGTCGAAGGACCTTCGCCGATCCATAAACTTCGAAGTGAAGTAGTGGCGCCAATTCTATCCATCAGACGACCTATGAATTTCCTCTCAATATATGGGACTACCATGAGAGTCAACATCATTGTAGCGAAAACTACGGTGCACATTATTGTTGAAACAAAAAATGCTTCAAGAGAAGGTTGAATATCCGCAAACCCTGATTGTAAATTTATTTCTGAACCTATCACGATTGGCTCTTCCAAGAACCATCGTGGGCGAGTAATTGAAAATTCTAAATCGATATCGCTTGAAGGTAGAATGTCATGAGTTTTGTCCATAGACCACCCAATGATTGATTCAGTCCAACCACGAATGTCCAACCAATCGCTACTTGCCATAATCTCAACTCACCTATCTGTCTCGCCAATACATGGGTCGAATGAACCCATAATCGCTGGAATATCTGCCACCTTGTATCCGATCATACATTTTGAAGCATAAGGAATTGTAATGAACATCGGAGAACGAATAGACACTCGGTAAGGCATCTTACCTCGCCCTTCACCACCACCAGCTATGTAGAACATAGATTCGCCACGGCTGTCTTCGAAATGGTGAGAACCCGATGTTCCTTCTGGCGCCCTCGTTGGTGCTTTCCCCAAAATTTTAGGATCACCTGGCTCATGGTATGTTTCTGCTCCACCTGGAATCTTATCTAATGCTTGGAGAACTAAATTAGCGCTCTGCCTCATCTCTTCAACTCTAATACGGTATCGATCATAACAGTCGGCACCCTTGATTGAAGAACGTTCTACAGCAGGTGTCCAATCAAGCTCTGAATAAACTGAATATGGGTGAGATGTACGAATATCATGATTCACTCCTGCTGCACGAATATTCGGACCAGATACTCCATGATTTATCATTTCTTCAGGTTTCGCATAGCCTACACCTTGACTACGAATTAAGAAGACTGTAGATTCATCGAAAAGAGCTTCATATTCTTGTATGCGATCTAGGAATAATTTCAACTTATGACGAGCCCTTAGAGCAAAACCATGCGGTAAATCTCTCTTCACACCGCCTATACGAGGGAAATTATAATGCATTCTAGAACCACCAAGTTCTTGCAATAAATCCATCATCATCTCTCTTTCACGGAGACACCAAACCATTACGCTCAGATTACCGATATCTGGGCCATAAGCGCCTAACCACATTAAGTGACTAGCTATTCTCTGAATTTCTACTGCAACTAATCGGATATATTCGGCACGTTCTGGAACTTCGACCCCAAGCAAATCTTCAGCCGCATATATGTAAGCATGAGACCAAGTATTAGCAGAAGCATAACAAAGTCTGTCACAATATGTTGTGATCTGAGTGAAATCTCGAGATTCACAGATTTTTTCTACACCTCGATGAATGTATCCGAGATCTGGTTCGGTATCTACTACTGTTTCACCATCAACTTTCACCTTAAGTGTCCAAAGCCCATGGGTCATCGGATGTTGAGGCCCCATTGAAATCCACATTTCTGCCATTTATTCACCTCATTTTATTCTGCTAGAATCTACTGGTTTACGCATGAAACCTTGAGCGTCATCATACATTTCTTCAAATCCGTGATAACGTAATTTATGCTGTTTCTGTAATGGATGGAAACCCACTGGTGATTCATGAGGGTTGAGAACCCTACGCATTCCCTCGTGACCATCAAAATCAATTCCGACTAAATCCCACGTTTCTTTTTCGTTCCAATCCGCTCCGACCCAAATGTCTTGTACACTTGCAACGGAAGGAGTTCTAGTCTCTTGAATCTTGACACTGATTTGAATCTCTAAAGGTACATCCTTACCTTTGACCTTAGAAAAGTCCACTATATTTGGAATAACTAAACCTCCTTCAATAACAGGGTTTTTAATTCCAGTCCTCAGGAAATGATAGACTACTTCCCACGTTTTATCACTTGATTCAGGCCAGTGGATGCCAGTAATCATTGAACAATGATCCACTTCAAATTTGTTTTTCAGATCCTCAGCAACCTTACGCCAGTTCTCAGGGGAAACAGAAGCGTTGACTATAGGTCTATTTTGGGTTCCGCTAGTTCGGACATCTACTGATGATTCAACACCATCCATCTTATCCAAGGCCTCTGCTAATTTCTCAGCCGCCGCTTGTTGTGTTTTTTCGGAAACAATTGCCATAAAAATCCCTCAAATATCTCCGACAATTATAGGAGCTTCACTTTCTAACCTAGAATGACTCGGCATTGCGCCTATACGGATGATTTTCTCCCTTAATTTACCAAATCCATCGATTAATGCCTCGGGACGAGGCGGACAACCTGGAATATATACATCGACTGGGATTACTGTGTCTACCCCTTCAAGAATGTTATATGATTGGAAATAAGGACCCCCTGATATCGCACATTCGCCCATTGCAATACACCATTTTGGTTCTGGCATTTGCTCCCAAAGACGTACTATTGGGTCTGCGAATTTCTTACTTATTGGGCCGTTGACTAAGAGGACGTCACATTGTCGCGGACTTGAACGGAAGAAAACGCCAAAACGTTCAGCATCGAAACGGCTTGCACCTGCTGCAGCCATTTCTAGTGCACAACACTTGATTCCAAGATGAAGAGGGAATAATGATTTTCTTTGACCCCAATTAAACAGACGTCCGGCAAGTACACCTATTACATCTTTCAAACGACTAGCCTTCAATGCCTCATCGGTTACATCCCCTACTGTATCGACTAGTAATCGACTACTGAACATAGAATAATTTTGTCCGTCATCCGCCATATTAACACCTCAAATGTATATTCTTCCTCTCTTACGGAATACATGCCAAACTCCGAGACTCATTAGAGCAATGAATATTGACATAGTAGTTAACGCACCCATTATTTGAGAATTGGATATTTCTTGTTGGATTGAAATTATACCGCCGAATGCTAAGAACATGAAAGCAATATCGAATACCAAGAATATAATCGCGTACCAATAATATTGGAAATGGAAATTAATATGAGCATCTCCAACGGGAGCAGAGCCACATTCGTAAGTACTCTCGCGTCGCACATACAAAGACTGATCAACCTCATAACCAGGTAATAACCAAGAGCGTGTTTTAGTAGAATCATTAGGGTCGACAACCGGCCTTAGAAGCCTAGATGCGATGAAACTACCTACTGGAAATCCTATGCCGACTAAAGTCATAACAGCGAGTCCTAGATATGCTTCGGAAACAGACGTCATGGGGCTCACAACCCGGCCCCTGAGGGACCGTTAGACGCGCCCACTAAAATTAGGGCAATAAGTGTAACCTAACAATGATTTTCAACTTGACAGTTAAGGCTTAGATTCTAGTTCCAATGCTTCGAGGATTCTTCGGCTCTCGTTACGTGACCTCATTACCAACATTATGACTAGCAGTACCCCGATTATGATAGATGTCCAAACTAATATCTGGACCGCTTTATCTGAAAGGATAGAAATTCCAATAGACATTTCTGCTGTAACTGAAAGGTCAAGAGGTTGTCCTGCCACAGGCAGACCTTTTGGCATTACTATAATTGTAAAATCATAAGTGTCATCTTGGAATAAATCATTGGGTGGAGTTACCCTTATCTCAACCTCTCTTGTTTCACCGGGAGCTAGTTTAAACTCATCATCAACTGCATTAACTGACCAGAACCTAAGTGGATCTGAAGACTCTATCACAACCGTTTCTTCGACATTGCCATGATTAGTAACATAAATAGTAAATACGGCTTTCTCAGGATAGTCAACTGTTTGGGAAGTCGCTTCTTCAATTACCATCCTAAGATCATGTATAGTAATAACATCAATTAAAAGATTCACCGATGTACTTTCAATCGCATTTAGTTCGGAAGCGGCTAAGACTTTAATGAGCCCTGAAGCACCACTTTGCACACCATCCAAAACTTCGAAATCTAAAGTGACCAGAACTCTGTTCTCAGGCCCTACATCGACATGGAATGGTTCATCAGTAGCCACACCATTAACTTTCAATGTTCTGAGAACTGTAGACTCCATTCCTGCGATTGTAATTACCGCATTATCACCATTTGGGAAATCACCTGTATTTTCAACCCAAAAGGACACTTCTCCAGTCCCTCCCGGTGGTAATTGAACTTGAAGTTCGTCAGGTATCTCCCCTGGCTCAACAGGAGTTATGCTCATACCATAATTAAAATTAGAAACTTCGATGTTAAAGACGTGTGAAGATGAGACATCTGTGCCAAAAATCGTGATAACGGCAGATACTGAAGCCCTGTCTCCATTTTCTTCACCCTCTATTGTTACATCAAGATATACTTTCTTAGTAACTCCTGAGTCTATACTAATTTGAGTAATTGTTGCACCCTGAGAATTCGAAAATGATGAATCCCAAAGTGGGTTATTGCAACCAGTAACATCATTCGGATCACAGGCTTGAAGTTTGAAATTATCATCGACATTGCCTGTATTTGTTATGTCAATAGGGAATCTTAGAATCTGATTAGACTTGCCTTTTTGTGAATCTGAAATTATAGAACTACTCAAGTCATGAACTTGAGCAACAGATACTGAGAGTGTTTTCGTAGCATATGGCGTTGAACCGCCTCCATGACCTATGTTGAAAGTTATACTATCCGAACCAGCTGCTGCGCCTTCTGGTACTAAGACATCGATTGTGATAGAGCCTTGATTATTCGTTGACTGAGAACTAGCCAGCGTTACTGAAGATTGTGAGAATGATACTTGCCAGCCTGTAGGCACATTTGCAGCACTAATCTGAATAGTATCGACACCATTGCCTTGGTTTGTAATTGTCATGGATACCGATTTAGAAGTCCCTGGATCAACATTAGATAATGAGGATTGACTTAGTGATGCTGAGGCATCATAAGATTGACCAACATTTAGTGTCACTATTTTCTCACAACCAACTTCTGTACCTGAACGGCCTTGGATTTTTATTGGAACTTGTGTGCTGGCCTCGACAGAATCGTCAGGTGTCACTTGAAACTCAAAGGTATGTTGATCATCAGCAGTATTTTTCTCACCTAGGAAAGCACTAGAAGGAGCAGAAAAATCGACCCAGTCAGAAACATCAAAATCATCAGCAACTGCTCTAGCCGATACCGTCCATTCGGTATTTCCTATATTTTCTACTGTAAATCGATTTGAACCAGTTTCTCCAGGATTAAGATTCATAGAAGTAAATTGAAGAGATGGATCGCATTCTTTAACTTCTGGAATATTAACTGTTAGTGTCAAATTATCTTCGGCTGGATCGGCAGCATTGGGGTCATTAGTAACGGTTGCTTTTATGATAAAACAATGGATTCCCGATTCTGTTGAAGAACCATCAGGGAGGTCAACAGTTACATCAACAGTAGTAGAATCTCCTGACTCTAATTGAACTGTAGCCGGACTTACAGAAGCATCTAATTCGTCAGATTCACAATCATTATCTGAAGTCATCTCGAGTTGAATATTTTCTTGTTGCTCACCAGTATTCTCGACATCGACTTCCCAGACTACTTCGTCATCTTCACCATCATAAGTAACAGTTTGATCATCAACAGTTAGAGTTACAGAATATAATCCACCATCACCTGCAGTTGTTGTAACCTTGACATCATCGGTTTTAGGTTGATCAGGAGGAGTTCCTGTCGCAGTCACTGTGACTGTTGTTTCACATTCTCCACTAGCCTGGTCATTTACTGAAACTGTCAAAGTTACAGTTTCACTTTGACCTGATTCAATAGTCCCACTAACCTGCTCAACATTAGAAGTAAAACCATTGCAATCAGCAGCTTGAGACGTACTTAGGGACACGGTAATGTCATCATCACCAGTATTAGTTACTGTAATATCATATTCCGCAGGATTATCTGAATCCGCTTCTTGAGAACTTGGAGACGCCGATATTGAGACATCTACTGCTGCATAAACAGGAGGAGAAATCAAAGATAACAAAAGCAAAACAAGAACCAAACGCGCGGAATCCGCTCTCTTCATGGTTACTCGGGAGCAATCTTCCCTCTAAGGGCTTCGCGCTTCACGTGCACTATAATGCGTATATTTTTCACACTTCAGTTAGTTGGTCTATTCCAGCGTCACAGTGTAAACAGTGGCTTTTTTCGGTAATATTACAACCTGGTACTTGGCCATCCATGTGATATCTAGCACCACATTCAAGACAGGCCCAAGCTTTACCAATAATTACATCGCCACTACATATCCAGCAAGGGATTCCGCTTGCTTCTTCTTGAACTTCTTCCGGTAAAATATTTTCAATTCTCTTTTCTGGAATTAATGAATTAATTGACCCTTCTCGGCGGAAATAAATGGCCAAACCGACTCCACCTCCGAGTATTATTATTATAAGGATTATAAGTATAAAGTTGATACTCCCCATACTATCAGAAGTTGCAGCAGGTAATACATCAATTTCTACATTTAATGATGAACCAGTGATATCATCAGAATTTAAGAATGAAACCGTAACTACGCCATCTGCTCCTTTGGACGGAGTATATGCAATTTCTACTGAACGAGTTTCCCCGGGTCTCAAGTTAACAATTTGACTATCCAATATTAATTCATTCCAATCTTTGGGGGCTTCCAAGTTCAAGATTTCTGATATATCTGAGTTACCTATATTCTGTAATTCAAGAGAAAGAGTTGTTTGGTATCCTTGAGGAGAAGGATTTTGCTCGACTATACTCCAAACAACTTCATTCACTGAATCGACATAAAGAGAGATCATATTTTCAGAAGTTAGCCCCTCTCCACTGAGAATTAGAGAAATCATTGGCTCGGAGCCGGCTTCTGCAGATAATGGAATTATAAGATTACAAATTATTGTTACCGTTGATCCTGTAGATATAGTAGGATTACTATTTTGACAGGAGTATTCCCAATCATCATTTGGTACATCCATAGAGACAATTGGTCTCCATGTCATTGTACCATCGTTAGTAACTTTCCAAAGTAAATCAAAACCAATACCCCCTACAGGGTGAGAATCAACCCCAAGAGGAGTATCTGCTGAAGTTCCATCTGGTAACGCAACCTGATAGAATTCTATTCTAGGAATCGCACCTGAGAGAACATCAATTGTTCTGTTCCAATCTACGACAAATCCATCTTCTGTAACAAATCTTAGCTTCAACTCACCGCTCTTAGCAAGGCCATTACCAGTTATGGAAATTGGTAAATCAAATTGAGAACCTGACGACACTATGAATGAGTTCTGAGTTCCAGAAAATGACCAACCATTCGGCTTAGAAAGAACATACGGAGTTAATTCTAAATCCCGATTACCTTGATTATTGAAATTAATTTGCCATTCAAGTGAATCATCGGCAGAAACATCATACTCTGTTCCATCTGAAATTGGAGTTAAAGTGACGATATCGATATTATCTACTACCAAAGTTATGTCTTCAGACCAAGAATCTGAACTAACTCTAGAATGAACGGAGACAGCAGCAGAAAATACTGTGCCGGCGGGAATCATCGCTCCAGGAGGATTGATTGTGATATCTATTGTTCGTGATTCTCCCTTATCTAGGGAACCTGTGGATCCGTGGGACGAACCAGCGAATGATCCAATCGAATCTAAGCCAAGACTCCAACCAGATGGCGAAATTAGTTCAACATCATAAGTTTGTGGACCGTTTCCATCATTTTGAATCTGAATTTGCAGTGGAGTTGAAACAAGAGGATTTACTTTAATCTGACTAGTAGGGATTAGAATATTGGCATCGGATAATAGTGGCACCTCGAGATATATCTCAAATTCTGATTCAATTTGATTTTCAACATCTGTCCCAGTAACTAACATTCTGTAAAGCCCTGGTTCTGGAGGCGCTGGATGAACTACAGATAGGCTTACAGTAGCGGATTCTGCAGGCATTAGATTAAAGGTATTATTAGAAAATGATGAAAACCAATCAAATTCAATTCCATCCTGCATCCTAATAGGTTCAGACACCTCAATTGTTGCATTTGTTTCGAATAATGCTGTATTTGTCAGGTCAAGTGACCAAGTTGTCGAACTATCGGTGGTACCTTCAATTAATTGTAGTGGATCTTGACAAGTAACTCTGACACCTGGGACACTGACTATGATAACCTGATTATATTGGTTATTAGACTCAGATACTTCGTCGACTAAATCGTTAGGATCTATGTAGAAAGATATAGTATTCTCGCCCTCTACGTCAGGAGTCCATTGCCATGTTAGTTCAGCAGATTCACCGGGGGAAAGACTGAGAGTTTTTGTACTAATTGTGGCACTATTAACTGCCGCTAATACAGATAGTTCAGGAATACTTCCAGCACCCTGATTAATCAAAGATATTGAAAATTCCACCTCTTCATCAACTTGAGGAATTGGGACAGATAATGCAAACGAATCGGATACAAATGTTGGATCTGGATCTAAATCATTTACATTTACGCCTCTAACTGCAATGGAATAAGGTTGGTAGAAATTACTTCCACCATGAGATGAATCTCTAACTCTAACTGTCCAAGTACCGACCGCTGCGTTATCAACAAGTACTACTTCAACGTTATTTTTTGAGTCTTTCTGACCGTTCACCACTGACTCGCCATTGGTGAAAACATTACCTTTGAATAGTAAGCCATTTGGATTAGTAATTTCTAAATCTAAATCATTTCTTAATTGAGTTGATGATGATGATGAACCGGGGTAATCCGACCAAGCCAGAACTACTTTGAGTTCCTCGCCACCCCTTGTAATATCGAATGAATAATCACTAAATTGTCCTGAAGATAATCTAGACCTATCATCTACAAATATGCCTACATCACTTTCTGGAATTAGGGAATTAACGAGATTTACACGCCCCCAACCTTCGTTATTATTTGGTATATCACGAACACCCATATCTTCCGCCCCTAATATCAATAATGCCTTGATTAGGGCCGCTTGAGGTGCGGGCCTAGATGCGATTTCCATTAGATACTCACGGACTAAAACTGCAGCCCCAGCAGTTGCAGGAGTTGCCATTGAAGTCCCGCTATATTCTAGATACCAATTATTACTCCAAGAACCTGATGCACTGCTTGCTTCTTGAGATTTACAAGAACGGACATAATCTCCTGGCCCTACTAAATCAGGTTTTATCCTACCATCATCTGTTGGTCCGCGGCTACTCCAGTAATACATATCATCTGGAGCGCCATTATATCTGTTGACATGACCGCCTACTGTTATAACATTCTTAGCAGTTCCTGGAGATGAAATCCCATCATTCCTTTCATTACCAGCGGCAAATAATACAGTCATTCCTTGATATTGCCAATATTGATCCCATGTTGATACTCTATCGTCAGCATCTTCGGATGAGGTCGTATATTCCCCGCCAGTTGGAGAACCCCAACTATTGGTATGCAAACGAGCACCTGCATTATATGCTTCATTGAGCATACTATTAATTCCAATAGAATACAGGGCACCTGAGTCATCATCTTCCATAGCTTGGAAGTAAAGATTTGCTTCAGGAGCTATGCCCTGGTATGTTCCACCGCTTCTCATTCCATCGCCAAGTACAGTACAGGCGACGTGAGTACCATGGCCATCAGAAGGATCGGCAGTAGAAGAGTCACCAGGTGTGACTGAATCAAGACCTGAAATTCGGCCATTAAAATCACCATGATCATCATCTAATCCTGAATCACCTACTGCAATTTTTTGTCCAGAACCGTTTAATCCAGTAATGAAAAAATCCTCAACTGTATCTATACCCATATGATTTCTTGCTTCATTATTCATTAACTTAAGAATCGGTACTGGAGCAATATAAGAAACTGAAGGATGTTTTATTATTTCTGGAATATCATTTGTTTGAATCTCCCCCCATATAATTCCTGTATCTGGAGACCACGAATCGGACAGCCATGAATTAGCAACATCTTGTAAATTATCATCTAGAGAAGAAGTTTGACGTACTAGTTCTGAATTCTTCCAGCCAACGATTTCAACAACTAAAATTTCATCATCAGGAGCATCTTGAAGTACTGGGTGGATTAGAAGCCCTGCTGGAACTTCATGTACTGATTCGACTGAAGTTAACGCTTGTAGATTTTTCAACTGCTCAGAATTACCTTGAACTAAATATCCCGATGGAGGAATTGTAGAACGGATTTCAATCCCTGAAATTTCCATTATTTCCATCCTGGCATCCCATAGCCCTGTGTCTCCATCAATTATTACAATAGCAAGATCTATTCGTGAGAATGATATGTCTTGAGAAAGATAAACACTAGGAATTAGTCCCGAATGAGTGTAAACACCGATAGTAGAATCTGCGCTCTCGGAACGTAATATTTCGGAACTATTAGATATCCTTGGTGCTCCTAAATCAGAGATACTATTTGGATCAGGAGATATCTCTATCCTTTGAATTGATTCATCCAATTTTTCTGTGAATGAATCGGAGGATTCATGAGCACCCTCATTAAGAGGTATGTAAGAAAGAAGAAGAACGCCCAAAATTAGACATACTGTTCGCTTGGACATAGAGTTGCGCCTTCCAAAGACTGTTTTGAGTATATGGGTTAGTTGAACCCTTAGGGGTTCATACGTTTAGGATAAAATAGATGCTCTAAAAGAAGTCTATACCGGTACCATGGCTGAATTGTTCCATCTTCCATTCACCTACTAGGTATTGTAATTCTACTTTAGAATCCTCTTTATTATGGTTAGTATATTGTAACTCAATATCTATCGTATAGTTTTCCCAAACGGATTCGCCGATTATTATTAGTTCTAAGGCATCACCAGAAACTGAACTATGTGCAGGTAAAGAAGATTTATTGAACGAAGTTCTATCTATCTCAATATTATCTGAATCTATAAATCGGATGATTAGAGTTAAGTCACTGATATCTCTACTTCCATCATTATCAATTTGAGTTAATATCACATGACCAGAACTACTCTGGATATAAACAACATCAATTGTTACCTTTTCATATGGAACTATCCAAGTTAAAGCCACGAAAGTTGCAGCAAATAGCATTAGAGCCACAAATGATACCAGAATTACTCTCAAAGGAGAGATTCGACTCACTGAATCTTCTAGTCTAACTAACACCTCATGTGCAAACTCTTCATCAAGAGTTTCCTCTACTTCTTGATTTCGTGATTTCTCAAGCAATCCCATTCAACTACCTCCTTCAGTTAGTGTTGCAATTACTGTGAGTATCGCAGATGTAAATGGTTCAGGGACGAGTAAATGATGTGTTGAACCACTCAAACCTGGCACCAAATTGAGAATTGAAAGATCTGAAGAAAGACCGTTGACACCAAGTGTGGTTCCAGTAGGGACACCTCCGGTAGTTTGTGCGTCAATTAGTACTCCTCGAATTTGTATATCGCGTCCCGCAAATTCTGTTGTAACTCTAGCAGATGCAATGATCTTTCCACCATCTACATCATCAACTTCGATAACGCTGTATGGCCCTACTAATTCCCTAATATGCAATGTTGCACTTCGAAGATTCTCTCCCATCGCCTCCATTTCTTCAAGGAAAACTGGCGGAGTTCCTACCTGACTGGATCCCGTAGGGACATCATTCATTCTAACATAAATTCTCTCAACACCACTACCTCCCGAACGAATTTCTAAACCAAAGTCATTGGTTGGCTTGATTATCAATTTGTCAGTCATACCTTCAGCTAACAAGATAATATCTCCTCGAGAATTTATAGCCCTACCAAATGCCTCGATATATAGGGACATTCCATCATCTGAAGAGGTGAAGTCGAGGTTAGGTAAACCTTGGAATGCAAGATTTCTAGTTATATCAAAATTCATTTCTGGAGCTGTTGTGAGATTAATATATCCAGGTATATCTTTCAAGAATACTGTAGCAGGCCACCAAAAACCATCCATCCATTGCATTTGTTGCAACATTAACGAACCTACTGCAAAACCTTCTATTCTCTGTTCTTCTGGAACACTCATATCTATAGAAATCGCTGTACCGAGGCTTGCCTGTAAGGAAATAGATTTAGGAATATCATTGATTAACATCTCAGTCCTACTCTGTGATTCTCGATTAATCAGCACCATATGGATCCAATCAAGCTTCTCAGATAACCCGAACTGAGTCCCTGTTGAAACCTGTGTTATACCTCCTGAATCTCGAATTTCGAAGACAGCATCAAGGAATAGATTCGTTGGTTTGCCTGGCTCAAGGCCTTGCATGGTCAATAACAAATCTTGACCATTTACGCCATAAGCATGAATCATAAATTCTTCACGCCCTGGTTCCCAACTATCCAATGAGGCTTGAATATACCAATCCTCACCATTCTCGAGAGTATTTCGAGAAATTGATAAGTCAATTAATGGCGGTAATCCTGGTAACCAAGTTTTGATATGAAATCCTTCTGACAATCCATTAGGAGATGACTGGAAAGAGATCCCATGTACCCAAGGGGGTTCCTTAGTAACCTGATCCCCATAAGTTGCTTCTACAATCAAATCGAAAGAAGTATCTGATTCTAATTGTAAAGCATATGAGAACGAATCATCAACTTCTTCTGTGCCTGTTGAGATATCACTGGTAAAACCAGCAAGAACTGAGTTTATTGAACGTCCGAAGTCAGAAAATCCACCAATGAAAAAGGCTACGCCAGATAGTCCCTTGGTAGAATCATATTCAGGAAGTACTAATTCAGAACCGTCATCATTACCAGTTGGTATTTCAACTGAAAGATGAGATGGGAGCGGATCAATCAAAGCTAATGCAGATAGTCCTGATGAATCAGCAGTTGGAGCGTTGTCTATGTTGATACTCATAGGCCTATCACCTGCAGATTTCAAGAAAGCGGTACCTCTTCCGGGCGCTCCTAAAGCACCTTCTTCAATTGGAGATATCCATCCTAATTCTTTGATTCCAGTCAGGCGTGTTGATATCGTGGATGTTTCATTTATTGAATCATGATGGAATAAGAAATGGTCGCCGGTCATTGTTATTGGTTCGGATGCATTGCTGATCTGAACTTCCACAGTAGATATTGGTGTTTCAGCAGTAAAACTTGTTTGTTCGCCAAACTCAAAAATAAACTCAGCAGGCATGTCATGGATATTTGCACCCTGCTTCTGATTGCCATCAAGACCTACATAAGTCATCAATTCAATACCCTCATTAGCAACATAATTTAGAGAATTTTCATCTATTAAAACTGATATATTATTGGGAATATCTGATAAATGTAGGCTCTGGAAAGAAAGATTATCAATAGAATTACTATCATGTTCAATAAAAGAAAATCTGAAAGGTTCACTAGAATCTGTGATTAGACCAATTGATTGAGTTCCTAATACTTCATCATCACTAAATGTAAATTGTGAAAGACCACTAAACC
>Ga0315320_10000817_pt1 | contig 25652 bp, 40 predicted proteins | sample M140m21515metaG_FD_203458 | JGI IMG/M metagenome (GOLD analysis project Ga0315320, IMG submission 203458) | Ammonia-oxidizing marine archaeal communities from Monterey Bay, California, United States - M1 40m 21515 | ecosystem: Environmental > Aquatic > Marine > Coastal | place: USA: California... | reverse complement strand
TCTCAGTTTGTGGCGTGTCAGAGTTAAAGGGTTATACCAGACATACCTTTACAAGCATCCTTCACACCCCTGATATATTCGTCGATATTGTTAGTTTCTGGATAAGTTGTCGCGATCCGCTCGATTTCTGCGTTTGTGCATATACCTTGTATCAAGTCTACATACACTTGCGAATTCTCTGACACTGTGGAACTTTCATCCGTCTGCGCGTCATTCCATTGTTTGCGGTATTGTGCAGCCGCTTTACACGCAGCTTGGAAACCATTGGTATAAGCGGTTTCAGGAGAATCACCTCCGTAACTTACACTGTTTGCTACTGATAGATATTCAAAATCTGCACCAAACTTATCGTTACATTCAGCATTATCATATTCGGGAAGTTCTGTACCTTCTGTGTTACCCTGAGATTCACCTGCGTCATCATCCTTCTCGTCTAGCCATGTCTTGATCTGATATAGCTGTAAATCGATATAGATTTTGACCTTGGCATGAAACTCAGATGTTGGTTCTGTAAAATACATGCCGGTCGCGACTACTGCTACGAGTATCAAAAGAATGACAATAAATTTTATGAGTGCTATTATCATTTTTATATATAAATATTTAAATTTCAAAGTCTAATATACTAATCAACTACAATACATGAACGGAATCCCCATTACTGAGGTATTTGCTAAGAGTGGGATTCGAACCCACGAGTGCAAAGCACAGGCGATCTTAAGTCGCACCCCTTAGACCAGCTCGGGCATCTTAGCTCGACCGTTCAATGTATATGTATATTGTTCTGTTACGCTTCAATATCGCCCCGGTCGATCAACTTCTTACGGTTGACCATGTGGAGACCCTGTACTTCGGCCTTATTTTGCGCACTATAAGGTACGGCGTACCCTTCGTCACATAGCCATTTGTTTACGTTCGTCCATACACCATCCTCCGAAACCCAAACTTCACCAAGAACGCGACCAAACTTACCTCTCGAGTCCGCCTCTGGACACCTGAGTTCGATTTCAATATCATCCTTCTCAGACGCGACAGCCTTCAAACACCACTCCTTCAACTTCTTCTTGGAAAGGAGTCCAAACCTCTTCTCCTCCTTATCAGACGTGCGCGACTCGGGTGTATCGATACCCAGGAGACGGACGCGCTGCTTTGTACCTACATCAAAACCGAGATCGATGTTAACATCGATCGTATCACCATCTACGACCTTAGCTAGCGAAGATACGCGGTAGATGAAAGTACATGGTTCGACGTTATAGGTAGACATCTTGTATATGTGTATGCAAGCTATTCTTTATACTCGAATATGAAATTTGGGTTTTGTACGACCATCGTAAGCATTTACAATCCCGGACGAGAGCATCTTTTCGTTTACTGAAATCGTATCTTTCTTATTTCTATACACGGTGACTAAAGTACGGCCATATTTATCATTCTTATCACACTTTATCCATACTAGACCATTTACCTTATTCTTACACAAAAAGGGGTTCCATCGTTGAAAGTGTGCGCGGTCATCGAATCCACATTCTTCTTTGAACATGTCACGCGCGAGCTTTGCCACGTATATATGATCACTCCGTCTCGACGTGGATAGTACAGGTTTCATCTCAGGGGAATCATAACCGAGAGTGCGAAAGGTAAATTTGAGAACGCGTCCATGTTTGATTACAGCGGCCCTAAATGTATCTCCATCGTAAACACTTGTAATTTTGGCATAACCTTCATACCCATTCAAATTGAAGATGGGCATCGAATCGTCGACCCCTGATAACACTCGTTTTGAAAAGCAGGATAGCATTTGTTTAATCATAGGTAATATCTTTAAACGCCTGGATTCGATTTATATTCCTGTGCCGCGACAAGTTCCTGTGAAGCTTTCCAATTTGTGGTCGCACTCGAAACGATACACTTGATCATCTCGAGTTTTTGGTCGGTTGTGTAATCGCAGTCGTTATATTCATGGTTAACAAACTCTGTCGCCCACTCAAAGAATTCGCGAGCGGATTCGAATGCCTGTTGGTGGAGAGTGTTGAATGATGCGGTAACGTTGTAACTCATTTTTTGATGTAGTTTCAGTAACATTCGTGTCGACTTAAGTTAAAAAAATAACACTGACGTAATATAAATGAAATGTGTTTCAGCGTTTTCGGAAAATAACCTTTACAAGTATAAGTTGGCTAAGACACGTGTAAATGTTCTGAATAATTTATATAACAAACCATCTATAACGGAACCGGTTAAAATTAGAGAAAATCTGAGACTTCGTTTACGTTTCACAGAGGCGATAAAAGAAGCACAGGAAATATGTGAAATGAACGCAGGGTCGTCGGAATGCCATTGGGCGTGGTATGAAGTGGATGAGTTGGAAGATTCTATGCTACGTCTATACCCTGATATAAAGTAATTTCTGGTGGTTCTTCTTCGTACGTGTAGTACATAATCGATACCCCGTATAATTCCATGAGGTCTTTATTGACATTTTCATTGATCTGTCGTTTCCAGTTTTTCACAGTCGTATGAAAATACTCGAGACCGTCATCGGAGAATGCGCATATACGCATGAAAGGTGTGGAACGAAGATTTCTCATGTACAAGTTAACGGATGCGGGTAAAGGTAGTGCAAAATCATAAGAGGATTGTAGAATGTCGATTACATAATACCCATGTGAATCGCATATGATATTAACCTGCATTTCCGGAAACCCCTTTATATACGCTTCAAAATCTGAATTACTGGGAAGTGTAGCGAAAATAGGTGTACTCTGACATGTGACATCTTCATTATACCCTATTCCGGGGTGTGTATGATACGAAATTTCAGAGTACCACACTTTTGTAATGTCGTCAGTGTCGACACGGTTCCGTTTTTCAGAAGTCACTTTACTTGGTTTACTGAATAAACCATCGCCCATGTATTTCACGTTGCCGGCATATTCCCATTGTTTAACTGAAGATAATTTACTAACTTCTTTTAAATCCTGGACAACTCGCCGAGATAATTTCACGCGCGTCCTTTTTATAGCCATAGATGGCGTCACGACCTTAAACTTCATACACTACCTTTGATATATTATACAACTATTTTTAAGTATTACCGTTTTTTCCTTATTTTTTTCTTTGTCACCGCACCCATCGTCATCGTAAGTTTAGGCGGTGTATTTGTATTCTTTTTAGTGACACGTTTACCGGTTACAGTTGAAAACAACGTCGGATTGTTTAAGAATCTAACACGACCAGCTATATTCACATTTTGACCACCGAATGTTCGTATATTCACAGTTTCATTTAACAATGCCGGAATTGCTCGTGCGAAATCTAGATGAAACGTTGTACACACACCACGGGTATTATTAGCCTGTAAATTGGGACCAGTATAATATCTCGCAACGGTGTTATCAAATACATTTCCAAAGAACTTTTTCATATTTGGTAATATACGGTTTCGTAATATACTACCGAACCCATTTCTATTCATCGCACTTCGTCCGTGTGGATCAAACACCCATATACGTGGTTCCGGATTACCAGTATCCATTAGGACATTAATCGCATGACCCATATTCGGATTGTTCCGTTTGGTAACGCTGATTAGAAAATAATGAATACTACCTGATGACGCGTTGAGAGTGGGAACCATTGTTCCGTTATTCTTGAATTGTATTTTAGGTCTCATATTTAGCAATTGTTCAGATGTATTCACAACGACACCTTCATTCGTACTATCGTCATATTCTAAAAACCTTACATGTATCCTCTTACCCTTATAACGCACGCTGTTTAAACGCAATCTCATTTCATCTAGATACCTGATATAACCTGGTCTTGTGCAGGACATACCCAAATTTTGTGGTAATTTGGGTATTGATCTTACAACCTTGGAAGTTTTAACAACTTTCATCGGCCCTGGACTGAAGTTGATATTCGTCGGCTTACTGACCTTTTTACGCTTAGTGCTCATCTGAAATATATACAGAAAATTATCGCGTCTTTGTAATTTTCAATTGTGTGTTCCGCCCCTTCGCGCTCTTAGGGTCGATCTTGTTACCATTTCGCTTAGGATTGAACATCTTTTTGTGTGTCTGCCAATACTCCGGTGCCCCAACCTTGAAATTTTTATGTAATTTCGCTTTATACCAAAAGACACAATCCTCGATACGATTAGATTTGGATGTATTGTCTAAAACAATACATTCGAAATTTTCTGTACAAGCGTCCATAACCTTGTTAAACATGTCAAAAGTCGGAAAGATGCCAAAAAATGATTTATATAACTTTTCGCGGTTCTGGATAATATTTTCTCGGAGAATAAATACGTAATCGACATTTGCTCTGAGAGCTGGTGGTAAGTCCATACAGTATTGCATCGTTAGCATGAAGAATATCTTCCAGTGACGCCCGTTCATGAAACACTGACGGATACAAGTATCACGCATGAATTTATTATCGTACATACAGTCATCCAATAACAAGAACGCCCCACAGTTCTTTTTACCAGCACCTACAAGTTTTCGCTGACGATCCATGACACGTTCTATCGCTTCTCTATCATAATCACCATAGATAAACAGGTCAGGAATATATTGCTGATAATAATGATTACCTTCCTCAGTAGCCGATAAAACTATCCCTGCTGGTAAATGTCTTTTATGCCATAGGATATCCGTGACCAATGTAGATTTACCTGTATTACGTTTACCTATGAATACAAGGACTTTGTCATCTGCGATTCCCGCGGGGTTGAATTTCCGTAGACGTAAATCCATCTATAATACCGCCCCGTTTTATTTCATAAAATTTTACTCACATGTAATAAGAATGGCAGGTCGCGCACAACTTGCTGTCACTGGTATCCAGGATCAATGGCTTACTGGAGAACCTAAATTCTCATATTTCGTCACTGTGTATAAACGACATACACGCTTTTCTACGGAGGCGGTCGAAATGCCCTTCACGGGTGAGACGTCATTTGGACGCTCGGTCGAGTGTCATATTCCAACAAACATTGGTGATCTTATACGAGGTGTAACACTCAAAGTAAAACTCGGAAATCTATCTCCGCATGTCTTAAATACCACTCCATATGAGAGGTATTATTATAACATACCACTCGGTAAAAGTATAATAAAGTACGCAGATCTAGTAATCGGTGGTCAGGTTATCGAAAGACTTACAGGGGATTATATATACATGTATGATCAGTTACATGGTAATAGAGATGATGTTAAACAGACGTTATATTATTTAAATGGTCATAACGAAACACTGACAGTCTCTGATAGTTATAATACATTCTACGTGAATCTTCCCTTCTATTTCCACAGGAATCCGAGTTTGGCAGTCCCTGTATGCGCACTCACGAAACAGCGTGTAGAAGTCCGTCTAACATTCAGGGATATAGATGATGACGTATCGTTTAAATATACGATACCCTCAAATGGACAGGTGATCAGAGAAAAAACCACTGAAGGTTCTATTAAGAGTGCCTCACTCATAACTGATTTCTACTTCATCACGGAAGATGAAAAAAACTTTTTACGCACACGTCCGATGGAATATGTAATTACACAGTTACAGAAATCGACGGTTCAATTTAAACCCGGGGAACTCAAAAAATCCGTGTTGTTGAAATTCGCAAATCCAGTGAAAGAACTCATGTTCCTCGCGAAGGAAGAGACTGGAAGTAATTTCAACACCGAAGACCGCCTACTTAACACTTCATCATCTGATCAGTCATTTTCAAGTGTTTTGAAGGGATTTACCATAGGTTCATCGACCAATACGAAACGATCGGACCACCGAACAATTAAGAATATAGACTTCCAGTGTAACGGTGCGACTGTATTTGATCACAGTGGTCAGTACCTCGCATATCAACAGGCGCTTCGGTATCATACTGGATGTCCAGATCCTGCATACGAATTCTATACATATTCTTTCGCACTTACCCCAGAGGTGTATTATCCCACTGGGCAACTGAACATGAGCCGAATCATTCACAAAAAACTGGATATAGAACTCGACACCGTACCGACCGCTACATCGGGAGCGACAGTAGCTGATAGGACCCGTAATATTAATGTAGGTGTCTACGCAGTTAACTATAACGTTTTACGCATAGACGGCGGCTTAGCGGGTTTAAAATTTTAACATCTAATAATAGAAATGGCAGGTCGGGTCCAGCTTGCCATAACGGGTACCCAGGATATATTTTTTACAGAAAATCCCGAGTATACACATTTCATTAAACAATTTAAAAAACATACAAATTTTGCGATATCGAACATGAAACATGATGTCAGGGGCGAGATCGCATATGGTAATACTGTAAAGTGTACTATACCAGCTGATGCGGGCGATTTATTGAAGGGTGTTCGGGTGCATATAGATCTCCCAGCCCTGAATGCCTATAGAGGATATAATGAATCAATCGGACATGCTATCATCGAACACGTAGATTTAGTTATCGGGGGGCAGCTCATACAACGCATTCCTCGTGACTGGTTACAGATTTACAGTGAGCAGTATATCACACAAACAAAACAAACAGCGCTATCAAAATTATTAGGCAAGTATCCCGAAGAGAGTTCTGGGGTGGCGGTCGAACTTGGTTCCAACCCCATAAACGGATACCTAGGTAATGCGACGACCCCCACGAAGTATATTGTTGATATACCATTCTATTTTCACAACAATCCTGAACTGGCTATACCCCTGTGTGCTCTTACAAAACAGGAATGCGAAATTGAAATTAAACTGAGTGGCGTTACAGATTGTATTTATACTGGTCACCTCGCGTTTGATGACGCATATAACCCAGACGGGACAACGTATAGTGTCACAGTGCAACAGGTTAATGGAGTGAACAAGTACCACATTAACGGGTATGACAGACCCACTATTCGAATGAAGCGAGGAAGTACATACTATTTCACGATCAATTCAGATACGAACACGAATCACCCATTTAAATTTTCTACAACGAGTAATGGAACGCATGGAGGGGGTGTAGAATATCCGACTCAACTATCTGGGTCATCATCACCATACTCATTCACTGTACCGATGGATGCTCCAGACTACTTGTATTATTATTGTGCGCAGCATAGTGGAATGGGAGGTCAATTGAACATTATCGATCCGACGTTAGATAAATCTACTCTTAAAATTGATGATATATCCATACACACGGAACTGGTACATTTAGATGAACTTGAACGAATTAAACTTCAGTCCAACAAACAAGAGTACATCATCACACAACTTCAACGTAACACGTTTCAAATTCCTGTATCATCTGCGGAGGGGAAAGATGAATCGAAGTTTAGACTAAATTTCACCAACCCCGTAAAGGAACTTTATTTCGTAATCGCGAGAAAGAATACGGCTACGAGATCGTTCCATCCATTTGATTACGACCACCCTAGTCAAATATACCCTCCCCCAGGGGAACCCGATGAACGGTATACGAATTATGAAAATCTCGTGAATTTGGAGTTAGATCTCGACGGGGATACAGTATTGGACAAGGTCACTGGCAATGTTATAAATATGCGAGCTGTTCAGAGTGGTATTCATCATTCAAGGACGCAGCTTTTCAGGCGATTCTATTCGTACAGTTTCGCACTCGAACCCGAGCGATGGTATCCTACAGGACAGCGAAATTTCAGTATGATTAAAGAACAGAGGCTGAAAATGACACTAAACAACGATATAGTAGATAGTCGAGAACTTAGAGTTTACGCGCTCAGTAATAACATATTAAGAATCGAAGATGGAACTGGACGAGTTGTCTTCCCAAATGGCCAAATCGGCGATTGATATTATTACACCTGTATTGGAAAGTGCGGTAGTACTTTCTGGACATTACGCCAGGGCGTGTGGTCGCGACACCATCCTAGCGAAGGACATGGAGTATTGTATGAAATATTGCGCTATGCATACGGTAGGGCAGCAGATCGGAACTTATTACCCCGATATGTATAACAGTGACGATTCAGGGGAGGATGATATGTCTATCGATGAAGAAATCGACGAATCCGCGTTTGAACCGTATTCGGGTGATGATGAGAAGTTCACGAGAATAAACGACGCATATGACGCATGGGATGGGTGGTCCCCATCCAATCCGTCAGAAGAAATGATAAAAAATGCTATTGATAGTAATGGAAACATGTCATAGTGATCTTGAAGGGTGGACAACAATTTCAAATTATAAACAGCTCGATGACAGCGATTCAGATGACGATTCAGATGACGATTCAGAAAGTTCAGACGATACTATCAGGGGGTATCAACATGAGAAATATAAAAAAATACTTTTTGTAGAAGATTTGTTACCAGAATAAAAAATATTCGTATACTATAAAAATGCCCATCGACGCTGCCGCCGAAACACTCGTTGCCATCTCCCGCGAACTCGAAACTCAGTCTCTCAACTCTGTAGTAGCTGGTTTCTCTTTCGCCGCTGCTCTATCCTGGATGGACCTCGTCCGTTGGACAATTCATCAGGTTGTCAAGGTTCAGAAGAATGGTGGTATGAACTACACACTCACAGCGCTTTTCACAACGCTTCTTTCCGTCATCGTCTACATGGTGATCTCGCGGATCTCTAAGCGTGTCGTAAAGCCCAAGTCTCCTACGTACGCGATCACTCGCTAATTCGTTTAGGTCTGGTAAGTATAATAAAAAACATACCAGTGATGACTATTAGAAATATATAGATGAAACCATTCCACCTATTCGGATCTTCAACTTCGGGTATACGCATAGGTGGGGGTAATGAAATGTCCCTTTTCACGTTAGGAACGGTTTTTAACTTGTCAGTTGTACACGTAACACTCAATTTTAAGATATGATTCGCGTTCCTGAAATCATACGGAATCAATCGATTATTACTACTATAGAAAAACTGTATTCGCATTTTGCTTATATTCTGGGAACCCGTATCGAAATTATGTTCGACAATGTCATCTTGTCCAGAGTAATTAATGACATCGCCGCACATCAATATACGACCAGTGTAAAAAGGTGTATCTGAATAGATCGTCTTATTTAACTCCTCCGCACCACTACTGATTTTTATGATAAGAGCATCGGGTCCCTGTAAATTAAGACTACCCGTAATCAAGAGACCGGAAACACCCCCAGTAGCCGGTGTATTTGATTTCGCATTATCCGGTGGTAACCCGAAAATATCGTGTGGGGTTGTATACCCATTTGTCGTAGATGTATACCCATTCGTACCGTCATAAAATTTAAACGAGAATTCACTACCTGCAGCGGCTGATGATAGAGACTCTATAGATATTTCATTCTTATCCTTGTTATACGTAAACGTGATAGGCGCCGATACATACGCACCACCCAACGCATCATTAACCTTGGTCTGTAATTCAGTCGCTAATGTTTTTCCATTATAGTTACCCGTCGTCAATGTGACGGATGCGGTCCTTTCTGGTGTAGTATGAACGACAAAATCAAACGTTTTGTTACGCTCGTTAATCAAAAACTGACTCGCGTGAATTCGAGCTGATGCGAACGATATTTTTTTTACATCATACACAGGGTTTTTAAGTTCAATGACATAATCTCCTGGATTTGGGTATAAAGTAGGGTCACGTTCACTGCTATCTATGTCTAACGTGTATACGCTCATTAAAATACATGGATAATATTTTAATGGGTGTTGTTACTCATTCACTATTTACATCATCTGCTGAGCTATAGGGTTTTTCTTGAGCTGCTGTTTCGCGGCGTCCAAACTATCATCAGTGGAACGAGGATTTATATTGCCCTTATACGCGTTAAATTTATAGTACATGTCATTCTTATATTGTTGTGTCCACCCTCCACTCATAGGACCCGTGCGCCCATCCACGCGTGTCGTATCAGCGCGCATCGAAGTAGGTAATCCACCCTGGTTGAGAGCACCCGCACGAACATTCATACGACCGGCGTTACCAATACGATTCGCTTTACCACGGCGGTCATCAGGCCTAAACCCATACTTAGATAATTCCTCGACTGTATGGCTTGTGCCAAATGTCCGCGATTCGCCAATCTGAACACCGGGCGAGGCGAGATAACCATGCGCGAAAGTAGAAACTCCAGGCTGTACCTGGTTATTAAACCTGTACTGCTCAACATTACCATCTTTCTTGTTTCGTGTAGGATCTTGCGCCAGTGCCATACCAGATACTACACGTTTAGCACCCGGGAAATTGAGTCCGTCATTACGCACCCCCGTCTGAGAACGGTTCGTCAACCGCTTGCTATTTACCTGCTCACCCCGTGTAACGTGTCCATCGAACCCCTGTGCCCTACCACCGGCGGCGGGACGTCGCTCGGGAAGGAACGCGGTTTTTTCGGGTCGGTTGTTTGCTATGTCACCCATCTTACCACGGCGTCCACCAAAGACGTCATGCGCCGGGCCACTTCTACCAGGTAGAGTTGTGAGGCGATGCGCTCCAACATTTTCGGGGTTCACACGCACGATCTGCTGGAACCCTCCAGCTGCTGCGACCTCCGGTCCAACGGCGATACCGGGACCGACGTATTGTTTTTCAATGGGAGAAAGGTTATTCATACGACCATTATCAAACATACGCTCGCGCATTTCCAAAACACCTTCTCCGCTTGTTCTCGTATTGGGTACGATATCCGCAAAATTATTTGTTTCAATTTTAGAATCCGGGAGATTGTCAAGACCAATAGGAGGAGGGGCAGATATGTTCGGAACTTCTTCCTGAATGTAGACAGGAGGTTGAACCCTTTCGGATACAACCTGATACTTTTCGGCTTTCTGGGTACTCATCTTTTTCCCCATGTACGCTAATCCGGCTATAGCTATTATTGAAATAGGGTCTGCCATTCTTATTTCTTATAAATATTTTTATTTAGTGTGATATCTCGTTATAAACATCGCATTTTGTGTATCAGCACGCGTACTTTCGGGCTCGTATGTCATAGAAGGAAGTGGCAGTTTACAGCTCACATTTTGAAGAGGGAATAAATTTTGTTCGTGTGTTTTTGTGAGAATTTTGTTAAAACGAGACGTAGACTGGGGTCGTAGCTGGTCACTTGTATCGACATATTGAGAAGGAGCACCTTTACCCGCCATATAAGGCGACGTCCCATAGAGCATTGTATTAGGTCGCGAAGAACCATAATTTAATGTACTGGGCTGAGGATAAACAAAAACTTCGTCAGTCGCGCACGTCGAAGGCCTCGCGGGATTTTCAACTAAATTCATACCTGGCTGAAGCTGGTACGCCATTTATTATTACGTGAGAAAATTAAGTTGAATGCCCAGCCGGTAAACCAGAACCTCGGGTCATACCACTCCGTTTATCATCATTAGCATCTAACCCACCAAAAGCTTCCAACTGAACACCACGCGCATCGGGGCTACATAAAGAACCATCTGTCCTACATGTCTGGCCATTCTTTTCGCCATATAGCCATTCGGCAAAGGCGGTTTGGTCACCCGGAATATTTGTCACGGCTGTCGAAACAAATTGCCGAGAATATGCATTGCGTTGCTGTTCTGGCATAGGAGAACGAGATTTTTGAGCACCGTACGGAATACGACCCGACAGCATTTCATTCACATCATCTCGTACGGTATTGTAGTTACACGCCGACGGTCTATCCGGGCGTCCATCAAAATCGGACATAAGTACGTTTGCCATTGGGTTGTCAACTGTCGGTAACTGGCACGCGGTTTCGTATCCCTCACTCAATGACACCGAATGTCCCTCGCCGTCCTTTATCATATTCGACGTTTCCATAACATAAAGAACGCCTAGAGACATACCACCTAATATGAATACACGTGTATCACGTCTTATAAGATACAAAATACACGTAGCGTAAATAATAAATCGGGCTGTAGCATTTACACGTTCTTCTGACGTATGTAATTTAGTTGGCCAAAATTCAGCAACTTTATCAGCCCTAACAATTTCTTTTGGATCAATAAACAATGACGCCATTTATATTATATGGTTTTATTTTTTCAACATACCGCCGAGAAGTCCCTGCATGGATTGCATGAGTTTAGCTTCGTCGAAATCGGCCTCTCCATCTTCGCCCTGCATCTTATCTGCGCACTGTTTGGCAACATTTTCGATCATACTGAGGGTTTCTGTTGGAATAGACGTGATCGTCATGCCGAGCATGTAGAGTGTCTGGAGATATTGCCAGATGGCACTACGTGTCCCCTCAGACGCCTTCGGCCAACATTCCTGAAGGTTGATATCCTTTAGAAAGTCAATAGTCGACGCATTTTCAATGAAAAATGACTCATCTCGAGAATTGATTTTCTCGACGTGAGGTCCAACGTTAGACATAAACCCATCGACAATCATACGTCCATTAGCACCGCGCATGAGTTCGAATGCGGCCATGTACTTTTTCAACCCCTTTTCTTCTGGAAAAGTCGTATGCAGTTCCATAAGAAATTGTCCCATCATGTCATTGAATGCGGTGATGGAGGTCATGTTATATATACTATATGAGATTAATCTTTAAGCGAATTAGAAAGGGTCGGATGATATAGTTTCGCGCTTACCTAGACCGTTCGATATGATAAAATATACTAAAATACCCACGAGTGCCGCTGGTTTTGCGTACGCACTCGTCTCGAGGGTTCCTTCGTCATTGAGACGACTTTTTCCGTGTATGTATAAGGCAGTTATTCCGGCGGCGATTAAGGCCGCAGATGCGGGTTCTCTAAGGTACTCGTCCATATTTAATAACCAAGTTTTTTAGTTCGGGTATCTGCTGCGTCGGAAAATAAGTCTTCCTGCTCCTCTTCCTGTCGGGGTGGTGGGGGTCTGGTATTGATCGTTTTAAATTCATTTTGAAAGGGTGTGGGTGCCTCTTCTGGTATTTCAGCCTGAAGAGTATCATCGTGAGCATCGTTCATAAGTGTATCAGCGGGGGGCATTTCTTCACCGACCGGTTCACCTTCCATCGGTGGGAGTTCCCCTTCCCCCATCGGTTCGTGTGGTTCAGTTTCGTCATATTCGCCGATGTCATCCGGTTCAAGATCGGCGTCTTGACCCTCTATGAATTCATCCTCACCCGCAGACATGTATGTTTGTAAAATTTGCTGAACTGGGATCAGTTCTTTCACTGTATTTTCAACACATAGAGTAAACCTGTCATATAACTTATCGTTCCGGTTATGTTCAGATTGTGTATCGCTAAAGACGTAAGGATCCTTGTAAAGGTCTTTCGCAGCGTTTTTATAGCAGGTGTGAATGAATACTTCATTGGTGGGCAATTTAACCGCCATTTTTTTCGAATTCGCGCTCAAACGAACGGCTGAGAGAATTTTAACCGAACTTACAAAGACGGCCGCTACCAAATCCTTAAACCACGCACATCGATCGGCTATATTATCTGTGTGTTGTTTCGCCATGGTTTCATTCCACTCAGGTACATCTTTCAAAAGTTTCTGAAACATGACAAGAACTTTACGACCCTTGGAAAGCGTATGCGCTTCTTGGTACATGGCATCGAATGTGTCTATCATCACTGGGCATATAAGAATAGAGAGTTGCTCGAGGTATTCGCGCTTAGCTTCGACCAAAATGTTCAAGTTGTCCATTTATGATTATGCGAACTTTTTTTATCAGGCGTTTCGCGCATCTCTCCTGTACTGATTCGCTGCCTTTTTTAAATTCATCAGTGTGGGGAACTCGTCTATCGAATCATTCGACACCTTGACATCCTTTTTAATTTTCCACGTTACTCGAAATTCAAAGTTACCTACTATTACAACATCAAAACCGGCAATCTCCAACTGTCGTTTAATGTATGAGGTTGCTTTTACCCTGTCGTATATCGGATACCCTACGACAAATGCGGGTATTTCGATCAACGCGTACTTATTACCAGTCTCCACAGCGCGACGTATTTTACGCGTGGTTCTCTTATATAATTCCACGTATGTTTCCTTTTTCATACGGTTTCTGTGATTGACAATGTGTGAAATTTCATCAACGTTTATCATTATAATTACTTCGACTATATTTTAATAGAATCTAACTCACTCTTCCTGATATCGTCATAATCAACATACTCCGATCCCCTAGTCACACTTTCAAACGGTGTTTTATCTGAAGGTTCATTTATATTCATGGGCTGCGACTGGATTCCAATAACACGGACATTACCGGATACGAGCATGACATTGGACGTAACCGAAAACCCAAACGAATATCCACCAATTTTTACACACATAAACATACACTGGTACAGCGTATGATTCTTACTTTTGTGCTTGTACTGCTTGATAGCTGTAGTTTCAATAATGTAATTATTTATACCCGCCTTATCACGTATATACTTGTTTGTCACGAGTACTAACTTCTCCACTATATCATTATTCAACTCTATCTTACCAACCTCTCGATATTCACTCATATTAGGCGCTGGATCGTCAAATACTACCCTGTGGATAGGCTTCGTAGTATCAGTGTATGTATATTTCTCACCCTTAGGTTCGCATATCAGGTAAACCAGTATTAATAACAGTATGATATTATACATTAATATAGATTACAAAAAAAACGTGCGATATTGTCAATATTTTTTTGATATTTTACATTAGATGTCTCTTTTAGTGTACAGTCCCCAATGCAAGCATAGTGTCGAGGTGATAAATTTTATAAAACAGCATAAGCAGCTACAGCAGATAGTACAGTATCACAATGTCACCGTAGCAGGTATCCCACCCGAGTTCAGGTCTAAAATTACACGTGTCCCTACGATGTTGACCAAAAATGGTAAAATTCTGGTTGGAAAAGAAATACACAACTGGTTAGAATCACTCCTACCTGTACAGGAACTAGAGACGTGTGGATTTGGGGGTATAGGTTCATCAACACTCGATGGTGAATCCACGAAAGATATGTTCGGCCTTGACGATTATGGTATTTCTCTACAACCGGCAATGACCCCAGAACTAGAAGCTAAAATAAGTCGTAAGGTTGAAGATTCCCCATATAGTGATATAAAGGATTAATACGCGATTAATCGAGTATGAAACTTGTCACTGTACAAGCTGCGGCTATCAAGTCTACATTTGAAGTTCTCAAGGATATATTAAATGATGTGAATATATACTTCAAACCCGACGGTGTATATATAGTAACGTTGGACACGGCAAGAACGTCTCTCATTGATATGCACCTCCCATCAGAAAACTTCGAAGAGTATACATGTGAGCATGATGTAGATTGTGGTGTTAACATGACTAACATGTACAAACTACTCAAAACTATTACAGTAAACGATGTTCTTGTGATAACTATAAATTCGAAGGAATTTATGAATATCGAAATTCATAGTGAACAAAAGAAAACATCTACAAAATTTGCTCTCAAGCTACTTGATATCAATGAAAACCAGATAGAAGTTCCCGAAATGCATATGACTATAAACACACCGATGCCGTCAGTCGATTTCCAACGAATCTGTAGGGATATGTCCAATATCGGAGATGAGATTGAAATTTCGAGAGGTGGGAATACGTTACGTTTACTGTGCAGGGGTGATTTCGCTGACCAGGAAACGGAAATTCGATGCGTTGACGAGTGTTCCCCTATGTCCGGTACATATTCCCTCCGATACATGAATATATTTACAAAGGCTACTAGCATGTGCTCAACCGTACAGATTATGCAAGAAGAGCAGAACCGATTTCTCATCTTGAAGTATAACGTAGCAAATCTAGGGGATCTTAACTTTTACTTAGCGACTAAGGTAGTTGAAGATCAGTGATGACACCTTCACATGTATCGACCATCTTTACAGCACCAATACAATTTTTAATTTTAATTTTAGGGAATACATGTTTCAAAACATTTCTGTCAAAGTAAAACATGTGACTGATTTTAACATTTTCACCGTAAAAATCTGAATATGGTCCCGCATACCTTCTGATTTTTTCGAGTATATCCCTCACCGGTTCACCACGAGAATCCATCAATTGCGCATTCACGAGGGGAATATGGAATGACATTCTTTTCGTTTTTTTAGGAGGCCACTCATAATCTATATTATACGTCATGTACTTGTAAACTTTATTTTTGTACCAATATTTTACACGTATGATAATCTTGTCAACCGCATCTGGAGGTTTCGGAATTTTTGCATCCGTATCCAATGGTGCTATATAATACTCTGTATCTGGGTCAATTTCATTGCGCTCATTTTCCCAAAAGAGATCATCCGTTTCATACTCTACATCATGGTTGACATGGTATTCAATTTGCCTATTAACAACTGTAAAGTCGTGTTTATGGAAAAAAAAGCTGATGATGTTGTTAAATATGTAGATTGCGTTAATTAAAAACGAACGAAGTATTTTTACCATTGATATACATGGAAGGTAACTTTTTAAGTAGGTATAATAAGAGGATAAGCGATTGGATTGATAAAATAAACGCGAATCCATCTGATAAAAGGATATACGAAAGTGAAATGTCCGATTATATCGCCAGGTGTATGCCGTATATTCAACAGTACATGACCGATGACAAGAATTCAGAAGTTAGTACAGACAATGCGTTCAACTGTAAAGTGACTACGGGATTACAGAAGAAGGATATATACACAGATTACTTGATAGATGTCGAGAAGAAATCACTACCACGTGTAAGTGAGAGAACAATAACAGATGTATGCCCGAACTGCCCTGACAGTAATGTAATGTATTACCACGACACGAGTGACATGGTATGTGACTCGTGTGGTATGATTATAGATACCCTGATAAGTCAAGAACTCACCTATCGGGAAGAGCAAGAGACATCAGAGAAGGTCATCAATTATTCATATAAACGAGACAATCATTTTAACGAGTGGTTGTCCCAGTTCCAGGCACAGGAAATGACGACCATACCTAAAGAGGTAATCGAACAGTTACGTAACGAGTTTAAGAAGATAAAGATTAAAACACTGACTGAAATCACACATCCTAAGGTTCGTGGTTTGTTAAAAAAGTTGAAACTTAACAAATATTATGAACATGTACCATACATTACAAATATTTTAAGCGGATCAACGCCACCTAGAATGCCAGTCCAACTCGAAGAACAATTACGAATGATGTTCAAAGATATCCAAAAACCATTCGATGATAATTGTCCAGTAGAACGTAAAAACTTTTTGAGTTATTCGTATGTATTGTATAAATTCTGTGAGTTGTTAAGTGAAGATTCGTATCTAAAGCATTTTCCATTATTAAAATCAAAAGAGAAACTTCATCAACAGGATGTTATATGGAAAAAGATATGCAGAGATCTACATTGGGAATTTATACCCACGATCTAAGATGCGAGAACGCGAATGACTTCTGTTTCCGAACCCTGTGACGGGGGAAAGTTGACCAAGTACGCCTCATCTAGATTCAACAGTTTTAGGTAATTCTGCGCTTGTGAGATCATGACATCGTTTATATTTTTAACAGTTTTAAGTTCGACGACAGTTGTTCTATTTATGATCAGGTCGGCTCGAAGATTACCGATGGTATGACCTCGAAACACAATCGGGATTATACGTTCCGACTCATACGTTATACCATTCTCTCGTAGAATAACTTCAAACGCATTGTGATATACACGCTCACTGAAACCAGGACCCAAGCTGGTGTATATTTCTTTTACATACTCCTGTATCATATATACACATGTATAACATCTTCTTTATACACTTAAAGATATGCGACATATGATGAATGTGGGTAGCCACACCGTTATACATATGACTAGTTAATAGTCAAACGGCACCGTTCTTATAGCTCAGTTGGTTAGAGCGTGGTGCTTATAACGCCAAGGTCACGGGTTCGAGCCCCGTTTAGAACATGTTTTACATTCATTTTGTTTGTGTATGTAAAATATGCGAAATTTATAGACGTAAAAAAACTTATGTATCTTCAGATGGAGAATAGTTTATATACTATGAACTTATCAGAAGACAGTGATGGAATGGTTCCGATCGACGCGCAATCGCGATCCACCGCATTCGTGTCGGAAAACCCTGAAAAAAATGTGAGTGAATATAAAGATAATATGGATTCTACACCAATTTCCGATGTAATGATGAATGCTCAAGAGCAATCGTTCGAACCACCACTTATGGGTAATGACCCTAGGGCTGCTCAGATGGCGCACCAACAGGTGATGATGGCGCCTCAGCCCGCCCAGGTGGTCGCACAAAAGGAAAAATCCCAGTCGGACAAGAAAGGCAAGAATCCATTCGATCTCACGGATGACCAGCTCGAAGCTCTCATAGTCGTTTTTGCGGCCGGTATTGCTGTTAGCAAACCGATTCAAGAAAAGCTTGCGAGTTCCGTGCCCAAGTTTTTAAATGCCCAGGGAAACCGGAGTCTCGTTGGACTGGGATCCACGGGTGCGGTCGCTGCGATTGTCTTCTATGTCGCTCGTAAATATTTTTAATACATGTCAAGCACTCGACCACTCGTCAACAAATGGGTTACTATTAACCCAAAAATTAACGCGAGCATAGTTGCCACTGTAGGTAACCACGCCTCTTCCGCACCCGCCCTACCGAGTTTTTCATAACCTTGCTTTAACTTTTGCCATTTAATGCCTTCAGTTACAGTAACCAGTGACAATATAGCAATTACCAATGTCATCACGACACTCACCCCTGTCATACTTATAAGCAGACTTGTATTTCCCAAATACCAAATCATGAATGGGATTATAACAGTCAAAATCGTCATGTTGACCGAATAATGCATAGGGAAACGTGTAATGAACGTCCCGGCGATAATGATAAACCACATAAAAAGTCCGCCAGCTATCCTGGACATACCTGGTTGTTTGAGATTGAATTCAGTCATATATATATAGCAGATATTATTTATCTACAATCCGTTTACCACAGAAAGGGGTAACTTCGTCTATGTTTGTGTATATACCTAAACGTATCGCTTGGTTTTTCAGGTTCGTGTAATTGTCCCAAAATTCAGTACTATGTGAATACTCCTCAACGGTACAATGTGCCAGTTCGTGAAGGAGTACATGGAAAACCTGATTCACCGTACCATCAATACAAATACCTATTTCAGCACCTTTATTCGAATTATATCCTATACCAGTTAAAAATGACCCCCTGTGTGCTATTATCGGTACTTCACTGTGCAACATTTTAAACTTTTCGTCATCATTTGCTATTAAATGTTGCCTGAACATTTTATATTTCTCTTTCACTTCCACTAAAGTCGGATCCTCTTTGAAATTCAAAATTATCGCAGCACTAATCATCAATAATACGATCAGTGCTATCATTTCTATATACAAATATAAATTTACTGTATAATTCAGAGATTTGATTACCCTTGAGGGGGGTCCACTTTTTCAAATAAAATCCATTATTCTCCATGTGTGTGATGAGTAAATCTTTATGCGCGAGTGGTTCGGATTTGGGACCATCGGCGTAGTAAGGTGTATCAGCTAAATGTACAAACAATTTTTCACCAAAATCACCGTTACTTGTACTCTTTAGTTTAAAAAAGTTGCCAGATGAATCGTGTATAGGTGTTTTAAATATGATCCGCTCCGAATCGGGGATAATACCTATAAATACACCACCGGGTTTCATACGTTTTTTTATTTCTCTCATGGTAGACATGAAAAGATCCCGTGTTTGAAAAATGTAATGAAGTGCGAAATTATAGCACATGACATCATATTTTCTATTTGGACATGCGTGTATATCCCCGTGATAGAAATTGACACGCATTTTCATATTTTTCGCGCGTTCTTGTGCTTCTGCTAGTGCGTCTGAATTAGGTTCACACATGTTGATATTGACACCCATATTACGCCATTTTTGAAGATCGCCACCGAAACCACACCCGACATCTAGGATACTGTCCCCTTTTCGACACACACTCTCAATCAATGTGCGCTTTTCGTTATTATGTAACCGTCTCAATTCTTCCATGATATTAATAGCTCACAAAACTTTAATTATACCATCATCTTAAGTTGTATGGCTTAAAGTTTACGAGTGTACATAGTATATAATGTCTCTCGAGCAAGATTACACCACTGTCCCTGGACAATTGTTTGCGTGTATGTCCGTCGTTGGCCCGGAGGCGCCCCAGAAGAATGACCAGTTCGGTGTTAAGATTAGGGGAGCTTTTGCAACGCGTGACGAAGCTGCTAACCACGCCAAACGCCTCCAAAAGGAAGATTCTACGTTCGATATTTACGTCGTTGATATGTATAAATGGCTTCTCATTCCACCCGACCCGTCCAAGATTGAGGATTCGCATTACACGAACGCCAAACTCGAAGAACTCATGTCCGGGTACAGGGAGAATCAGGCTATGGCCGCTCAGATGTTTAACGAGCGTAAAACTGACATGATGGGGGTTAAGAATGCTGATGGTACGGATAACTTTCACAAACCCGGTGATGTGAATTCCCAATATTATAACAAGGTCGATGAAGCCCCTCTCAGTCACCCGGGTGAGGTTATCGAGCGCCTGAAGCGCGAAAAACCCGACGCAGCCATGGAAGACCTTGTAAAGGAGGCTGACACGATCGTCGCGGCTGAAGTCGAGGAACGGCGCAAGGCGCGCGAACTTGCCATGAAGGCTATGTCTCCCTCTACGATCGACGAAGAAGATGAAATTGGAGAGAAAAACGCCTAAGAATCAAAAATAAAACATACATTTCATATTATTAAAATATACACCTTTAATAATATGGACGTCGGATATATATCCACATATAAAAAACCTAGTCACAATTTAACAGTCACGGATATACGTGACCTGGATGATGAAAGTAACGTGGCGTCGAAAGTAATTACTGAAGGGGTTGTCCGTCCAGTAATTGCCAGTAGGAAGATAGTCGAATCTGAAATACCTGTCATAGAAGTAAGAGGAATGTCACCCATGGCGAAGGATAACTGGCTGCATAGTTTTTCCCATAAAGAAACCCAAAATAAACGCAGCGAATATGACAATATACGCGGACTTGTCAAGAGAAGCCAATAGATCGGACGCTTTATTTACTGGTGGGTGTTGTAAATATTGTACGGGAGGGGGTTGATAGTAATACTGTTCATCGCTGCCGTGTTGAGGTATGTGATTAATTAAAGGTTCACTATCATTAGGTTCCTTGTCAATAACTTGTGGATTGTATTCGATCGGGTTTCCAAGTTCTGTTTCCATATACATACTAATAATTCTATCTTTTAAGCTTCACTTTCTTCATCGGTATCATCTACTATGAAATCCTTTAAATTTCCGTTCTCATCCTCGTCACTATCATCACATTCATCTTCACTTTCAGTCTCACAGAGATCGTCATCAGAAATTTCATAATCCGTGTCATACTCATCGTCACCGAAATCGTCGTCACATGCGTCTTCTGTTGGCTTCATGCGTGTAGGCGCTTTAGATACTCGCCCAGAGCGAGTTTTCACGTTAACTGTACTCATGTAGATTATTTAGGTGAGTTCTTTTTAAATATATTTAGGTGTAAATTCAATGCCTTGATTGAGTGCTTCTTTGATCAGTACTTGCTCAAATTCATATCCTAGACGGTACGAAATACGCTCAATCTCATACGACACTCCATCATCCATCGTAGGCATATCACACAGAACTCTCACAGCCTTTTCGAGATACACCTGAGACATTTCAACACTTGTCCTGTATTCCTTCGCTATTTGTATTAACGCCATGAATGTATTATGTGTGACTTCATGTATACCCGAATATTTATGCGTTTCTTTGATCACAGCATCTACCCGATTTAAAGATGTGTCGACCCTTGACAATATATATGCGAACACTCCGATAACTATGATGATCACCATTTTACAATAATCGAGTTATTTTATCTGACAATTTATGCTCGCGATTTTTACACGTACACGTTTGTACAATTTTATCTTTTGCAATTTTAAATTGAACATTAGTCTTATTACACGAAATACATTTCAAATCCGTGTTTACCCAATGCACGTTTTTAGTCTTCTTAGTGATACTTTTCACGACAATCTCTGTATCTCTTACCATGTGTTTGCTTATGAAGATTTGTAAGAGTGTACTGGTTTCAGTTGGATCTGATTTTTTTTCTACTGGACATGGCATGCATGTATTTTGAGGTGTTGAAAATGTTGGTGGTGTATATCCATCTGGATAGAGTTTTTCGAATATCTTATCCGGTAGCGTATGTTTTCGACCATAGAAATCTCTACAAAACCCATATCTACGCCCTTTCATCGTTTCACACGTACAAAAACACCTCTGTATGATAGTACGTCCGTCTATACGAAACCATATATGATTAGACCCGTGATCTCTCTGAAGATTTTCACAATATTTGGATGTTGTTGATACGAGGTATGAATTTTTATTACTGAATATTTTCGTGACGAGTGCGCGTCCTTGACCATCCATGTTTTTCTGAATGAACGTTTCGATATCTCTAGTCACTGCTTCATTTTGAAAAATATTCTTCGTCTCATTCGGTGTAAATGATCCTTCGTCCCGCGTAGAACCTTCAACGATGGCCACGTCTGTGCGTTCAGTTCGCAGTGTTGCCATATGCATAATCTCCACATTCGGCTCCCGCTCGAAAATATTGATAAGTTTACCATTTTCGTGTGTATATTTGAGTACAGGTATGTACGCTCCCTGATATTCACCCTTCACGTATTTATGCGCCCACGGCATTCTAAAACCACTACCCTTCACGTTCCGTTTTCCACCCCCATACACAGCGGTATCGACGATTTCGTCCCATGATTTTCCCGGGAACATCAGCGATAGTGACGATACTATATGAGAATGTAATGCCATAGCAGACCCATGATCAACTACAAACCCTGGCCAGTTCATATGAATTCCATATTTGATCATATCACCACATGGTTTTGGCTCTGCGACCGAAACGAGAACATCTTTTCCGCCGAAATGTGTCACGCGGTCGCATATCGTTTGTGTATACTCCTTCAATCGGTCAAATGGAATATCTTCGACATCCTTGTAATCCAAATCGACAAAAAAGTTATACGTATCCGACTTTTGTTCGACGACACACACCTTCTCACCCGATTTTACAGCTTTGACATATTCGTCATAAAATTCATTCAATCTATCATAAGGAACAGATAGACGGCCACCGTCCATGAGCACATGTGATAGATTGGAGCTATTCGAAAACCCCTGTTTTCGGCACCATGATCTAAACATACTTATTCGTATATCGTGTTATTTTTTTAATACTCTTCTTCATGCCAAATTGAGGTTCTATACGAAACATCTCTATATTCCTCTTCCTCGGTTGATAACTGTTTTTTAAGTGTTAGTAATTCGTATACTGTCTTGGATCGTATTTCTTCTACGTACTTATCTGCTCGCTCCTCCATATAAGATTTACGATCGATCAGTATTTGCTTAATCTGTAGAAGAATGTAATTCTTCGACTTCATTATTTTATACGGAATGTTTTTCTATCGAGAGAAGTCACGCAAGCATAAAATTCTGGGTTGTCGATAACATTGTGTCTAATTCGCTCCCAACGCCGCCGAGAATTAAACTCCGGTAACGTATCAAAACTCATAAAATCATTTTCATCGTGTGTTCTCTTCATCTGTATTTTTTTTGTATGCATTTTATATTTCTCTTCATTGAATCTCCTAACGAGGTCAGCCTGTTCAAATTTAGAATAATTGACAAAAAAGACGAATACCGTATACTCGAGTTCCACCGCAGCACTTTCCTTTACATTAAAGGTAAAACTTGTATACTCACCCTCCTTTAATGAAACGACTCCTCGTGTTTCCTCCTCGAGCTCCCTAAGAGCCGTTCGTAACGGAGTAAATATTTCTCTTCTGCGACACCCACCGGTTACAAATATCCACTCCTTAAATTGTTTATCCCGTACAGTGAGAAAACGGGGTGTGTCACCAGCGAATGTTACAGGGATAGCTATAGCTTTATGTTTCTTCATTGCTCATTAGCTTCTATAATCCCCTGATAAGTTTATTCGAGGGATTTGTTCACGGGACTCTGCCCTCGCGTAACACGCTTTTCAGGTGTTTTAGGTTTAGGCTGACTCGCCTCCGGCGCCTGTTGAGACGCCTGAGCCTGTCTATTCATCTGCATCTGGCGTTTCATCTGTTCCTGTTGTTCCATAAACTGCTTCTCTTCTTCCTTAACCTTATCAAGGAACGATGTAATTTTTGTTATTTCATCCTTAGAACCTTTAAGTTCCCTGTACAGGTATACAGAGGCTGCGATACAGACTACGACAGCAAGAATCGTAGCCGTTTCTCTATCAAGAGCGAACATTTTGTAAATAAAGTACATGTCTTGTTTTTAAGTAGATACAATGGCACCTAATTTAGATGTTTCACCTTGGGGGCAATCATACCCTTTTTGTCCAAACTGGACTTCCTGATAATGACCTTCCTTACAGGGTGCGTTTTCTGTGGGTATGTATTTATTGAGTGTTCCGGATTTAGGATCGTAGGTGATCATAAAAACGAATGCCAGGAGAAAAAGAAGTCCCCACATTTACTATTATATGGGATTTAATTGGAGTACATAAGACCAGCCATACCGTTTTCGATACGAAGGATGTTGTAGTTGACACCGTACATGTCAGTGTCGAACGAACCAGCGTCAGTTACGAGACGAGCCGAATCGAGACGACTGAAGTTGAGCGTACCAGTGGGCTGGAGCTTGCATGTGTCAAGGCAGAACGGGTACATGAAATGGTTCGCGGCGTTGCTATCCATAGTCGTGAACGACGTGTGGTAATACAGCGAGGTGGACGTGTAGTGAGGCTGCGCCTTCTTCGCATCACCAACATCCGTACCGTTGATCTGGAGCTTTACGTTACCATTGGCTACACCTACACCACTAGAGTTGTGCGTCGCGATGAACTTGATGGGGTGGTTGTAGTTAAGCTCTTGGATCTTGTTGAGAGAGGCAATCGACTGCTGCGTCTGTGTAATCAGCATGTTCTGGGGAGTCGACGAAAGCGCTGTGCGCTCATCGGTATCCAGGTAAACAAACTGCGCATGAACCTCGAAATCATCGATGCCGGTGATTTCACCCCAAGAAATACGGATCTCGACATCGTGGTACTGAAGCGCCACGAGAGGAAGCGCCGACTGAGCATTCTCACAGAACGAGAAGCGCAGGGGGTAGAAACTGGCATTATCAGCTCCGGCGGCCGAAAGAGACTTGGAGTATGACTGACAAAGTGTCACGGGAGCGATTTCCTGAGAGAACTCAGATGTTTGTGTGTCGATGACCTGACCACCGATCAGTAGCTCAACCTTCTTAATCTCATTCTTCCAGTTGGCCCGGGTCCGTGTGTTACGGGGGGATCGGTTAGAGATGTACACGTAACCGAGCATATCACCCTTGCGTTCGAAACGCACAGTGGACATACCATTCGTAGAGGGGTTACCCTGGATAACCTGCTTTTCGACAGTTTGGGCAAAATTTGTGTGACGCTTGTACGTCGAACGGAAAAAAGATACTTCGGGATTACCAACGATGTGGGCATCCTGAGCACCCACGGCAACGAGTTGGGCGATACCACCAGACATTTATATTATACTATGTTTTT
>Ga0315320_10000816_pt1 | contig 25662 bp, 23 predicted proteins | sample M140m21515metaG_FD_203458 | JGI IMG/M metagenome (GOLD analysis project Ga0315320, IMG submission 203458) | Ammonia-oxidizing marine archaeal communities from Monterey Bay, California, United States - M1 40m 21515 | ecosystem: Environmental > Aquatic > Marine > Coastal | place: USA: California... | reverse complement strand
GCCCCCCGCTGGATTCCTATCAGTGAAGCCATCATGGGTGACCCAAGCCCATCTTAAGAAGACGCCCTTCGGGTCATAAACCTGGATCCTATGTCCAGCAGATCTGCCCCAAACCAAGGAACATACAGCACTCACCCCAGCAGTTGTGCGAACATGCATAGACGACACGATAGGAATCGCATCCATGAGCATTCGCGCAAAATTAGTGGCGCTCATTATTGGTACCGTCGCCTTCATGCAGTTGGTATGGGGCATGGGAATGGTGCAGTACAACGCGGAGATGTTGGAACAAGAAGCCAATCGTCGTAGCCGGGCCATCCTTCATGCCATCGCAGCGCCGGCTGCACTTCATCTCGCGACCCGCCAATTTGAAACCCTGGATGCGGTCTTGGATGTATATGCGAAACGGTCAACCGGTGAGTTGGCCTTTCAATCGATCGCCATATTGGACATGAACGGCACAGTGGTGGCTCATACCGATCCCAGAGAGTACGGAAAATTATATTCCACACCATTCATCGACAAAGCCATCTTGGCACGGCGTTCCTTGTCTCAGACCCTACAGAAGGAAGGGGGACGCCACGTTTCTGTTTCCATGCCGATCATCTCGGGTCTGCGTTGGGGCACCATTGTCGCCGAGACCTCTTTGGCGGGACTCGACACACGGGTTGTCGAAAACAGAATGGAGGTTTTGATCAAAACCTTTCTGTTCGCGATGGCCACCGCCTTCCTGATCTGGATGATGCTCGATCGAATGGTGTTTGTCCCTCTCGAGGGCTTCGCTCGAACGTCTCGGGCCATCGGGAGGGGTGACTTTAGTGCACGGGCCGACGTACCCAAAACAAAGGATGAACTCGCATTGCTCGGTCACACCATGAATGAAATGGCCGAGCGCGTTCAAAGTCATGCCACCCAACTCGAGGGCAAAGTTGCTGCCCGAACGAAAGAGCTGCAGGTCGCCAATGAGACCATCCGCAAAGCCAATCAAGACCTGGCGCAGGCCGTTGATGAACTTGAAAATCTGGCCCGCACAGATGGACTGACACAACTCACGAATCACCGAACCTTCCAAGAACAATTGGCCGTGGAAGTTCGACGTTCAGAGCGCAGCCAAACGCCGCTGACCATGTTGATGATCGATGTTGATCATTTCAAAAAATACAACGACACCCATGGACATCCGGCTGGGGATGCCGTCCTCAAGCAAGTTGCATCCATCCTCAAAGACAACCTCCGCACGACCGATCTGGTGGCCCGCTATGGGGGTGAAGAGTTTGCAATCCTACTGATCGATACACCCCTCTCGTTTGGAGCGAAAGTCGCCGCCAAACTCCGGAACACTATGCGGCGAACGCAGTTCTCAGGAGCGGAAAAATCCCAACCGGGTGGTCGAGTCACCATCTCGGTGGGCATGGCGGGTTGGCCCATGCATGGAAAGACTGCGGCATCCTTACTTGAAGCCGCAGACAAAGCATTGTACGAAGCCAAACGCGCCGGACGCGATCAGGTGAAGATGTACGGAGGTTCAACCTCATGATCAAACTCGTATTGGCATTCCTGCTACTCGGTGGCTGCGATGATCAACCCGAAGCGGCGCGTGGTCGAATCTTTCAGACCCCAGCCAAGGTCATGTACGAGCAAACTCGAACGGCACTCAACGAGGCTGGTATCGATCACCTTGTGTGGGGGTTGACGCCCTTTGTGAGCGCGAAAGGCGTCGATGATCAGTACAAGCCCACCATCAGTCTCGTCTCCGAACAACTGCGAATACCCATCCATATTCGGGCCGGTCGAAACTATGAGCATGTAGAGGAGATGCTCCTCTCCGGAGAAATCGACATCGCCCTGATGAGCCCGTACGCCTATGTTCGAGCCAAAGCCCGCGCTCCCAATATTCGCGTCTTCGCCACACACATCGCCAAAGGAACCGAGTCTTACGGCGCCTACATCTTGACTCAAGACGAATCTCCCATTCGAACCATGAACGATCTTCGTGGGGAGAGCTTTGGGTTTGTTGACCAGCGCTCAAGTTCCGGATGGCTCTTCCCAATCAGCCGGATGCTGGACGATGGGATCAATCCCATACAAGAGATCACGGGTCGATTTTATGGTTCACATGAACGCGTAATCGAAGCCATCGCGAACGGAGAGGTATCCGCTGGAGCCACCTATGATGGCGCCCTCGCAGAAGGTCGGGGACGGATTCCAGGCGCCAACAATTTACGGGTTCTCGCCCGTACACAACGCATTCCCTACGACGCCTATGTTCTCCGTGATGGATTCCCCGAAAAAGCCGTTCTTGGACTACAGAAGGCGCTGAGCAGCGTCTCTACACGCGATGCGAGAGGCCGTGACGCCTTGACCTCATTGATAGATATCAACGGGTTCATTCAAGCCGATGACGCCCATTACAGGGGCGTTCGAGTCATCGAAGAAAAAGTTCGAAGCCTACTTGATTTGCCGGGTGGTAAACTCCCCAGCATAGTCCCTCCGACACCCACAGATGACACCGGTGCACCCAATGACGATTCCACTCCCATCCAAACTCAGTGAACTCTCCGGGCTGAGCCTTGCGCTCAACGAAGGGGCGCACGAAGAACGGATCAACTGGATGCGCGGGCTCAACAGCAAAGAACTCGAAGCCATGTATGTCCTCGCACACGCAGGGCCTCGATTGGGCCTCGAACACTTCCATGCAGAACCAGGCGATGTGGTGATTCACCATGGACAAAACTCACTGTTGGCATTCAATGGCTTTCAGAAGCGGGTCGTCGACAATGGTGGAATCTTGCAAGGCTACAACCATCAAGCGCTCAGCTGGATCACCGGGCCGGGTCACTTCACCTTGCGACAAGATGGAGATGAAGTCCTGTTTGATTACACAGCCGAACCCACGACCGCCTTTGGCGAATTCCCTCCCCTACAGTCCAATACCTCAGGGCTCAGCACCTTGGTCTACGGTCATATGGTTGATCGGGTTCGCCGGGTGTCCGACCACTGTGTCATCGGAGCGGCATTCAAAAAAGGAAAGGCGATGGGAGCATGGTTCATGCTCATCCGAGAGGGCGCTTCGTCAACATCGAATTAGGCGTGGGTCCCGTGGAGGATGTATGCGCTGGTTGTTCTTGCTCGTGTTGTGGATACCTGGACTGGCTCACGCACAAGTCAATGTCGAAAAACTTCGTAGTGGAGGGCTTGAAGACGGCTTGTCAGGCTCTTTGGGACTGACCACAGCCTTCACAACGGGCAATATTTTATTCGCCGACCTCGGCACCTCATCGCACCTAGAGTGGAAAAAGGACAAGGACCTACTGTTCTGGGTCATCAATGCGCGCTTTGCCGCGAAGCGAACTCAAGCGGATCTGATCGCTGAGCCTACGGTCGACTTGTGGGACAAAGAGGCGCACTTTTCCAACCTCATGCTCCAACATGTGCGCTACAACCGTGCATTGGCCGAGAGGTGGTGGTGGGAAGTCTTCACCCAATATGAATTCAATGAGTTCCTGCTGCTGGACCGGCGTCTCATCGCTGGTACGGGCCCCCGCGTCGCCCTGGCACAAAAAAAGGATAGCGGAATTTGGTTTGGAACCAGTGCGATGGTGGAAGAAGAGCGTTTAAATGCAGAGAGCATTGCTCCTCAAGAAGACGTTCAGAGCATCCTCATCCGGTCCTCATCGTATCTAACGTTCACGGTGCAACCGACCGAAAACACCCTGTGGGTCACCACCGCCTACTTCCAACCACGGGTTGATGCTGTGTCGGATTATCGCGTGGCAGGAGAGTCATCGTTGACCTTCAAAGTGAACAAACGGTTCTCCTTCACCCTGGATGCACGAATGCGTCACGATGCCGAGCCCCCCGAAACTCCCGATGGCAGTGCACCCGTCTTATCGACGGACATCTCAGTCAAGAACGGGATCAAGTTGACCTGGTAAAAGCGGTGCTTCTTTGTCCGGAATAAAGCTCATCGCCCGCTCGGCTAAGGCGGTGATGGTCAGGCTTGGATTCACCCCGAGATTTCCACCGATCATAGAGCCGTCGATCACATACAAGCCGGGGTGACCATGAACGCGATTTTGTTCATCGATCACACCCTCTTGAGCCGTCGCACCCATCGCACACCCACCTAAAATATGAGCCGTCGTCGGTACATCGAGCAACACTTCTGTGATCGAACTGACCGGCATACCATTGTGCTTCTCTGCAATCGCTCGGGCCGCTTGATTCGCTGCGGGAATGTAGCGCGGAACCTTTGAACCTTCTGCATCCGACGTGAGGGCTCGGGAAAATGGCCACCACCAGCGACGGCGCATTCGTACCCGCATGTGGCCCGGGATGGTTTGCATGACCAGGAGAATCATCGAACGCTTGGCCCAACCGATGGGCCACAAGGACCAGAGAAAGTTCACCGGATGCAGCACACAGCTCGCAAGCCACCGCACCGCGCGAGGGACACCATCCCCACCATCGGTCAGCAAGGTCGAGAGCGGAGAGAGCGCATCTGAACCGGCAGAGTAGCGGCATGGCTCCAAGTGGGTGTTGTCATCCAACGCCACCTTAGATGTGATCGCAATACCGCCCGTCATGTCCACGTCTCCACGAAAGCTCACGCCCACAATGGCCTCATTGTTGGTCCGAACGAAGTTACCCAAATGAGGACTAAGTTCGTTCAGGTCCCCACGATCACGGCAGTTCATTAGCAACGGGACAGTACCCAGAACACCTCCGCTCAAGATCACCTGACCCGCCTTGATCGTGTGCTTATTCTTGAACAGCTTCGACGTTGACCGCTCAACAGAGAGGGTGTATCCGCCATCTTCATCGGGCTGGACCCGGGTCACCAAGGTCTCTGGAATGACCTGAACCCCTAGTCCTTCCGCCAAATAAAGATAGTTCTTGTCCAGGCTGTTCTTTGCATTGTGGCGACATCCAATCATGCAGCCGCCGCATTGAACACATCCCGTCCGACTGGGACCCTTGCCATCAAAGTAGGGGTCTTCGACCGTCTTGCCTGGTTCGCCGAACCACACGCCTACAGGGGCTGGAACAAAAGTATCTTCGGTTCCGATATCTTTGGCGTAGTCCAAGAGAATCTCATCGGCCTTGGTCTGATGGGGAAAGCGCGTGACCCCCAGCATCTTCTTGGCCACCGCATAGTAGGCGGGCATGATCTGCTTCCAGTCGGCCAAGCCCTGCCACACCGGATCATCCCATGCCTCATCCTTGGGAACGGGAAGAGTGTTGGCATAAACCAAACTCCCACCACCGACACCGGCTCCGCTCAACACAAACACATCCTTGAGCAGGGTCATTCGGAAAATGCCGTGAAACCAAAATGCTGGCGCCCATAAAAACTTGTGGAGCACCCAATTGGTCTTGGGGTAATCCCCATCGGTCCAACGCTTGCCCATTTCAATGACCGCAACCGAGTATCCCTTCTGGGCCAATCGATAGGCGGACACCGACCCACCAAATCCGGAGCCAACAATCACAAAGTCAAACTTACTCATGTCTCCTCCGCGAAGATGATTGAGGGTGAGCGACCCACCCATTTTCCCGTCACTTCTCCCTCCACGCAATCAATTCGACCAAATGGTGTGGGCAGTTCACGTGCTGATTCTATATCTGGAAGAATGGTGAGCGAGTTTCGATCCGCACGAACCCGATCAAGGACCACCAGCGAAAATAGCGCCGCACTGAGTAAATCGTCGCCATCCTGCAATGCGCCCCGTTGGGGGTGATGCGCGGTGGGAATGGCACCGGTCGGAGATGCGAGCTTCGCCAACACATCGACTGGATCGGGAGCTTCACCCGGACGGGCCCGCTCATCGACCACCGCCAACAGGGCTGTGATTGCCGGGTGAGCCCCACCATGAAGCAACACGCCATTTCCGTGCCAGTGATGGTCACGAACATGAGCCAAGGTTTTCACGACACCGGGGTGTCGTGCATCAAACAGACCCAACCATGCAACCGCAAGCATGGCTGCTGCCGCACCATCCGGGACGCGACCAGGAGCCACAGACCACGGTGCCTTGCCGAGAAGCGCATCCAAAGCTTCACGTGCCTGGCCTCCAGCCATCGCCCACCGTGTGTGTTGCGCATCCGCTTCTCGAAGTTGGACCGCACTAGAGAGCAAGGCAGCCGCCCGCCACATCGCCGTCCATCGTCCTGAGCCATCCGCACCAAAGAAGACCGTGCCTCCGGGCAGACCGGGATCATCGATCAATCGATCCAACAAACGACGCCATGCACCCAAGTTCTCATCACGCCAACCCGCATCTTGGGTCCACCGAACAAACTCTGCGGCCGCCCACGCGAGGATGGCTCCATCTGCAGGATCTCCCCCCCGCAGGCTTCCATCTCGCCGAACCTTGTTCATCCAGCCAGACAATCGCGTCCCAGCACGCCGAACAAAGCCCATCCGGGCCAAAGCCAAGGCAGCCAAAATACCGGCCACACCGTCTTCGCCCGTATCCAGCAACACCCGCTGTCGGGCAGCTATAAACAAATCATTGTGCGTGTTGAGATGGAATTCTGCACCCGAGGCAAGCACGCCCCGACGATCCGCAAGGGCCCCGCTCCACAAACTGCGTCCAGTGGTACGCATCAGCGTTGCAGGTGTATTCACGGGAGGGCAGAACACCGCAAACCGATTGTAGGGTTCGCCCGGTGTCATATTGGCCCGAAATAGTTCGACGGCAGCCGCTTGACCTGCTGGACAACGAACATGCATCGGTCCGGGTTTGGCGGGGGGGCCTGCATGCACAAGCCCCGCAAACCGATGGTAGGGATCCGCCCGACCATGGGCACCCTCCAGGACCTCATCGCCCTGATTGGACATCGCGAGCAATGGGCTTCCATCTGCGGTCCACAGCCCTTCACTATCACGGCTCAATTCAAACACAGGTGAGGCTCCATCCGTACACGACGGACGAATCGCAAACCCCAGCCTTGCCGGCCGGGGGGCGGGGCCTTCCAGCTCCAAATTGGCGTAGATCACCCAGCACACTGTCCCCTGCAGGATCACAGGCCAGTGATGCACGGTGAGGGTCAACCGTCCACAGGTCGTACTCGTGACGACGCTGAGTCCATCATCTCCGCGACGTTGATGCACCGCTTCGTCACCGCTGGAAGGACGACCGGGAACACGCCCCACAACCTCTCCAGATCGCCCTTCTCCAAACCACACTGCGATGGAAGGCCCCTCTCCAACGCCACACCACCCCAACGGATCAACCCAAGCGACACTGGAGCGGCCCGGGATGCCAACAAGGGTTCGGTCTCGACCGGCCAAAACAGGATGAATCCCCATCGGCGGAAGATAGGCGGGATCGGAAGGGTCCAATTGGCGCATCATCGACGCTGGCCAAGGTACCGGGTTTTGAGAACGAAGGACCTCGCCAGTAAGGGCCGCACGGGTCATGCGCTCGGCGGGCAAGACCTCCATGGTCGGCAAGCGTCCCATCAGTCCTGTGAGCGCGCGAGCACACGCTGCTGTCTGTTCCACACGCGGTACCAGAAGGCGTTGTCGAAGGCGATCTATTCGGCTCGCCACCGGCGGCTCCTTTCCACTTCTTCTCGATAATCCTGCATGGATCGTTTCTTATGGGTCGCGCTCCAATCCAAACGGACTGCCATCATTTCAGCAATCATCTCCACGGCGCCTAGTCCCTGATCCGCATCGCGATAATACAACTGAGTCCGGCGAATCATGATGTCCGAGATGGTGCACGCCAGTTCCTTTTCAACCCCCCACACCACTTGTGCCTTGATCTCGGGGCGGCCAGCCACCAAAGGGGATGCCAAGTCCGGATCCTTGGCCACGATTTCGGCAATATCAATGCCCCTCATCCCATAGGTCTCCGCCAACAGTGCCGCTGTGCGCGCATCGATCACACCACCTGCGGCCTCCAATACTCGGTTCGCCACAGCCGTATGATCATCTCCTTCTGGCCATCCGATTGCACCGGGCAATGGGTTGAGATCGGTCTCGGCTGCACGCAAGGCGTCGAGTTGATGACCTGTCCCACGGAGTACATCGACGACACGGTCGACGACCTCTGCACCCATCCTTCGGTACGTGGTGAGCTTGCCACCGGCGATTGTCACCAATCCATCGGCCCCCACACGAATGACATGCTCTCTGGATACACTGGATTCATTCGCAGCCGTTTCCTCGCTGACCAGCGGGCGTACGCCAGCCCATGTCGAGATCACGTCATCAACCGTCAGGTTGGCCTCCGGAAAATGCTCATTGGTTGCCTTGAGGACATAGGCAACATCTTCCGCGTTTGCGTACACATCGGAGGGGTCACCCTCAAAGTCGGTGTCTGTGGTGCCAATGTAGGTCTGCTCTCCCCACGGGATGGTGAAGAACACCCGGCCATCACTTGGATGGAGTCCCACGATGGCGTGCGCGACTGTGAGTCGTTCCGCATCCACCACCAAATGAATGCCCTTGGTGGGACGAAGACGATTGGGCGTCTCATCTCCGGTCAGTGCACAGGTTCGATCAGACCATGGACCCGTCGCATTGAGCACAACACGTGCACGAATCGTTGATTCTTCGCCCGTCAACCGGTCCGTCACCACGGCGCCAGCAATGGCCCCTTGTTCCCGGGTGATACGCGTGACCCGAGTATGGGTTCTGACCACGGCACCGGCTTTGACTGCATCCAGTATGGTCTCAAGGGTCAAACGGGCATCATTGGTGGCACAGTCGTAGTAGACCGGAGCCCCCCGAAGCCCATCACTGCGCAGTGCTGGCTCCACCTTGAGCACTTCTTTTCGGGACAAGCTTTCGTGCATTTTTGGCGAGCGAAACAAGCTCAAACCGTCGTACAACCACATCCCCACATTGATGGTGAACATACCTCGGCGAGAGTCCTTGTACACTGGAAGAAGGAACGGAATCGGGTTGACCAGGTGAGGGGCTATCTGTTGCAGCACCCTTCGCTCGGCCACGGCCTCAAATACCAAGCCGACCTCTCCTTGTTCCAGATAGCGTAGGCCACCGTGAACCAATTTGGATGATCTTGAGCTTGTACCGCTCGCCACATCATCTTGATCCACCACGATGACGCGCAACCCCCGGCGGGCGGCATCTCGAGCGGCACCTGCCCCCGTGATTCCCGAACCGACAACCAGAAGATCAAACTCGCCTTCCATGGAACCTGGGTTGTATCGCGCCATATCGTGCCCCCGGAATTACTGGCGCTCGAGCGTTACCGTACAGGCCAAACCACCCGTTGTTTGATGGATGAACGAGATTTCCTTGGCTCCATCCCACTTGGCATTTTCTGGGTCCTCACAGGCAAAGCCAATGCTGCCCTCACTACCACCATCCGCCTTGCAGGAATCCATGTCAATGTCGAGTGACTGGGCTCCAGAGGGGTGCGACTGATAGATGATTCCATTCATCATAAAGTTACAGGCGAAGGCGTCGTCACCATCACGACTGCAGGGAAGTGCACCCACAACACCACCCTCAAAGGTGGTCTCATCAAACTCATTCTCCTGGATGACAAACTGGGCTGGCCACGCCTCATCTCCACACTTCATTCCGCCTTCCCAGTCCCCTTGAAGACCCGTACAACCAGTGAAAAAAGTGAGTGCCAACATTGAAATAGTGGTCCGCATCGGGTTCACGCCCTCCATAGACCAGTCACATAACCCGCCCCCCGGTTAGAGCGCGGACATGTCTTATCCTTCTCTGACTTCTCTTCAGCTACAACCATCGGACGATGGTTCCATCGTGCACATCAACCTCAATCATGGTCGCGTGAATGAGATGGGCTCAGTCGAACTAAAGGACTGGGAAATGCTGACTGCACACCTTCAAAACAGTGCGGCACGGGCCCTGGTCACCACCAGCGACAAAACCACACGCAGTGGAAAGTCGATCTTTATCGCTGGTGCCAATGTCACCGAACGGGTGGATTGGAATGTTGATCAAGTCAAAGCACATGTTCGATGGCAACGGGCCACCCTCGCGGCGTTGCGGGTTGCACCAGTGTTTCATATCGTGGTGGTGGATGGTCTTGCCCTTGGCTGGGGAACCGAATTCATGATCGCCGCCGACTACCGCATCGCGACACCAAACGCGCGATTCGCACTGCCAGAAACAGGCATCGGTATCCTTCCTGGAGCGGGTGGAACCAGCGAACTGTCACGGATCATCGGCCCACCACAGGCTCTTCGCCTGGGAATGACCGGCGAACAAATCGATGCGCAAGAAGCGCTGCGTATCGGGCTGGTCGATGAATTGGCGCCCACCGCAGAAGCCGCTCAAGAGAGAGCCATGGCTTTGGCCTCAATGGCAGCAAAGCGTTCACCGACGGCAGTCGGCGCATTCAAACAAGGTCTTTTGGCCAGCCTCTCGATGGATGAACCATCACGACGAGAACTGGAAGCTCAGGCCTATGAATTGTGTGTCGATGCGGGAGAGGCTGCAATCGGACGCAGTAACTTCAAGGCCATCACCCGCGGTGAAGCCGTGGCTTGGGGTCCCCGAAAACCACTCGATCGGTGACTACTCTGCCGGAGCTTCCTGTGCCGCGGCTTCTTCAGTGGGGTCTGCGGGTGCTGCGGGTGCTGCGGGTGCTGGCTCTCCCTTCAGCCGCAGCGAAAACTTCACGCTCATGTCGGGATACAAGGTCGAGATCAGAATGCTCGGATCCGGCACATTGTACTCTTGCCAGTTGAAATCAAGCTGACCTTGTAAGGTGAGGTCATCGCCCACGGTAACAAATGATGTGGGCACAGAAACCGTCTTCTTCGTGTCGCGAATCTTCAGGGTTCCGTTGAGGACAACCTTTCCGCGCTTGGCCTTGGCTTTCAGTCCCTCTACGCCACCACCGACACCCGTCACAGCAAACTCGATGGTTGGATATTTATCGGACTCCAGGCAAAACTCATGCATCTTTTTGTCACGAGGGCCCAGGTTGGTGGTCATCGACTTGGTTTGAACCACCAACGAGCCGGTCCCCGCATCTGAATCAAATGACCCGCCAAATTGCGCAGCCACACCATCGATCCCGTGTAGAGACGCCGTATTGTGGAAGGTGACTGCACTTCCGGTTTCATCAAACGTATATTTTGTCGCATCGGCGGCCGTACTCCAGGCCATGGCCGAACCAAAGAAGAGTGTATTGAACAATCGCATGCGTTTATCTCCTGACGGGTCGCTTTTAGGTGAAGACTAGGGTAACACAAGGGAACTATGTGGATAGCGGCAGTCGACGGCGCATTGCCGAACCATCACTACGATCAAGACGCGCTCATTGCGGGGTTCATTCAGTATTGGAGTGATCAGCATCACAATCCAGACCGCCTGACCCGCTTGCATCAAGCGGTACAGGTCGGCGAACGGCATCTCGCGCTTCCAATGGAAGCGTATCCAAACCTTACCTTTGGTGAAGCAAACAACACGTTCATTGAGGTGGGGACCGACCTCGGAGAACAAGCCATTCGGAGCGCGCTCGTCCAGGCAAACCTGGAACCCAACGATGTGGATGTCATCTTCACAACCACCGTTACCGGGGTTGCAACACCGTCGCTCGATGCGCGTCTCGTCAACCGGTTGGGCCTACGAAACAACGTGAAGCGCATCCCCATGTTTGGACTCGGGTGCGTGGCAGGGGCTGCGGGTATCGCACGAATGAACGACTACCTGAAAGGGCACCCCAACGAAGTCGCGGTACTTCTCAGCGTAGAACTGTGCTCTCTCACACTCCAACGTGGCGACTTCTCTGTGGCCAACCTCATTGCAAGCGGTCTGTTTGGCGATGGTGCTGCGGCGGTTGTGGGGTTGGGAGAACAGCGTGCACGAGACATGGGCTGCACCGGCCCCAGGGTGGTGAACTCACAAAGCCGGTTTTACCCCAACACCGAACGGGTGATGGGATGGGATATCGGCGACAATGGGTTCAAGATCGTGCTCGATGCTTCCGTGCCCGATGTCGTCCGCAAGCACATTCGTACCGATGTAGATGGATTCTTAGACGCCATGGATCTCTCGCGGTCAGATATCCACACGTGGGTGTGTCACCCCGGAGGGCCCAAAGTCCTCACGGCCTTTGAGGACTGTCTGGAGTTGCCAGAGAATGCCCTCGAACACACCTGGACTTCCCTCAAAGAAGTCGGAAACCTCTCGAGTGCCAGCGTATTGCTGGTTCTTCGCGACACCCTGGCTGCGGAGACCACCCCGACGGACAGCCTCGGTCTACTGATGGCCATGGGGCCGGGGTTTTGTTCCGAACTCGTTCTGTTGGAGTGGTAAGTCATGACCACGGCCATAGGGTTTTATCTCGTCATCGCACTGACCGGCATTGAGCGGTTGGCAGAGCTGATTGTGGGAAAGAGAAACCTACAGTGGAGTCTGTCGAAAGGTGGCGTCGAGTTTGGACAGGGACACTGGCCGTGGATGGTGGCTCTTCATACCGGACTACTGGCCGCCTGTGTGGTGGAAGTGGCATGGTTCGAACCGCGCTTTCAACCCCTACTCGGTGGAGCGATGTTGGTCGTGGCGCTCGGATGCCAGGGTCTGCGATGGTGGTGTATCCACACCCTGGGCCACCACTGGAACCCACGGGTCGTTGTCATTCCGGGGGCCCCCCGCATCACAGGTGGCCCATATCGTTGGTTTGCCCACCCCAACTATGTGGCTGTTGTAACCGAAGGCATCGCCCTTCCGATGATGCATGGCGCTTGGCGGACGGCCCTCGGGTTCACCCTCTTAAACGCACTGCTTCTCCGCACGCGAATCCAATGCGAAAATGAAGCCCTGAGAACCCACTTGGACACCCCATGAACACACAAGACGTCCACGCCGCACTCGCCCACTTGGCTGAAACTGAGCTCGGTTTGGACAGTGGGTTGGATGCCGGCGACCTCGCTGACCAATTGGACAGTGTGGCCCGATTAACCTTGGTGGTGGCCATCGAGGATCATTTCAAAATCTGTTTCGAACCGGAGGATGAAGAAGAAATCCGAACCCTGGAAAACTTGGTCACGCTGATACAACGAAAAGTGGGCAAACCATGAAGTCGACCACCTTGTTTTCGGCACTTCAGCGTGCAGCCAACCTCGACAAGCCAACTGCCGGGTACCGGTTCCTGGACCGAAAAGAGGGGGAAACCTGGCGCTCATTTCCGTCGGTGGCCGATCGTGCCGCACGCATTGCCCGAGGCTTGTGGCAAACAGGCCTGCGCCCTGGAGACACCGTCGCCATTGTACTTCCCACCAGTCCAGACTTTACCGACGTGTTCTTTGCCTGTGGCCATATTGGCGCAATCCCGGTCCCCCTGTATCCACCCGTACGGCTCGGACGCTTGGATGAATACTACGAGCGGACGGCGCGCATGCTGCAGGTCTCCCGCGCCTCCATCCTGGTCACAGATGCACGTGCGGGAAAGCTAATGGGCAATGTGCTGCCACTCTGTGCCCCGCCCTTGGGGCTCCATCGGGTGGACGACCTCGTTGAAGCGCTCCCCATGGACGCGCACCCGCCCGAATCTACCGATATCGCCATGGTTCAGTTTTCTTCCGGCACCACGGGTTCGCCAAAACCTGTGGCACTCACGCACCGTCATGTCTTGTCGAATGCCGAAGCAATCCTCAACAACTTCCCACGCAACGGAGACGAGGAGCCGAGTGGGGTGAGTTGGTTGCCGCTGTACCACGACATGGGACTGATTGGCTGCGTCTTCCCAGCCGTTCTGTATCCAGGCCCGTTGACCCTCATCCCTCCCGAAGCCTTCTTGGCCCGACCGGCAATTTGGCTCCGAACCCTGAGTCGCTACCGGGGCATGATTTCTCCAGCACCAAACTTTGCCTATGCGCTCTGTGTCGAACGGATTCGGGACGAAGAGCTCGAAGGCTGTGATTTGTCGGGCTGGTCCTATGCCCTCAATGGTGCAGAATCCATCGCTCCGCAGACCATGCGAGCGTTCAATGAACGGTTTTCACGGTGGGGCCTGCGCTCGGAGGCATTGACCCCCGTTTACGGATTGAGTGAAGCCGCATTGGCCGTGACCTTTAGCGACTGGCACGCCCCTTTTCGCACCCTCGAAATCGAACGAGATGCACTCATTGATGGCCACATCAAACCTGTCGACGGAGGGATGGAGATCACCAGTGTGGGTACTGCTCTTCCCGGCTTTGACATTGAGATTCGCAACACAGAAGGACAATCCGTGCCCGAAAACAGAGTGGGCACACTGTGGACCCGTGGGCCTTCTGTCATGGAACGCTATTTGGATGACACGCCCCCTCCCACCAAAGAAGGGTGGCTAAACACAGGAGACCTTGGCTTCATTCGAGAAGACGAGCTGTACATCACAGGACGCGCAAAAGATGTGATCGTGATGCGCGGCCGAAACCACGCACCCCAGAATTTAGAGAGCGCTGTCGATGGGGTCGAGGGCGTACGCACTGGCTGTGCGGCGGCGGTCGGAGATCTCGATGCAGGGGCGGAACGGGTCATCGTGTTTGTCGAAGCCCGCGGTTCCATTCGGGACAGCTTCGCGGAAGAATGTAGACAATCGATTCTCGGAGCCACCGGTATCGACCCAGACCTGGTCATCCCCCTGTCTCCGGGCACCCTCCCCCGCACATCTTCTGGAAAAATTCGGAGGGCGGAAACGCTCCTTCGCTGGAAAACAGGCGCGCTAATTCCCCCTGAATCCGTCAATACTGTACGGGTGGCGGGGGCCGTCGCAAAGAGCCTGTGGACCGAGTGGCAACATCGGATGAAATCCCGTGCTTGATCTGATCGTGGTGGGGGGCGGTCCTGCCGGATTGGCGGCGGCAATTCTTGGTCACCTTCGGGGCCTGAGCGTTCAGCTCTATGAGCCCAAGACGACCCCCATCGACAAAGCATGCGGCGAAGGACTGATGCCGCCCGCCTTGTTGACCTTGAAGCAAATGGGGGTGGAAACTCCAGCTGGCGTATCCTTTAAGGGGATTCGATATGTGGATGGACATACGAATGCTGACGGAGAGTTCAGTGACGGACCCGGCCTGGGTGTACGACGTACAGAACTCCATCGAGTGCTGTCAAACCGTGTGACTGAGCTCGGAATTCCGGTGGTGTCTGAATCCGTGACGGACTGGGCGCAGGATGAGGATGGCGTGACCGTCAACGGGACTCCGGCGCGCTGGATGATTGGAGCCGATGGTCTTCAATCAAGAATCCGTGCGCGCTTGGGGGTCAGCATTCCCGCGAAGTTTCCCGCACGTTTGGGGGTTCGACGACACTTTAAAATGGCACCCTGGTCCCCATTTGTGGAAGTCCATTGGAGTCCACACGCAGAGGCGTATGTCACCCCGGTATCCGACGACAACATCGGGGTCGCAATCTTGTACCATCGCGATGCTCCTCCCCCTGGAGAAGGCGAGGTTTGGGACCGGTGGATCCGTGCATTTCCCGATCTTCAAGCACGCTTGGAGCACCCACTCTCCGGTACCCGAGGCGCCGGACCATTCGAGCAACGCACATCGTCTCCGGTTGTGGGACGGGTTCTCTTGGTGGGAGATGCCGCCGGGTATTTGGACCCATTGACCGGAGAAGGAATTCGGCTTGGCTTTGATACCGCCGCCGCAGCCATTGACTGTATCCAGCGCGGTACACCCACCCGGTACGCCACAGAATACCACCGGGTCACCCGACGATATTGGTGGCTGACAGCAGGACTCCTCTGTATTCGAAGACAACCGTTCATCCGCGCGCGATTGGTCGGTATCTTGCGGGCTTGGCCCCGGTTGTTTCGCTTGTGTCTGGATGCGCTCAATCACAATGGTTCTTCGGTGACCATCCGCTCATGACCACACCACGCCAACAGTGGTCCATGGCCGCGGCCATCGTCGCCATACCCACCTTGGCCCTGACCATGGGTGCACTCAGCGCAAACCAACCCATCGGTGTTCTTCTGGCGATGGCAGAGCCATTGTTGTTTGCAACCTTAATGACCGTGGTGGCAGTCACCCTCCTCCACCTTCGGCATGGCATGGCCGCAGTCATTCTCACTTCAGCCGTAGTGGGGACCGTGGCCTTACACCTGCCCACCGAGCACCACCAACCTACCGGAGATGGGCCCCAATGGCTCCGGGTGCTGCGCGGATGTGCGCTTCTGTCCAAACCCGCAAAAGCACCCGTCCGGCTTCTCACCTGGACCATCGATGATTCGGTCGGTGTCGAGCAGTCGATGGAACGATTCCTTGAACTCCAGCCCGATATTATCGTCATCAATGGCACCGATGATCCAGCGGTCGGCAGCCGCCTCGGCGCTGCTCTCAATGGTGAGGTAAAATTTTTTCCCAGCGATTCCACTGCAGGGGGCATGACCGCTGTAGTTCGGGGCAGCTTTCAGTACTGCGGAGGAGATGACGACCACTGGACAATGCCACTGCCCTCGGCACAAAATGGAGGCGGGCAAGGGCTGATCACTTTTCCTCATGTACAAGATGTAGGCGTGTTTCCGCTGATCATCACCCGTCTCGATACCCCCTCTGGAATCAACGATTGGATGGAATGGGGACACCATGTGATCAGTGGGGCCAAGGACATTGCGGATGCTGCATCCGTCATCGGAACCCGAAAGATGGTGTTGATGGGAGACCTACAAATACCGGCCCGAAGTGCCCCTTTGGCCACATCGATTGGGAAGACCGGCCTGCGCCCCATCCACTCCGAGCCCAACTGGCCCACACAGGTGTTGGGGGCGCCCTTTCTGCCGCTGCACGCCCGAGACCAAGCATGGGTGGGTAGCGGATGGCACGTACAGGCAGCCCGTGTACTGCCCAGCGAAGGGCAGATCCGGGCACCGATCGTATTCGACTTGGTACCCGACACATCCAAGGCGCCCTAAACGCACTTAGGCGGCAGCATCTTCCTCGGGGGTCCAATCTCCGCGCAAAGGCGGCAGATTGCGGCGCTGCAGCAGAATCTTTATACCCAACACCGTTACGGCCAACGAAAAATACTGGGCTGGCGTGAAACCAAAGTACCGGGTGTCGGTTTCGATATGGCGGAAGTAGTCCAATACAAATCGGACGGGGCCATAGGAGAGACACACCCAGCCCACAAAGTAGCCGGAGTGCCGGGGAATCTTGTCCTTAAAAGTGAACCAGATCGCCATCGCACCGGACCAAATCGCCTCATAGAGTCCCAGGTCATGACAGGCCACGGTGGAGCTGCCATAAGAGGTCGGGCAGATACCGTAGACGCCCAGATAAAATTCCGTCTCAATGCCTGGGTGGTCGTGAGCAACGAAACAGCCAAAGCGACCAAACATCCAGCCGGTCATCATGCCGTAGGCGATCGGATCACCATATGCCCAGAAATCAACTTTGTGCTTTCGGAAGAAGATGACCATCAAGGCCACTGTCGCGATGAAGCCGCCGTAGCTCGACAAGCCGCGCCACACCTTCAAGAGCTCAGGCAAATCATCCGCTGCGGGCAAAGAGCCCGAGGCGAGGGTCTGAAACATGGCCATAAACTTGGCGGGATCATTGACCATGTCTTCTGGGTAGTAGAACAGCAGATGACCCAAGTGGCCACCAATGAACACACCGGCCACAATCCAACCCACCACTTGGTTGATGAGCTCTGGATCGAACCCATCGCGCGCTGCTTTGTTGCGGGCCACTCGGGCACCAAAGACAAAACCAAGAGCGACGAGTATTCCAAAGCCGTGAACTGTCAGCGGACCAATGGGGATCGCCACCCGTTCCCAGAATGGAATCAGTGGGGACATATGGAGCACCTCCGAGGCCACGGCTGTAACCCACTCACCTCAAGGAAGCGGCAAGCGAAGAATGAAGCAGGCACCACCCTCTTTGTTTTCCAGATAAAGCCGCCCACCGTGCTCTGTGGCAATGGTCCGACTCACAGCCAAGCCCAACCCCGTTCCACCATGTTCGAGCTTGCTGCTGAAAAATGCCTGAAAGATATGCTCTCGCTTTTCCTCCGGCACGCCGGGTCCATTGTCACGCACCAGAACTTCCGCCCACTCCTCGGACCGAGACACCGACACATCGATGCGTGGCATGGGAGACGACTGACCGGTCAGTGCATCCGCCGCGTTCACCACCAAGTTGAGAACCACCTGTCCGAGTCGCTTGGGAGAGCCCCGTACCTGAACGGTCTCTTCATCATGAATATGTAGCTCGGCCTTGTACTTGACCCGCAAGCCAGCGATTCGACAGGCATCCCGAACCACGGTCGATAGATCAACCAAGCTCTCACCAATCTCCTCACCACCGGAGGATGCGAGTGTTCGCATTCGCTTCACCACATCCGTGATCCGCGTGATGCCATCCAAACACTCTTCTATGAGCTCAATCGCGCCATCTGCATCCACCTCTCCTGAGCCCATATCGTCACGTAGAATCGATAGATTTGCCATGAGATAGGTCGCTGGATTGTTGACCTCGTGGGCCACCTCTGCAGCCATCAGGCCCAACTCGGCGAGCGCAGCAGAACGAATCAAATCTCGCTGAAGATTGTATTCTCGGGTGTAGTCTTGCCCCACAAACAGTCGGGCAATCCGGCCACCACTGTCATCCAATACCTCCACCCATTGACCCCGAAGCCAGCGGGCTTCCGGCATTTTGGGATGGAGGTGATATTCAACCACCTCGGCTTCATTGATGACATCGGGTGGATCCGCATCCAGGAGCGCACGCAACGGCTGTCCCCTGTATGCGCCCTCAGAGATATCCAAGATACGGGCAGCCCCTCTGTTGATACGCTGAATAAGCCCCTGTTCATCTACAGCGATCGCCAGGTTATCCACCCGATCGAAGACCGCGGCATGAATTTTTTCGAGATTCTCATTGATGTTGCTGGGTGCCATGGTCATCTCGGTCATTTGTTGTCCGTATCAAGGGTTGTACCAGAGTTGGAACGCGATACCAACGGTCCATGGATTCTCTGTCTTTGACTGGCCAAACTTGGTCTCTTCGCGAGGTCACACTCGACGACGCGCGGCGCCTTGAAAACCAACTCCAACTTCATCCGGTGGTCGCCCGATGCCTCGCCGCACGTGTCACCGATCCAATTCAGGCCCGCACCTGGCTTCGACCGTCCCTTGACCACCTGCATGATCCTGCATTGATCGCCGGAATGGATATCGCCATAGATCGCATAAAAACTGCAATAATCAACAAAGAGCGCATTCGGATCGTGACCGACTACGATGTCGATGGAACCACCTCCAGCCTGATCATTCAAGGCACTTTGAGGCTTCTTGGCGCTGGAAATCAAGTGGACTACCACATCCCGGATCGTTTCAAGGAAGGCTACGGATTCTCGGAAATCGCGGCAAACCAAGCCGGAGATGATGGCATCGGATTGATCATCACCGCAGACATTGGCGTACGCGATCACACCGCAGTTCGGACGGCCTCCGCTCGGGGCGTAGACGTCATCATCTGCGACCACCACCTTCCCGCTGGAGAATCTGTCCCCACAGAAGCTGTAGCGGTCTTGTGCCCACCCCAAGAAGGCTGCGGGTATCCCAACAAGGCGCTGGCAGCCTGTGGGGTATCCTTGAAGCTTGCCCAAGCCCTACTCGAAGACCACCCGAAGAAGAGTGCCATCATTCGCTCTATGCTGAAGATTGCAGCCATTGGAACGGTGGCCGATGTTGTGGACCTATCTACATCCGAAAATCGAGCGATCGTGTCCTTCGGACTGAGAAGTTTGCAGTCTGGAAACCATGTCCCCGGACTTCGTGCCTTGATGGATGTCGCGGGTCTTCAAGGGGAAATCAGTGCCAGTGACCTGGGATTTCGCCTGGGTCCGCGCATCAATGCTGCGGGTCGATTGGCGCAAGCCACAGCGGTCATCGAATTGTTCGATGAACGGGACCCTGGGCAGGCACGGGCCCGGGCGCAAGCCCTCGATGACCTGAACCGGGATCGCCAAGAAATCCAGCGTACTTTGGTCCAGCGCTGTTTGGAACAACTGCCCAACCCGCCCCCTGACTTTGTCACACTCTGGGGGTTGGAGTCCGACGGTTGGCACCGTGGCGTGGTTGGAATTGTAGCCGCCAAGGTCCGGGATGCGCTGAACCGACCCGTCGCCATCGTGTCGGTGGCGGGTGACGAAGCGCGGGGAAGTGTACGGGCCACCCCGAGTTGCCACGCTGTACGCGCGCTCGATTCGGCATCAACCCACTTGCTGGCCTATGGTGGGCATCCTGCTGCTGCGGGGTTCTCCGTTCGAACGGAGCACCTTGAAGATCTCCGGGAGCAACTCAACCAATGGGCGGGAGCCAACAGCGAACCCGGCAGCTGGACACCCAGTATCGAAGTGGATGCCATCTGCGATATCGATCACTTGCGGCATCCCGATATTGACCTGCTCGCACAGGGCTTGTCGGACTTAGGGCCTCATGGCAAAGGCAACCCAGCACCCGTACTGCAACTAGACAATGTACGGATCTCAGATCCCAGACCCATGGGAGAAAAGCACCTGAGAATGCGAATCGGAGAGATGGATGCTGTGTGGTGGAATGGTCGAGAACACACCCACACATTGACCCAAGGACCCGTCTCACTCATCGGTAGCCTGGGCTACAATTCCTGGCGAGGAAAACGGACCGTTCGCTTCACCATCGCGGATGGGCGAACCGTTACGGCTGAGCCATCTGCTCCAGCGTCTCCCGAAGGTCTTTGATCGTTGCACCCGGCGGTGCAACCAAATCGAATGCTTCCGGTGCTTCACTGAGCGAGCCCCAACGTTTGGCATTGAGCCGAACAGTCCATCCAATGCGGGGCATCGTCACTTCAATCGATGCGGGAAGAACCACCTTGTCCTGACGCATCTGTCCGTCGTAGTTCACTTGAAGAATGGGTTCGCCAGACGGTTCTTCATAGCCAGACTGCTCCATTGGCGGATCCACCCGAAGCTGTCGAACCAAGCCAGACTTGGGGTCGATGACTGCACGAACCCGAATTTCATCCGGCCCCAGCATGACGATCACAACACCATCATCCTCAAACACCGTTCGACCAATGTGGAGGATTTCTGCATCGACCAACGGCAACTTACCCGTCAAAATCGCCAGGAAATCATCGATCCCGACTTCGCCACCCGTGATGCGCTTAAGCACCTCACTGGCCTCATGCCCTGCATAGAAAATGCGATCCCGCTGAGACCAGACATGAAGCGACTTGCCATCACTTGTCGACGTCATCAGGGGGGTACCGAACGGAGAATACAGCTCGATACGAAACCGATCAGGATGGTCAAACAGCATGGATACTGGAATGGTGACCTCGCGCTCACCCGTGTTTACCGTCAGGCTGAAACGACCATTCATCGCATCCATCATGGGGCGCGAACGGGCCATCGCTACAACGACCTCGGGGTCGCCCACAGGAACCATGGGACCCCGTGGCTTGGCGCATGCCAGCGCAAACCCCAACAACATGAGCCACCACAGCTTCATCGATCCATCTCCCCAGCCTTCGCACGGCAACTATCCCGATGCGCCCGAACCGCCTCATCTTTGGGGCTCAAACGGACGGCTCTTTCAAGAATCGGAAGCCCTTGAGAACAGTTTCCTTGTCGGGCCAATACCCAACCAAGTGTGTCCCAGTATCCACCGATTCGAGGCTGGTGCTGCAATGCTTCTCGAGCGCGTGACTCTGCACGATGAAGATCCAGTCCTTGTTCAGCGTGCACCCAAGCCCATAGATTGAGGGCTGGAGCGTAGTCTGGGGCACGACCAAGCACCTGTTCAATCCAAGGGACAGCAGCGGCTGCACCATCTCTCTCCAAATAGATCTGGCTCATGATGTACAACAGCCGCGGATCATCGGGATGGGTGGACAAGCTCTTTCGAACCACCCGTTCGCCTTCCGCCCACTTTTGTTGCTCGATCAACCCAATCGCACGACTGATCGGGTCTCCCAAAGCGGGTGCGCGACCCGGTGGCGATGAGGGTTCACCTTCTGTGAGAGCCTGCTGGGCGCGCTCCAATGCGGTACGACTGCCAGGCCCGAGTTCAGCCCCCAAAGATTCCGACATTTCCAAGGCACGAACGGTTCCCAGGTGATCCCCAATCAAACTGCTCAACAAACCGGAGGTCATCCACGCGGCAGCCGCTGCAGGATTCGCTTGTACAATGTCATCGAGCCCAATCAAAGTGTGTGCAATCCGACGACCCACCGACGCGGCCCGTACAATTGGGGTCACAATAGAGAGGTCCTGAGTGGAGAGACTCAGCGCGGCCAAGAAATCATCCACCGATCCAGATGCATCGCCCGCGACCAACCGCAGTTCTCCACGCCGCCGAAGTTCGACAACATCGGCTGTCTCCTTTTGGGTCCAGCGCGCAAGCAATGGAGACACCTCAAGATCCTGATCACGGCGAAGCTCATCCGCGATCAGCGCCGCTTGAGCTTCCCAGGCATCGCCCAACTCCATGGCCTTTCGCAAAGCATTTCGACCCACTTCCTTCTCGCCGAAGGCCAACTCTAAGCGGCCATGCGTCAACCAAGGGCCCGACCGTTCGGGTGCCATCTCTGCTGCATTCGACATCCATTTTCTCGCCGCGGCCATATCACCACGGGTCATCGCCACTGCACCGAGAGCCATCACAATACGGGGCTCATCGATATCAAACACCCGGGCACGAGAAAGAGACTGTGCGGCACCCTCGAGATCCCCCGATGCTGCCAAAATCTGCCCGCGTAAATAGTGTGACCTCGCCACACTGGGAGGAAGGACCGTCGGTGGCGGGTCCGGCGAAGGAATCCGCTGAACGGGAGAGCAGGCAAAGACCCAACCAATCAACCACGCCAAATTAGCCATTGATGAGTTCCCGGTGCCACAATTTCGCTGCCCCCATACGCAGGGGCCAGGTCAGCGCATGCAAACACAACGCAATGGCCGCAACGAACAATGCGGAAATCGAGACCCATTGACTGCCCGTGATCGCGACGCCCTTCACCTCCGAAGCCAGCACCAAGTAGACCGGGTACGCCTCGATTCCGATGACGGCAAAAACCAACGAGAGACTGACCACCATGAACAGAACCCCGGCAGGACCGGAGGCTGCGCGGGCCGCGTTATCGACTTTGAAATCAGGGAACATCGCTCCCATGCCCACTGCAATCCCTGCGATACCAAGGGACAAGAACAGGGCGGTTCCAGCCGCTACAGCCATCAAGAAGGAACCCGCACCCAAAATCCAGGTGGAGGTAATCGCCAACAGTTCACCCACAAAAATCATCGGGATGAGACCCGGTAGAATCTTGGCCCAAAGGTACTGCTTGGCGGTCAACGGACTGGAACGAACAATCCACCAGGCTCGGCCTTCCATACTCACCGCGGTGAACTGGAACCGGGCAGCCAAAGCGGCCATCACAAAACCCACCAAGCCCAATACAGCAAACGCCAGGACATTCCGGAACGTACCCATCCATGGGCCACGCACCACATCGACCGGCAACGCAGCAACGCTGACGAGCGAAATGATCACAATGCTACCCACCAAGAGCAGTTGACTCCACTGACCCGGATCGCGAACAAAGGTCTTCACGTCCTTGACCACGATGGCCCGCTGGGCGGGCAGCAACGGACGGGTCACAAAAGAGAGAATCACATCCAGCCATCCTGCTTTGGCGAGACGGGCTTCCCGAGCCTCTTGAGAACGGGCACGACCTTTGTCATACAGGGCCGTGGTTATCCATCTCCCAACCCCTGTGGCCGCAATAGCGCCCGACAGCAGCAGACCCAAGGTGAGCATATCAACCGGTCGCCCCTGAAGGGCTCCGATCAGTAAATCGGAAGCCCAGCGGGGCGGGATCAGCAACGGAACCGGAGCCTGAAGTTCGGCGACATAGGCGGCCAACGAGTCGAAATTGCTTGCATCCACAAGTTGCTCGGGTCGCAGTGTCCGGATCATGACAACGACAAACACGAGCGCCATGATGCCTGCAAACAGCATCAGTTCCCGTAGACGACGAGCGGGGAACACCGTGACCAGCAAGGATGCGACCACCACCCCCACCGATACTGGCACCGCTACAAAGCAGGGGAGCACAATGGCCAACATACAATAATACTCGGCCCCAGATCCGTAGGTCAGCCCATAGGCAATGAACACAGGGAGACCGAACACGATGATCATCCAACTCGACTGGGCCAAGGTGTCGATCAAGCGGGCGTGATGAAACTGCGATCGAGGGACAGGTAGGCTCAGAAGCAGCTCGAGATCATCCGACAAATAGTAGGTAGAAAGTGCGGTCACAGTGTTGGAGAAACACAGCAGCCCAAACATCCCCATGAGCAACAGTTCCAGCAATTTCCGGGTGAGAATCGGGCCAAAAACCTCGACCTCATGAAAGGAGCCGATCAACCAGATCATCAAGGCGAACAAGCCCACCCAGAAGGCGAGTCCAAACGCGAGAAACAAGACACTCGCTGCCCGCATCTTGCTGTCCGCACGCTTCCAGCGATTCAGCAAGCCCCGGACACGGGGGGACAGCAGGCGGGCGATGCCCCCCATGCTCACTCCGTTGGTGGGGTCCATGCCCCCGAGTTTACGCGTTCACCTTCTTGGATGGTGCGACGAATATAGGAACGCAACAGCTTGTTTCTCTGAGCACCACCCACCAATGCTCGCAAGTCCTCGTACAGGGCTGGGTCGTGCGCAAGAAGGCCCAATGTACCGTTGCCTTCTTCCAACGCTTGGGTGGTTCGACGGAGCGAAGCCACCGTCGCCGCCAGATCATCGATCACCGCCGCTTTGTCCGGATCGTAAATCATTGCGTGAACCATAGAATCTTCATTCTTGATGTCGTCCGTCAGCTGCGCCAACGCCCCCGCCAGCCGGCCCAACTGTTCGGCCAACGCAGCACCATCTTCTCCATAGATGAGTTCATTGGCCAGACCATCACCGGTCTTGACCTCACCCATGACATCCGACATTCCCCTCGATGCGTTGTCCAGACTGCGCAGAATCGATTTCACGCGCTTGGGCATCTCTTCGTCATACACCAGCGCATTCATCAAGCCTGAGCCCTCTTGGGCCCCCTTCAGCAGTCCCTCGAGGTGGCCCATACTCTGACCCACCTTGGCTTGCATCGCTTCTTCGTCGGTCCCCAACATGAGGTCGAATTTGTGAGAAATACTGGAGGTGTTGTGTAGAATATCTTCGAACTTTTTGGTGTAGCCAAGGAAGTCCAACGGTGCGCGAGTGGTCATAAAGTCGCCATCAGCAAGACCATCTTCCGAGGGGGTTCCCATCGAGAGCGATACATACTTGTCGCCCAACACACCCACCGTATCAATGCGCGCCTCCGAGTCTGTTCGGATGCGGTCCTGGTAGCGAGCCATGATGCTCATCTCGACCGTGAGTTCCTTCTGCTCCATGTTGTCCGAGAATTCAATCCGGCTCACCTCACCGACATCCCAGCCAGCCAAACGAACCACTGCACCTTCTTTCAGGCCGGCGACGTCTTCCCATTTACCATTGAGCCGATATCGATCCTCCAGAATATCTCCGGAACCGCCAAGCACAAACACTGAGACCAAGGTCATCAAAGACAATCCGATCACGAAGATTCCCACCTTCATATTCTGACGATCAGTTGCCTCCACAATTCCTCCTGAAGTCCACTATACCCAAGGCCGATGGTTGA
>Ga0315320_10000815_pt1 | contig 25668 bp, 30 predicted proteins | sample M140m21515metaG_FD_203458 | JGI IMG/M metagenome (GOLD analysis project Ga0315320, IMG submission 203458) | Ammonia-oxidizing marine archaeal communities from Monterey Bay, California, United States - M1 40m 21515 | ecosystem: Environmental > Aquatic > Marine > Coastal | place: USA: California... | reverse complement strand
GTCCTCTACAAGTTAAATGATATACAAATGAATCTCTACTTTGAATCAATTCATATCCAGCTAATATCCATCTCTGAAAGATATCACTATCTTCATATGGGAATGGTGCGAATAATGGGTCATGTCCGCCGATTGATTGAAAATCTTCTTTGTATAAAATCCAAGGTGCAAACATACCTTTAGAAGTTTGGTTACTATATTCACTTTGTGCATTTGTAACAAATTCTTCAAATGCTGGAATATCCAAATCATCGAAATCCATTCCAAAGTTTTGTACAATCTTTTCGTTACCTGGTGGATGTAATGGTGGTTCTATTCTAGTACCACACACTACCTTTCCTTTATCTAAGTGTTTGAGTAGATTTTCTAAGTAGTTTTCACTCACAATCATATCAGCATGAAGAATACCAATGATTTCGTTTTTAGCCATATCAATACCTACATCATATAAGATGGTATGTCCTACTCTTTCTTCACTTTGATATAATACTACATTCGTGTCTTCTCTTTCTATTGATTCCAACCATTCAAATGTACCATCCGAAGAGCCATCATCTAATAGTACTAACTCCAATGTTGGATAGTACTTACGAATTGAGGTATATGCGTTCTTAATATGTTTTAAGTTGTTATACGTTGGAACTACTAATGTAACTTTATTTATCATTTATGCAAAATTTTTGACTAAATCCTCTACTATCAATATCATTTTAGGTTCTGCAATTGCAGCTTCTTTAATAACATCTTCATGTGATATTTCAATTATTTTTCCAATCACACCTAAGTCTGTTATCAAGGACATGGAAAAGCATTTAATGCCCATATGGTGAGCTACAATAACCTCTGGTATTGTTGACATACCTACTGCATCTGCTCCAATTATTCTCAAATGTTTATATTCAGCTGGAGTTTCGTATGTTGGGCCTGATAGTGCTGTTAGTACACCCTCGTGGACTTTTATATTGTTATTTAATGAAAATCTTTTAGCATGAGATATTAAATCTTTATTATATACTTTACTCATATCTAAAAATCTTGGGCCTAAATCATCTTCATTCTCACCAAGTAATGGATTATCTCCCATCATATTAATATGGTCATTTACTAGCATAATATCACCAATCTCAAAATTTTCATTCATACCACCGGTTGCATTTGATGTAATTAAGGTGTGTATTCCTAAAAATTTCATTATTCTGATTGGGTATGTAATTTCTTTCATAGAATACCCTTCATAAAAGTGATTTCTACCTTGCATTGCAACGATTGGTTTACCACTCATATATCCAAATATTAAATTACCACTATGTCCTTTTACCGTTGGTTTTAAAAAGCCTGGTATGTCTTCATATGGAATAGATAATTCTATTTTAATATTTTTTATCGCACTACCAAGACCACTTCCTAGAATAATTCCAATTTTTGGATTAAAGGATATCTTTGACTTAATAAAATCTAAAGTTTCTTTATAATTCATTTTTTATTCTATTTTTAATGTCAGTTGTACTTATTCCTTTTGTGTAAGCTAAATAAACTAATAAAATTGAATTGTCATCTAACCAATCTTGAGTAAATTCCATTTGCTTGTAGTAGTTACCACCTGCCCAATCATCACCAATTGCAACGATATCTGGTTTAACTAGTAATATTGATGGTTTACTATCAGACCCACCAGTATTTTTTATTACTTTACTTACATACTTACATGAGAGTAGAGATTTTTCTCGTTCATCATAACTCATGATTGGTGGTCTTCCTTTATATTCTGTAATAAATTCATCTGTATTTAGAGATACTATTACTTCATCTGCCAATAGTGAACATTGTCTTAAAAAGTTTATATGACCATAGTGAAATATATCAAATGTACCACCCGTATATAATTTTTTCATAATTCTTTAAAGTTTATTTTATTTTTTACTAATTCTAATTTCATTTCCTCTATATCGTTGGTATGTGTACCATCACCACAATAATCATCATATAACCTAGTTGGTATTTTTATTACAGATAGACCATCATTTATACATTTATCATATAATTCAAACCCAAGTAAGTGTTCTATATATTCTTGAACTTCTGGTATTGGAAAATATTTACTTAGATTTTTAGGATTAATTGCAAGTATACTACCATTTATACCTATATCTCGTTTAGGGTATCTAACTGGATTAGGAGGACATTTCCAATATGCCCATCCTAAATCAAACTGATTAGATAGTAAAAATTTTATAGTGTCCCCATTTGTAAAATAAGAATCCTCATCTAATATCAAAACCTTAGTATCATAGTTTTTAACAATATTATAAATTTTATTAATTCCTTCTGTAAAATAATAACCGTTCAATGAAGAGCCTGCTGCACTTAGTTTTTTAAAATTATATGTTTTTTTGTCTAAGTAACAAGTTACTCCTATACTTTTAAATTTTTCTATATCCAAATCATATTCAGATGAGTCGGTATCGTACAAAAATAAACACCTTACATCTATATCAGGAAACATATGTTTAACTGATTGTATAGATATGAATGTTCTATCAGTTCTTTTATAATTTTTATAAAAAATTATCATTTTCCGTAATTTTCTAAATAATATTTTAAATCTTCTGGTGTACCTAATCCCCACATTTTAGGAATATCAAAAGTACGAATCTCTTTGTTATCTTCAATTGCCTGATTAAATACAGGACAAACATAAAACTCTCCATTTACTCTGATATCCTTTTCAATCATTTCTTCTGCATACTTTACAAAATCAGAACCATTCTTCCAATAGTAATATCCAACTGTTGCAATATCTGATATAGGATTCTTTTCAGCAACTTCAGTTACCAACCCTTCATCATTTACTTTAGCAAAACTCCATTTAGGATGTGTTGCTCTAAACGATACTATACCACCATCTGCATCAGTTTCATTCATCTTATACATAAACTCAGTTGAATCCCATTCACAAAACTGGTCTGAGTTAGCAAAGAATAAAGGATTATCATTATCAATGTATTCTTTTGCTAATAGAGCAGTACAAGCAGCACCTTCAGTCATTTTATCTACTTCTACAATCTTTGAGTTTGGAGCTATTAGATTAAGTAATGTATCTAAGTTGTATTGTTCTCTATGTTCCTTCTGAACTACGAATATGAAATTAGCATCCATATTAAGATTCTCTACCACAACTTGTATCATTGGTTTACCTTCAACATCAATTAATGGTTTAGGAAATGTATATCCTGCTTTTTGAAATCTACTACCAGCCCCAGCCATTGGGATTAGTATATTTAGTTTTTTATCTTCCCACTTAGGGTTATCGTTTGTTTTTCCCATTTCTATTTCTGTTAGTTTTTTAAATATATTTGTATAAGTTACTTCAGTCGGATTTTTTACTCTCAACACATGAGCTTTAGAACGTGATGCTGCAAGTAATCCATATGGTGAATCCTCTACTATTAAAGTTTCAGATGGTAAACATCCCATTTTTGATATTGCCCTCCAATACATCTCTGGATGAGGTTTGGAGTTTTGCACATCTTCGTTTGATATAATATAATCCATATACTCCATTAAACCCAACTTTGAAAGTACAGTCAATACTGTCTTTCTGATTGAGTTGGAGCATACTGATATCTTGTATCCCTCATCTACCAATGCACTCATTAGTTGTTGAAGATTTTGACTTGGTTGCAGTTTTTTTAACATTTGTAAAGTCAACTTTTGTTTACTTTCCCAAATTTGTTTGTGCATTTCAGTTGGTAATCCCTTTCGTTCACTTAACATATCCAACTTTTGAAATGTTTTTAATCCATCATATGTTGATAAGTGTTCTTTCCAACTAATTGCATAATCATCACCCAATGCTTGATTAAGTGCATCATAGTGGATATTCTTAGCCTCAACCAATACACCATCTAAATCAAATATTACTAATTTTGTTTTCGTGTTCATATTATAAAATTTTTATACATTTTTGGCTTATACTTATTATTTCTACTTAACCAAAGATTTTTCTTTTTCCAAAATATATCATTTTCATCATCCAACTCCCTACATATAAAATTTGATTTTTTATCCAATCCTAAATCAAATAGTTTTTTAGTAAATGCAAATTCAGGATATGGCACGTTTACATTCTTTATTTTGAATAAGTTTATCATATCATCAATATCACCTTCCATAAAATAATCGGTAACATAACCATTTTCATGAGTCACATATGAATAAAAATTAATACAATCTTTTTTAAATAGATTTATTAGTTTTTTATAATCAGATGGATAAAAATCTTGTCTCCATTTTATAACTCTATTATAACCCATTTCTTTGGCCTTAAGCATTCCATTTAAACTAGATACCAACTGTAAGTTTAAATTACTTGTTCCTTTATTATATGGATATTCATTATATATAACAACATCCGTGTCTGAATAAACATTTTTATCTATTTGGTCTATCCAAGTTGAAAATATAATAGGAAATCCATTCCAATATTTCTTTATATCAATAACATTATCACCAATTGTTGGCCCTTGAACTATTAAACAACTCTCCATGTTTAAAATATACAATCTTTTTTATGATACTTAGACCATTCAAATGCAAATTCTCGTATTGGATTACCATGTACAAATTCAGATATAGATGAACCTACATCAATATATTGATTTGTTGGATTTATTTTCCATAAAATATCTATTATAATTTCCGATAAAGGGCCTGCAGATATAATGAATAGTTCATTATTTACATCTTTATAGTAATCTACAATAGATTGTCTGAAATCATCTCTTAAATTTTCATAAAACTCTATACAATTATCTGGTATTGGTAGATGACTCTTTACTTCCATTGGAAACCTACTAATATCAGTTGTATGATTTGATATTAAGTGTATTGGAGTTTTTAAATTTGAAAAGAAATTCATAAAATTAGAATAATTTCCGTTTACAAATAAATTTGAAAATGTAGTATTGTCTTTTTTAGTGTTCATCAAACTCAATAAATAATCCCTTCCTTTTGTATCACAACATCCACATGATATACCAAAATAAACATTATCATCCTGCAAAGATATACATTCGAGTAAATCACTTCCAAGAGATGTTAGATAATCAGGAGATATCCATTTATCTGCTCCATTTTTTTGTCTACCTTGCATTATAGCAATTTCACCATCTGCAAATCTACTAAGTGCAAATGGTTTATTAGAATGAACCAAATCTATAAGTTCCTTAAAATCTTGTTTAAAGTTTTGTATCATTTCTTAATATTTTTAACACCTTAGAAGATGTGTCACCATCTCCATATGGACATTTACTACTAATATAAGGATTTTCTATGAGCTTTCCAAATAAATCTTTTAAATCTTGTGGAGTTTCGCACATATGTAAATGACCTGTTTCTAAACCTTCAGGTCTTTCGGTTGTTTTTCTACATACAATTACTTTCTTATTAAAGAATGAACCTTCTTCTTGCAAACCACCACTATCTGAAATTATTAAGTTACATTTGATTAACGTATTAATTAAATCAGTATGTTTCAATGGTTCAACCACAGTTACATTTTTTAAAATAGGTCTATGTTTCTTTACATTTGGATTTGGATGTATTGGTAATACAAATTTATAGTTTGGATATTCAATTGCAAGTTTTTCTATTTCTTCAAACCATTCATTCATCCAATGATGATTTTCTCTACGATGTAATGTTATCAATACAATATTTTCCATCGTTGGTTTAGGAAAACTTATCAAATTATCTAATACTGAGTTACCTACTATGTGAATCTCACCATGTACCTTTTCATCTTTCAGATTTTGTGCAGATAATTCAGTTGGTGTAAAGTTAACATCAGATATTCTAGCTATCATCTGTCTATACCCTTCTTCTGGATATGGATGTTGTAAGTTACCACTTCGTAAACCTGCTTCTAAATAATAGATTCTAATCTTACGATTAAATGCAGCTAAACCACAACCAAATACAGAACCAGTATCACCTTGTACTAATACTCCTCTGAAATCTCCATTTGGAAATTGTAACATACAATCTGAAATAATAGAATCTAATCTATTTGAGTTTTCTGATATTGTTATCTTATAGTCAACCTCTACATCTTTTAACAAATCAGTATGCTGACCTGTAAATAAAAGTTTATACTCACTTCTATTCATAAGTTTGACTAAAGGTTTAATCTTTAACCATTCGGGTCTAGTCCCAAAACATAATAATATTGGTTTATTTTTCATATATTAATTTCCAACCCTTTAATCTTTGTTCTCTGAAATGTCTATTCATTAGGTATTTAGATGGTGTACCATCTACTCCTTTTTGGTTTGACTCCCATATAGAATTCTCATCTGCTCCATATTTATTACCCTTCAAACTACCCCATAGTTCCTTGTCATCAATTGGATGAGGAGGTACAAATGTAGGAATATTAGCATATTTTTGTAACATATAAGAAAAGTGCATATCCTCACCACATATATTATACTCTGGATTCGGTAGTTCTCTTACTAAATAAGATAACCATTCTTTTTTGAAAAACCAACTATGACCAACAAAGTCAACTTGAACAGGTTCGTTATTATTTCCTTTATTGGGCCAACCAACTCTAACATATGGTTCAAAATAAGATGATTCATGTGGAGGTTTTGGCTGAGGATATATTAATCCGACTGTACCTAATAATCCTTCATTGGTTTCCATTGTTTTCATACAATTTTCCAACCATCGTTTACCAGGAATAGTATCATCATCAAATACCACAACATATGGATTTCTAGCATTCATAGCAAAATAAAACCTTGCCCATACTCCAAAATTATAGTTACAATATGCAACTGGTATTTCCATTCCGATATCATAATTTAATAAATCGTTATCACCTGGGTTATTATACCATAGTAAGATTTCATCAGGTGGTACTGTTTGATTTTTTAATGCTTCCAATTGTTCGTTTAGGTTATCTCCTCGTTTGTAACCATTTAATATTGCTGTAATCATTTTTTTATTCCTTTTATCATTTCATATTCATCAAAAACAGGTGGGCCTCCCCATTTAGAAAACCACTTTTGAGAATTGTTAAATTCTGCTCTCATCTGTCTTTCAGATGATTGATTATTATTTTCCTCTAATCTATGTGAACCCCTAGCTCCAAAATGCCAAATTAAAGATGTAGTTGGTAAGATAAATCTAAACCCACTTTGTAACATTCTTAGGAATAAATCCATATCATCCCAAGATGCAGGAGCAAATAATGGGTCATTTCCACCAATCTCATCCCAATGTTCTTTTTTAATCAATCCACTCACACCTTCACCTTTTGGAATCTCAAAATCATTTTCTGAAGTAAATAACTCAGCGTATTTATCAAACAATACTGATTTGAAATCATTATGGTATGCTCCAAAAGTTTCTTTTGCAACTACAATTGTACCTGGTCTAGTTTTTGAATCTGGAAACATTTGAGGTTCTACTCTATGTGAGTTTACCCATAGTTTTTCATTTGGATATTTGTTATGTGTATCCATCAGAGCTTTATCCCAATTTGGTGTCACATAGAAATCTGAATGTAAGAACATAATATATTCAGTTTGTACTTTATCAGCACAAAAGTTCATACCCCCACCAATTCCTAAAGGAACTTCATTCTTATCAAGGTAACAATTCAAACCATATCTTTCATAGTTTTCTTGCAACCACTCATCAGTACCATCAGTACAATTTTCGGCATGTATTATAAATGGAGAATTTTTGTAGTAAGAATTCCTACGAACACTATCTACTGCTATCTTCAAATATTCTAAGTTATTATATGTTGAAATACAAAATGTTATCATTCTTAATATTTTAAAGGTGCTCCCCAATTACTTTGCATTACTACTCCCATATATTGTTTATGGAAGTGTTCTTCCTTCCAACCCAATTGTTTATATAATTGATATTGACCAGGAAAATGAAATTCTTTAAATAATGGTGATGTTGGCATCATTGGAGTTCCCATTGCCAATGCTCCTTCACCATACCATTTTAGTTCATTTGAGTGTTTTTCAAATAAAGTTTCTAATCCCCACTCAGTATCTAACCACTCCCAAACTTTGGTATCCCAAATGTAAGGAGATATTCCATAATGGTATATTTTACCTTCTCTACCAAAGTGAGCCATAATAGATTTATATTCTCCTTCATGTCCAGCTCTTACATCATAACTTTGTAACTCTGGAAATCTATCTATAAATTCATAAAAATCATCTCTCTCATGCATTATCATATAAGGAATATCTTTTGTGTATAAGAAATCTTTAATATAAAAATCTTTGAAGAAGTAAACATCTGAATCTAAACAAACATAAAACCTACATAAGTTTAGTTTGTAAAGTAATGATTTAACAAATTGTTGACCTACCCAACCTTTGTAGTTTGGATAAATTGTATCATCTGAAATTATTTTAATAGATTCAGAAACATTTGATTTAAATAACTCTACATCTTCAGGTGGAACTGATATATAACATGGTATGTTATCCTTATTGTATTTTTCAATACTTTCAGCTAATCCTACACATCTTTGTAAATCACCCCTATAACTTTTAACAAATAATATAATATTTTCCATTATCTATATTTTATATTTGGGTATTCAATTTCACCGGTATTTTCGTATCCTAAAAATTCAGTAACTTTTTTATCCTTATCACTATCTTCTAAATCCAAATATAAAACTCTATCATTAGGTAACTCAGTTGCAAATAACTTAAATCTACTAAAGTGTTGTTCTTTAAATGAAGTTAACATTTCTTTTGTATCTGGTTTAATTCCACCTTCTATACCAAACGATTGATGATATATGTAACTACTATTTGGCTTCCAAGATATTATCTTATCTACCCAACTTTTAGTATTACGATTTGTATAAATAAAAAGTGAATTTGGATGAGTTTGGTTAAGTACTTCATATAAGAACTGAGTTTGTTTATCATCCACTAAAACATCGATGTGTTCTAATTGCATTGGATTAAATACCCGACCACCATTATGTACAACCTTTAAATCAAACTTTTCTAAAAAATCTCCTAAACTTTTAGTACCAGTTCTTGATATACCACATACAAATATTTTATTGAATTTTTTCATTTACACTAAAGTTTGGTAAGCTTCTTAACTTACTATTAATTTTTTCTATTAGTTCAGTATATGGTTTTACTTCATCAATATACTCAGATGTACTTCTTTTCTTAAAAGGTAGCATATCCACTTCATATATCTCTTCAAACTTTTCTTTATAATCACCAACTACATCAGTATTGATAATCACAATTGGAAAATGTGATGGTGAAGTCCAATTATCTATTTGTCTATCTATGTTTTCCAACCAAACACCGATATCAAATGGAGTTTCTTCGTTACCACCCATTAACTTTTGAAAGTTGTGATACATACCTCTTTTTATCTGAGATGATATTGCAATTCCAACATCTTCGGTATAACAAAAGATACCACTACCAACTTGTACATCTAATGGAGTAACATAATGACAAGCTGCAAGTTCATAAGCTGTATTATATGTTGTATAACTATCTTTGATACAATCTCTGATATAGTTAGACCTACATCCTCCAAATGAGTTAATCCAAACATCTAATGGTTCTTTTTTGAATAACTCCGTAATAATTTCTTTCGTAAAGTTATGTCTTACCATTTATATAGTTTCGTATAATGCGTTTTGTTTTTCTTGTCTTTGAATATCCTTTGGATGATACAACGCATAATCTTCTTCTATTGGTAAATAAGTCATTGTATTGTAACCTTTAATTCTTTCGTGTACTTTACCTTCCCATTCTATTTCAGATGTTCTACGATAAATTCTTGTCTGAACATCAGGCCAATTAACCCAACCTTTTTCATTTACATTCCATCTCCATTTTTGGATATGTTCATCAGTCAAACCTTTAACTGTGTTTACTCTTGGAACAAAGAATAAATCAATATCTTTATTAGATTCCAATAAATCATGCATATTTGTAATCAAATATTCATTTGGAACTTCATCAGCATCTATTTGGAAGATGAATATTCCTTTTGCATGATTCTTTAAGTTATTCTTATAAGATGCAAAATCTTTGTTTAGAGGAAATCCTATAACGTTTACATTATCATGTAAATCGTTTATAATTCTTAAATAACCCATCACATCATCAGTTACACCACCTTCATCATATTGAATGAGAATTTCATCATCAGATTGTATTCTGGGATGTAGAAAGTTTACTAATGTTGTAATTTCTTTTATTTCATTACAAACTGTTATTCCATATGTAACATTAACCATAGTATTTGTTTAAAGTATCTTGTTTAAAAAATATTTCGGTGGAATATTGAATTCCATCTAAATTGTAAGTTCTATATGCAGCACCTTTTCTTACAAAGTCTTTATTGTTTTTTATATAACCATCATATATTCTATTACCACCAGTATCAAATATTTCACCCAAATCATACAATGCGGTGTTTTCCAATTTCAATGCATTATCTTTTACTAATTTGTTTGATTTTATTAATTTCGTAAACCACTTAAAAAAATCAACTGGTAGTATTTCTGATAATTTAAGTGCAGATACCTTTTTTTTGTATATTCCAGTAACAAATATAATTGTTTCCTCAGAACCTGCTAATCTTTCTTTATTACCATCAGCATATTTGTATGTACTTATTTTATACACACCATATGGTTTTATATTTCCTTTAGAAACTCGTTTACCAGTTCCCTCTTGTAGTAATCTATATTTTGATGAATGATTCATTATAACTTATTTAATTTTGGTAACTTTAATTTTGGTTTTTCTGATATTGGTGTTTGTTTTTTTAATTTAGGTAATTGGAATGGTTTCTGAATTGCAATAGTACCAACATACTTATCCATAATTTTACCTAATTCTTCGGTCATTTTTTTCATTGTGAACTTATTTAAAATATTTGTTCTCAACCCTGCCGATTTTTTTAGATATGAATCATATTCATTAAATACTTTGTAAATCTTATTAGCTGCATCTGAATAGTTTACTGTAAACCATTTTGATTCTTTTAGTAAGAATTTATCTGCTGCTGAATTGTGTACATCAGTTAATTGACCATCTAAGAAAACAGTATGCTCTTCTGGTAAGAAATCTACGTGTCCACTCCATTTGGAAACAATAATTGGTTTTCCTGTTGTTGCAAATTCAGCAAGTGGTCTACCATATCCTTCACCTTTTGTAAATGAAATCATTGCTTTTACCTTTTTGTGATTATATAGTTCAACCATTTCTGATTCTTTCAAATCACCATGTAATAAGTAAATCGGTGGTACATCATCCAATCCTTTGATAGCGTTTTCTATTTTTTCTCTCGTTGTTTCTCTATCAATTACAGAAAATCCAGCATGCGATGTTTTAAAGATAAGACCTGGTCTTTTATCTTTAGGTAGATATTTGAAAACAGTAGAGAATGTTTTAATAACCATTCCTACATCTTTTCTATCTTGTCCTAAATGTCCTTTTAACCAATGTCCAACAAATAAGAAGTTGAAATCACTTTCAATTCCATCTAATACATCTATATCAGTTATAGTTGGATTTTCATATAATTCTTTATTAACACCTTCAAATAGAACCTCACATGGTTTTTCATTTTTGAAAGTTTTAATAATTTGTTTAGTTTGTTTATCTTGCTCTTGAAATTGAGTTTTATCAAATAATGATTTAGTAAACTGAGATGGTACAATGATTAAATCCATTTTATTACCACCTTCTAAGAATTCTCTAGGAACTACTGTGGTTTCAACACCAGCAGTAATACCAATATTGTAATTACCTTTTGGTTCAAATTCATTAGCAACAGACATCTGCATAAAGATATCTGGTTTTCTATTTACTTGAGTTGCTATATTCGATAACATCTTTTTACCGAATTCAGTATTTGGGTCTGCTTGATTCTGAGGAGTATTTCCCCATCTAGTTGGTACAATCTTAATATCATACCTATCTAACTCAAACAAGCTTCTCAAAATATCTCTTGCATGGTCTCCATAACCACTTCTAGTGAATACTGGAGCCTGATATACTAATAAAGGTTTATTCATAACTTTTTATACAATTTTAAATAATTCGTATCGTTTTCTTGGTTTGAAGTTTTTGAAAGTACTCTCAACTCCATTAATTAGTTGTTGGCACATATTACTTTGAGATAATCCCATATCTTCAATAAATGCTCTTCTTCCTTCTAACCCATTTTTCTTTAATTCTTCGGTTGGAGTATTATAAACTTTCTCCATTTTTTCTGATAACTCAATTACATCGATTTTATCATCCCAAATATAAGGAGTTGGAACTGAACCTGTCAGAGATTGTGCTCTACTCCAAATTGGTGTAGCCCATTCTCCCCAAGTTACTTTATCTTCCCAATCTCTCCATTTGTGAAGTGAACCAATCTTAATGTAATCATCAGCTGTTAGATATTTACCATCCACTTTAAATCCACATTGGTCTTGTAATCCACCAGTAACATTTACAATGATTGGTGTACCAGCCATAACCGATTCTGCAGTTGTTAACCCAAATCCTTCATTACCAGCAATATTTACTGTACAATCAGCCATATTATAAAGAAGGTTTAATTGGTCAGTTGATAATTTAGCAGTTGAGAATACTACATTACAATCAGGTGCAAGAGTTTCGGCAACTTTTGGTAAATCAGTACCATTTTGGTCTGATGGTGTTGTGTGCATTAGTAGTACAGCTTTAGAAGCTTTATCTTTACCAATTTTATCACAAAACTCCTTAAATGCCATAATAACATCAGATGGTTGTTTTCTTCTAATATTTCTATTAGACCAAAAGAATATAAAATCGTAATCTTTACCAGCTAATATTTTATTTCTAAAATCAGAAGGTACATCAGTTGGTTTATATTCGTTTTCATTTATACCATGTGGTACATATGAAACTTGCCAATCTGAATGTGGTTTCCATGTTGGTTTATCGGTTAAAGAAGTTAACCTACTTACTATTCCATATGTTTGTCTTGAAATAGCACCTAACCAATCACAACTTTCGTAGTAATTTCTATTATATAATGGGTCTGGTAAATCATCCCAAATTGTATAATAAAGAATTGGACAGGTTTCTCTGATTTCGTGTTCCATATCATATAACCAAGTCCAATAACGTGGGTCAGTAAAATGAAGGATAGCATCAGGTTTTTCGGAATTCATAATTTGTCTTAACAAATCAGCGTTTCCATAACCATTCCAAGGTAAGATTTTAACCGATGCATCTTCTACACCAGTTCTTTTCTGCATATCAACAGATAAATCTAAAACTTTACCTTTATCGGGGTGTTTAATTGCTGCACCTACTTGGAACCAATCGTACTCATTAAGAGTACCCATTACCAATGCTTTACTCATAGTGGCGATACCACTACTCATCCTCATATCATCTGAAAGGAGAAGAATCTTTTTTTTACTCATAACTTATTAAAATAACTTTTTTCTTTAAAATTGCGAACCTGAAATTTGAAGGTTTGAATATTCATTCATTTCTTTTCTAAATCCATCATCGCTTACATATCGTTCAACTGTTCTGTTTACCAATTTTTGAAGTGTTACATCCGATTCGAATGATACTCTTTTAAAATTTGAATAAACACCTTTTATGATTTTTACAGTTGTTAGTTTAGTTTCTACACTCATAGTATATATTGTTAGTATTTATATATATAAGTATATAGATATTTATTTTCCGTTAAGCCTTACCATCACAAAGACCTCTACTTAGAAACTCACAAAACTTACAATTTTTCTTGCGGTCACCTGGTACTTTTGGATATGGTAAATCTCTAAACTTACCTTCATCATCAAATACCTCGTTTACAAAATTCATAAACTCACCATACACTCTATTGACTGTTGGTTTTCCATTTGCAGGAACGTGTCTTGAAATACGAGGAATTGGGAATGGAGCATCTTCATAAAGTTTTCTTCTCATAATCTGATATTCCACTTTAATCTTGTCTAAAGGTATATTGAATAATTCCGAATAATACTTTTTGTATATAACGATTTGTGCATTCTTGTACTTATCTGCCTTTTGGTATTTGTTCCAACCCATTGTAGATGTTTTTAAATCTATAATGATAATCGAGTTATCGGATAAATCTCTCATTACCACATCGACAAAGCCTATGAAACTTACACCTTCTTTTATTTTTGCATTTAATGGAATTTCAATTCCTACTAATTCAAATCCACTCTTTGTATAGAACTTTTCTAATTTATTCTTAAACCACTCTAATATTCTTCTACCATCACCATAGAACTCTTCTAACTCTAATTGAGTACAAATAGTACCCTCAGTTAATTTATCATTCTCTTTGATGTATTCCTTTCTCATCCACTCTAATAATAGAGAGTCTGTATCTATTTCCATTGCTTGTTTCTTAGAAACCCCATACATTACCGAAAGGAAATGTTGTATTGTCTCGTGAATGGCAGTTCCGAAAATAGTATATATGTTTGCCGATGATTGTCCTAACCTATCAATGTACCTCAGTTTATAAGAACGAGGACATGATGAATATGTTGAATATTGTGAAAAACTTACTCTTGCCATAAATATCTTTATTTGTTATACAAATATACGAAAAAAGTTTGGGATTACCAAACTTTTCTTCAATTATATTTTCAATTTTAATTTTTTTATTATCTTAGGGTCAGTACCATAATCCTCTGATAATTGTTTTATCTTTTCTTTACCAGTTCTAGTTGAATATAATATTTTTAGATAATCTTCTGCCTGTAACTTTGATGTTTCATAGTGTTTTGCAACTAACTCAACTAACCAACCCTCATATTTATCAGCACCCTTTGGTTTCATATACTTCATAAAATGTCTACCTTTTGGAAGTAAATCAATTAATGCAAGGTACATTGCTTTAGGTGGAGCTTCTTGAAGATATGGTTGTACTGCTGCAATCGTCTCAATCCACTCATATTTCATTGAGAGAAAACGAAGTACCATGTAATTAGAAAATGTTTTCTTATCTTCTGGTTCTAGTTTATCCCAATACTTTGGGTCTTGTACATTTGTTATTTGCTTAATATGGTCAAATAATCCTTTAGCCATTATCCTTATCTTCTTGTTTTTTTCTATCTAATTCTTCTAATACTGCAAGTTGTGGTGATAGCAACTCTTCACATATCTCACCACAATTCCCACAAAGTAAAACTTCTATTGGCACTACTACATCTTGAGCAGTTCCAGCTACTAACTTAGAAATCTTTCTGAATTTAGAACCATCAATGAATACATCATATCCACAATGTGAACAAATTACAGGATTTGATTTACCTAAATCAATTTTAGGCCCACCACCTTGTGTTGGTTGGTCTGATGCTTTTTGTGGTTTATTACCACCTATTCCTACTATTTTTGCCATCTTAAATTAAATTTAATATTTCGATTAATGTTGCTGCAGTTGGTATTTCTTTATCAATTGCATTGAAGTGTTTGTTTTGTCCATCTGATAATGTGATTATTACATTAGCAGTATTATTAGGTGCATATTCATCTACCTTTTCATAAAGTAAAGTAAATAGTTCGGAAAAATCATTTGACCTGCTATCGATAATAGCTTGTCTTACTTTAGAATATTTATTTCTCTTATCGTCTGACGATTTTAGAATATCTAAAACTTTCATTTTATAATCATTCTCTAGCAGGTTTTTTGTATCTACTTTTAATTCACCCTTAATTGAATTTAATTGACAAGTATTGATAATTTTACGAATATCAGGATAACCTGCATCAATAATTGGAACTAAATCTTTTGGTTGATATGTTACATTTTCACTACCTAAAATTTTTGAAATTTGTATTGCAACATCTTTCTTAGCCGGAGGTATGATTTGGAAAGTTTGACATCTACTCTGAATTGGTTCTATTACTTTTTCTACATAGTTACAAGTTAATATAAATCTACAATGCTGTGAAAATGTTTCCATCAAGTTTCTTAATATGGCTTGTGCATTCTGTGACATATAATCAAACTCATCTAATATAACAATTTTATATTTTTTGAATCCCATTGAAGAAGCAAAACCCTTTACTTTATTTCTTACAGTTTCTACATTATTTTCATCAGATGCATTAATTATCATATAATCACAATCGACTGATTTTACAATTAGTTTGGCAAGAGTAGTTTTACCCGTTCCTGCTCTACCATATAAAAGTAAATGTGGGATATCACCATTTTCTAAATAACCACTTACTTTTTCTTTAAGGTGCTCATTACCTACATAGTTTTCTAATGTAGTTGGTCTATAAGACTCAACCCACAAAGAATTATCTACTTGTTCATTATTTGTTTGTTCGAAAAATCCCATTTTATTTTTGTTTAACTAATTTCATATTATAATTGTTCACTTTTGGTTCTCGTTTAATACCATCCTTTAAGATAAGAGGTTGTTTAAATAATTTAGTATAAGAAATATGATGATGTGGTCTACCATCTTTATGCTTCTTATTAGTAAACTTTATAATATCACCCCAATTTTCTTTTAACTCATCGAACTTTTTTTGTAAACCAGTAAACTTCGTATTTTCTTCTTTATCTTCACCAAATTCATAAATAGTAGTGGTATTACCACCCTTCATTGTACCTGTTGTTTGTTTACCAGATAATAGTGAGTTGAAGTTTGCAGTGCACAAATCACCAGTAGATAGAACTCTGAGAGTTAAATCGGTGTCTTCATTATATGTACCTCTCCACCTCTCGTCTAATCGTGTATCAAGTAATTCCGTGTTAATTAATATACAAGAGTAAGTTCGTGTGTTTCTAATTACAGCACCTCTACCATTATCAATACCTGGTACAAATGATGCATACTGACATGAGACTAATCCAAGATTTTTAAACATATCACTATAATCCTCCATAACTCTAAATACAACACCATCTTTTACTCTCTTTTGTATATTTTCATTCCAACGGAAAAATCCATCAATATTATCATCTATAATCCAATGTTTTTTATGTCCATTATCAATAGAGTGTTGCCAAACAAAATTTCTAACAGGAATACCACCTTGCTTTCTTTCAGAAAAGTTTTCTGGTAATTTAATAACTTTATTTTTGTCTATCTTTGGATTTGATATATAATTATCATACTCCGAAGGCTCTACACAAATATTAAAGTCAATATCCATTTCCTCTAACGTATCAATGGTTAGAGTTTTTTCCCACCTACCCTTTGTAATCACATAAATTGGATATTTAGGTTGTATTTTATGAGTAAATTCATACTCATATTCTTTTAATGGATGGTCATCCAACTCATGATGAATATAACTTAATATAGTGGGTTTACGGTCAAATGCCTTAAAAAAGACATCTCGTTCTTCTTGATTATTTAATTTAACATCAAATACATACTTTTCAAGTAACCAATCAGACCACTTAAACTCAGGCATATTAAAATAATCATCATCAATTAAGTCATTAAAATTAAGATAGGTATTGTCCAATTCATATTTTAATGTATAATCCCAAAAAGGGCCCTTGATAACAGTATTATTTAATATATCTTCTACTGATTTTTTATTACTTGTATGTACCTTCATACTTATTTTGATTTATAATTATCTGACCAAGTTTTATATTCACCAGATTCAACTCTACAACTCATATGGTCTGCCCAATGAATAATGTAAGGTAATTCTGTTTTTAATTCACCACCTTGGCTGTAGTTTATGAAGTACTTTTTAGTTGCCTCATTATATAAACCATCTGCCATTTTTATAGCCAACATTTCGTTTTGTGAGTACTTAATACCATATTGATTAAGTAACCAAAGTGCTCTATCAGTTACATCCATATAGTATATATCTGGATTTAACTTAAACACAGAATTTTGGTTTTTTCTATGCCAGTCTGATTCTTCTGGAATATAATGTGGAATTTCTCCATCACCTAATTTACCCAAATCATGATGTAATGCTGCAAAGAATAATTCCTCATCTGTAAAATTAATTAAACCACCTTGGTCTGCGAATAGTTTTTTAACACTAAATGAGTTTTTACAAACATTCATAACATGGTCTATATAACCACCAACATATGCAGAATGGAAATGTAATTTACCACTTGCAGGGGCAATTGCAAGTTCAGTACCTAATTCAGTTTCCGAGTACATATGAAGTAGTTTTTCTAACCTATCTCCACTAAATACCTTGTTTATAAAAGTTATGAACTTGTCGTAATTTACCTGTAATTGTTCTGCTGAATATTCTTTTACCATATTACTTAATTTCCACGAGATAATAATTTGATACATAATCTCCTTCAACAAAGTTTAGATGTGCTAAACCATCAGAAGAAATTTTTAGTGATGAACTAGAAGAACCTCTATTTGCAGTAAGAATTTCTTTTAAGTATTTACCAGAAAATGCAATTGGACTTACATCACCTTCACAAGTACAATCAACTGAGATAGAAATTCTATTTGAGTTAATTGAAGAATATCCTAGTATAATTTCTCCCTTACCACCTTTACATTCAAATGTAAATGTATCAGCATCAGTTAGTGCACCCTTAGATTTAATGAATTTGTTTACAAACTCGTTATCTAGTGTAATATCTACATTAAATGGAGGAAGTGCTTTTAAGTCAGGTACTGCTGGTATAACAGATGGTGCAGCTAACATATATTGCATTTTTGTTCCATTGTCTGAGAATTTTAATGCACCAGTTACTTCTTCTACTTTGATTGTATTATCCAATACACCTAATAATCCCTTTAATTGTGATGTAGTGTAGATTCCAAACTCTCCATCAGGAAAATCTGTATCATTTACAGTTACATCTCCTAATAGTGTTTTGTCATCAGAAATCATTCTTACTGACATATTTGTTTTTTCGGATTTAATCATTACTGATTCTACCTCACCACCGAGATTATATCTACTAACGAATCCATTAAATTTTGATTTTTCCATAATTTACTTTTAATATTTATTTTAATGTTTACTAATATACGAATTTATTTTTAATTATCCAACTAAAAAGAGAAAAACTTTTCAGCAGTTTTTGTTGAGGATAAAACTTCACCCCAACCGAGTGCTCCATAGAAGTCTTCTAGTTTACCTAAAAGTTCTCTTTCGAAGATTTTATCATAATCAATATAGGTATTGATTAATTCCATAATTTGAGGAGGGTCATTATAACCATTGAACCCAATTGCACCTAAACCATATGGGTTTTGTTTTAGATATACCCATTTTATTTTATCACCACCTTTTAGTGGTTCATATTGATTTTGTAGTTTATGATGTTTTATCAGTTCATTATATGTAAGTGCAGCCTTGACATGAGCAGGAGTTCCTTTCATAAACTGAAACATTGCAGTTTGGTCTTTTTTCTTTGGTTTGTATTTTGACAAATTCTTTACACCACCTGCTTTTGCAATATTAATGACTGGCATTGTTGATAAACTATTCTTAAAGTCATGTATTCTATCAGTTAATTGTTCCTCAGTATCACCTTTCAATATCTCAATAAGTACATTACTCATAAACTCTCTAAATGCTGCTGGATATGATGACCTAACTACATCTAATCCTTTTACATCTAATTCATCACAAGGTACACCATTGTTCATAATAATCCATTGTGCGTATCTTTTCTTTGCAATCCAAATACCTGCTTTTGAAACGTATTCTTTTTTAATTTCAAATCGATGTTTATCTTTATCTACATTAAACACCTTTTCTGAAAGAATATCATAGAAGTCATTAAGGTAGTCTTGCATTTCACCTGCAATATCATCTACATAACCAGCAATTACAACTTGTTCTTCGTTTTTCCAATTAGGGTATCTTTTATCCATTAGAGGAACTGCAGAGAAAAATACCGAATCAGTATCAATGTATATATTAGAGTCAGCATCAGGAGTACCAAGCTCCTTGTTGTACTTGATGTTAGCCATATCAGCAGTTGATTTAATAACTGTCTGTCCTGTTGTGGTAACAGCGGCAGCGTTATCAATATCATAGAACCGAAAGGCAGGAAGACCAAGCACACCATATAAAGAGTTAAGTAAAATTTTCTGAACCAACTGACGGTTTTTGTACCATTCGTATTTTGCTGTATCTCCTTCTTTTCCATATTTCTTCATTTGATTTTTGAACTCAACCCTCTGAGAAAACCATAAGTCTAATACATCAGGTATTAAACCAACTTTGTCAGTACGATATAATACACCATTTGATGCAACTGAAAATTTGCTCTTTTCAAAAAATATTTTTAAATTTTCTTGTGTAATGGTATCACCATTTATTATCCAACTGTCTCTTTTATCTTTAACGAACTCTTGGGCATCCCAATTTTCAATCTTACCAACTTTTGTTTCTGGTGAGATGTTTATAGTCATAATAATAGATGGATATAGAGATGTTAAATCCAAGTCATAAATCCATTCATACTTTCCAACAATAGGTGCCTTAACATATGCACCTATGAACTTGCCGCCACCTTCTTCTTTTAGAGCTTCCATCATCTCTTGTCTATCGGCAGGTTTGTTTGGTGCCACGATATTTCTTCTTTTCAAATAAGTCAAAAGTGCACCTTCTAGATATTTTGATGAATATACAAAATCTTCATAAGGAACGTGTCCTGCATGACAGATACCTCGTGCAGTATCAATGAATTGTAGTTTTTTATCAAATTCAACTACTAACTCGACATCCACTAAGTTATATTCAATAAACTTTTCGATATCTTCTTTAAAAAGAATATCTAAGTTTCCATCATATTCAATTTTCTTTCTATTTAGTTCTTTTTGGGCAACTGAATCCAATCTATAAGATGCAAGTTGAGTATATGTAAAGTTTTTATAAAGTGATATGTAATCTAAATAAGATACACCTGCCATAAAAAATCTTTTACGATATGGAGACCAAAAACACTCACCAATTGGTGATAATCTATTTGCAGTTTTCTCGCCTAGTAATCGTTTGATTCTATTATATAACATCGGTGTATCAAAGTAGTCAATGTTCCAACCTGTAACAATTGTTGGATTTATCATCTCATATAACTCCAAATATTTAAGTAACATTTCCTCTTCGGTTCTAAAAGGTATTACTATACACTTATCAGTCTTTTTTTCTATTAAGTCACCAGCTTTATCCATTACCAATACCCAATATTGATTAGTTGCAGAATCATGAAGTGCAATCGAAGTTAATTCGTTAGTTGCCTCTTCTGGATTTGGTAAACCACTTTCCATTTCACACTCAATATCATAAGTAAGTGTAACGTGACCCTCAGATGGTAAATCAGATTCGGTATAAGTATCTACCAAAACTCTTGTAGTTTCTGCTACATCAGATTCAAACAAACCTGGGTCATCTTTGTGGAATTTATATATCTTTGTTACCTTATCTCCATAAAGTGTTGTAAATTCACCTCTATCTGCTTTTTCATATGCATAACGTGTGTATGGGAAATTAAAATAACCTCTTTTATCATCCCAAATATGGACTAGGTTTTTTTGTCTTTGGTAATATGCGTTTTGGTACATTAATTTTTTGTTTGGTACAAATATACGAAATATTTTTTAATAATCAAAGAATTCCTTTGATTTCTTTTCAATTCTAACTAATCTATCATAGTCCTCTATTCTTTTTTCTGAAATTTTGTGGTATTCCTCTGAAATTTCAAATCCTATGTAATTTCTACCTAATTTTTTTGCAGAAAGGGCAGTTGTTCCACTTCCCATAAAACAATCCAACACCACATCATCTTTGTATGTGAATATTTTAATTGCTTTACTTGGTATATCTTCCGAAAAAGTTGCAGTAGTTAATGGTCTTGAATCATTGAAATATTTCCATTCGGCAAATACCAATTCATAAAACTCATCTTTATCTTCCTGTGAATAAATCTTTTTAGATTTGCCATCAACTTCCTTTTCCTCATATTCCCATTGAGATTCACCTTTGTTTAATTTTATATGAGATTCCTTATATCCTAGAAGAACACATTCTTTTACATTACATACATGAGGTCCAGATGCAGACATCCAACTTCCCCAAGCAGTAGATTTAGACCTGTTGGATGCAGGTTCATTTAAATCAACCATACCAAAGAAATTAAATCCAACCTTTTTCATTACTGCGTAAAAATCGGCAGTAAAAAACACTCTACCACCTCTTTCTTGAAAGTTTGTTTCATATGGAATGTTGATTGCAATCCTACCATCTGGTTTAAGTGTTCTATAACACTCTTTTAACCAAGTCTCAACCCATTGAAAAAACCCATCATATGACATCGTGTCATCCCAATCAGAGTAGTTGATACCAACGTTATAAGGAGGTGATGTTACAATTAGGTCAATAAAGTTATCTGGTGTTTTTGAAAACATATCTAATATGTCTCCATTATATAATTTATTTACTTCCATTTAAAAAACTTCTTTACATTTTCATTATGACTTATTCTTTTTTTAGATACTTCGTAGTATTCTTTTGATATCTCACTTCCAATGAAATTTCTATTCATTTGTGATGCAACCTTTGCAGTAGTACCACTTCCCATAAATGGGTCATATACTACATCATTGGATTCAGTAAATAAATTTATGAAAAATTCTGGTAACTTTTCTGGAAACACAGCTGAATGTGATTTATTTCCTGCCTCGGATGCCATGTGAAGAACATTATTAGGTAAAACTAAGTCTTTATCTACCCAATTTGCTCGTTTAACACCAAACCCACTACCAACAGATGATTCTTGTCTCTCTTGGTCGTATTTAGTTGGATTTTCAAGTCTTGTTTTTGCCCAACTACCAATAGGAATTTTAACTTGGTCTTGGTACATATTAAATTTTTTCTCTTTGGTAAAATGTAGTAATCTCTCCCATCCATCTCTTAACCGATTTGGCCAATAACCAGGAAATGAATTTTTTTTATGCCACATATATTCTTCTGTCCATAACCAACCTTGTTTTCTGAGTTCAATTATAAGTTCCAATACATAGGTATGTCTTTCACCATCTACTACGTTCTCCTTTATGTTTAGTATAAATGAACCACTTGGACTCAGAACTCTTTTTAGTTCACTAGAGATACCTAAAAACCACTTAGAGTACTCATCTGGGTGAATACCACCATAAGTTGACTTTCTTCTATCTGCATAGGGCGGTGAAGTTACTATTAAGTCAATAGAATTATCATCCATTCGTTTCATTGTATCTAAACAATCTTCGTTATAAATTACATTTAACTCCATTAAAAGAATGTGTGGTTTGTTACTTTACTTTCAGCAAGTTTAGTATATTCTTCACTAATCTCACTTCCTATTACATTTCTATTATGTTTTCTACCAACTCTATAAGTTGTACCACTGCCCATAAAAGGGTCATAAACTAAGTCACCTTCTTTACTGCAAGATAAAATTACATTTTCTACCATCTTTTCCGAAAAGGGTGCAGGGTGGTTTGGTTCTTGACTTCTTGGTATTGACCAAATGTTCTTTTTGAAAAGAGCATTGTTTCGGTCAAAATAAGGAACTGATTCTTTGTTCTTCTTAATCCAAAATATCCATTCAGTAAAAGGTAAGAAATAAGTTTTATCTATTTTAGGAGTTCCACATTTATCCCAAACAATAATTTGTTTAAGTGGAAAATCATATACAAAACTAGGATGTATTGTAAGATGATTAGACATTATATCTATATGATTATAAAATATAGAACCATTTGGTTTTAGAACTCGTTGACATTCAGAAATTATCTTTTTTTGCCAATCTATATATTCTTCTTGTGGTAAATTATCAGAGTATGTAGAATATTCTATCGTTCTGATAAAGCTACCTTTTGTTTTTTTCTTGTTCTTAATCCAATGATTTTTATTGTATGGAGGGGAGGTAACAATAAGGTCAACAGACTCATTCTGCATTTTACAGAGAGTTTCTAGACAATCTTCATTGTATATTTTATTTAATTCCATTTGTAACCTTTATTTAGTAAAAAATTTACTATTCTTTAATAATACTATTGAATGCTTTATGGTATGCATCGACTCTTCTAATCTTTGGAATACTTCCCATAATTTTAGATGCTTCGTCCATCACTTCAACTCGTAGACCATACGAGTGAGATTCCATTAGTATTTCTTCAATTTCTCTTTCCTCGGTCATATTAATTGTATTTATAAACTACCAGACCAAAATTCATTTAAATGTGTCCAAGTTTTATTTTTCACAATTTTAATGATATTGGCTGAAGAACATTTATTGTTTCGAGCCATAACCCTAATGTTTCTATGGCCCATTTTCCATAACTTTCGTATTTCTAAAACCTGGTCATCCGTTAGTTTTGCTGATGGATGTGTTTGACCTCTTAATATTGGCATTCTTTATAAAATATCGTTTAATGCGTTTTTATATGCTAACTCCGATTGAGCACCTTGTAATCGTTGAACTTCCGTTCCATTCTTTTCAATTACTACTACTGGAATTGAACGAACATTATACTTGGCTGACTCTTCTTGGTGTTCATCTACGTTAATATACGAAAATTTTACCGAATTTCCAAATGATTCTTCTAATTTTTCAAATGTTGGTTTTAGCATCCTACAAGGGCCACACCAATCTGCTTCGAATTTTTTAATTTCTATCATAACTTTGTTTTTTAATTTTTAATTTATTATCCTTCACAAGCTGCACAACTCATATCATCAATACTCATCTTTTTTCTAGCAAATGCTTGTGCTGAGTTCATTGAGTGTTGGTAGTATAGAGTTTTTACTCCTAACTTCCATGCATCAATCAATAGTTTATTAATACTCTTAGTTGGCATATCAGGTGAAACCATTATATTCAATGATTGTGACTGGTCAATGAAATCTTGTCTGATTGCTGCCTGATTAATAATAGATGATTGATTGATTTCTGCAAATGTTCTGAATACATCTTTTTGTTCATCTGTTAAGAATTCCAAATGTTGTACTGAACCATCTGCTTTTTTAATACTATTCCAAGTTGCCTTAGTATCTTTACCTAATTCAATAAGTAATTTTTTAAGGATTGGATTCATAATAGTTACTTTCATTTTAGCTACATCTTTCACATAACAATTTGACCATATTGGTTCAATTGATTGTGAAACTTGTCCTAATATAAATGCTGACGAAGTTGTTGGTGCTACTGCATTAAGAGTAACGTTTCTTCTACCATATCCTTTTAGATATTCAGGTTCACCATATTTTTGTGCCATCTCTTCAGATGCCTTATATGATTTATCTTTAATAGATTTAAATACTTCAACATTTAATTTTGCACTATCTTTAGTATCGAATGCTAATCCTTTAGATTGTAAAAGTGAATGCCATCCTAAAACACCTAAACCTAATGCTCGTTGTCTTTTAGCGAAGTTGTAAGCCTTTTCCATGTACATAAATGCACGTTTACCTTCAATAGTACCATTATCTCTATATGCTTCTATTTTAGTACAAAATTCAGTTACAACTGCATCTAAGAAATAAGTTAGAGTTTCTACTGCATCAGTATCTTTCCACTCATCATAATGTAGTACGTTCATTGAAGAAAGTACACATACAAATGATTCTTCTT
>Ga0315320_10000814_pt1 | contig 25683 bp, 23 predicted proteins | sample M140m21515metaG_FD_203458 | JGI IMG/M metagenome (GOLD analysis project Ga0315320, IMG submission 203458) | Ammonia-oxidizing marine archaeal communities from Monterey Bay, California, United States - M1 40m 21515 | ecosystem: Environmental > Aquatic > Marine > Coastal | place: USA: California... | reverse complement strand
CTAATTCCTTAACGACATAATTTGACGGACTTGATGCCATGCGTCACCGAAGACGAGGCCGCACCCTGGGACGAAGCCCGAGCCATCGCAAAGCGATGCTCAAGAACCTTGCGAGCGCGCTATTTTTAACCGAACGAGACGCAAGCCTCGATGAGAATGCACCAAAGGTAGCGGGTCGTATCACGACCACTCTGCACAAGGCTAAGGAGGTGCGACCTCTCATTGAGAAGTGTATCACCATCGCCAAGAAAACCATTCCATCGGCGGAAGCTGCTGAACAGCTGGAGACTTCCGCTGAACGTGGCAGTGATGAGTGGAAAAAATGGCGTCAAAGCGACGAATGGCAGAAATGGGCTAGTGCCCGTGCGCCGGTTGTCGCCGCGAGGCGACGAGTCATCCAACTGATTGGTGACAAGGAAGCTGCAAAAATCTTGTTCGACTCCATCGCTGGACGTTATGTCGATCGCCCAGGCGGTTACACCCGTATCCTGAGACTGGCAACGCCACGACTCGGCGATGCTGGTCAACGAGCCATCTTGGAACTCGTCGGCAAAAATGACCGCGGAAGCGTAGCTGCCGAGAAACCTGCTTTCGATGATGACGAAGCAGACGATGAAGTCGAGACAACTGCCGCTGCTGCGACTTCCGAAGAAACAAGCGACGAGTAGTCCGGCTGCCGGCAGGGCAAACCGAAGTAAACCGACGAACAGACGAAAAGGCACGTGTTAATCACGTGCCTTTTTTTATTCCTAAACCGGTTCTTCAAAACGGCACTGCAACCCACCCGCTTGCATCGATGACTTGCTTCGATTGCTTCAACTAGGCACGCATACCCTGGGCCATCCGCCATGCCCTAATCTGCTTATCCCTGCCAGACGCAGAAGTGAGACTGGCCCATTGTTCAGCTACCTCATCCAAAGCTTTCTGCGCCGTGACTTCGCCAGCCAAAGCACGACGCACATTCTTATCCAAGGCGATGAGGTAGTCAGACGCACGATTCAACAGGGGACAGGGCGCGGTCAGGGGTGCCTGCAACTGCCCAGCCAGCCACTCATCGTAGGGCGACAAACCAGCGCTGGCTGACGCGGCCCCCCGCAAGTCGGTCATACCGGTGACTTGGCCACGTACCGAGCGACTGCCCTCACCTCCACACAACCATTCCACGAAGCGTTTTGACGAATTCGTTTGCCGACAACTCGCTGATAGCGAAATGACGGGCGAGAAGGGATCAAGCACAACCTTGGAAAGATTCACGACACCCGGCAGATCAAACACTAGCGTACTGCCTGTTGCGCGGGACCGTCGCGCAGGAAACCCGATTCCCCCGCGAAGCTCTCCGTCGCCGACCAATGTCCAAATCTGATCCGGTGTCTGATCCTTTGTTAAATATCGCTCATTGGTCCTCAACATGAGCTCTAGTGAAGTCACATATGGTTTCGTGTTGACGAGCGGCCTAAGATCTTTTCGCTCAAACAACCAATTTTTAATGCCACTGCAACGCCACAAAAACATCGTTCCAGCCCAACCGGCCGCCGTCGGTTCTGCTGCCACCCCGTCCCACTGATTCCCCACAAGCCGATCGTAGTCCTCCCATGACTGGAGTGTCTCGACCTTGGTCTGAGCGAGTATGGCAGGCAAGGCACAGCCAAGCGGCAGTGCATAGGTTGATCCACCATAACGAGCCGCGCCATTGCGAGCAGCTGGAAACAAGGAACCCACCTCTAATTCGATTCGCTTTACTTCATCAGCGGTCATCTTGACGACTGCATCATTGCGAGCTGCCTCGCCCACAAGCACAAGTGGATAGATCACTACATCAGATTTTTTCGCTTCGGCCAGAAAGGCATCACTGATGCCGCTGGGATCGGCTCTATCTAAAGTTAGCACATCGACCTGTATTTCTTGCTCCGACACCGCCTGCCACCCTCTTGATACGGCATTTGCATCATCGGATGCTCCCACCAGCAAAACTCGCAACGGTACATCTTTGCGCGTTTGCGTAGCGGGCGTTACGACTGGTGCCTGCTTGCCGCAGCCCGCATCTAGACTGGCGACAACGGCGGCGGCTCCAACCAGAAATCGGCGTCGGTCCGAGGGGAAATCAGCTGATGTCACAGATGAGGCTCGTGGTGGCAGGGGAATCACATCGGGAAACGATTGATTTGGGAAACAACGCAGATAATCCTTTCCCGCGAGGGTTAAGTCCAGCGTTGATACGCATTATAGTGGCCGAGAGTTCACGCAGTCTTTCGCAGTACGAGGCAGGAGAATCATACAGATGAGTTACTACCTAGGAATTGACATTGGTACCAGCGGAACCAAGACACTTGCGATTGACGTCTCAGGCAAAGTCCTCGCGGAAGCAGTAGCTGAATATCCACTCCACCAGCCCCGCCCAGGCTGGACGGAACAGGACCCCGAAGATTGGTGGAAGGCAACAGTCAAAACGGTCCGGGCAGTCATGCGTAAAGCCAAGCTGAAGCCAGACTCAGTCAAAGCCATCGGCCTCAGCGGACAAATGCATGGCTCAGTTTTTCTTGACAAGAAAGATCAAGTCATCCGGAAAGCATTACTGTGGAACGATCAAAGAACAGCCGCAGAGTGTGACCAAATCACAGCCGCAGCAGGTGGTCGCAAGAGCTTGATCAAGATGGTCGCCAACCCTGCATTAACTGGCTTCCAAGCACCAAAGATACTTTGGCTTCGAAACAATGAAAAAAGAAACTTCGACAAACTGGCCAAGGTACTTCTTCCGAAAGATGACATTCGTCGACGCTTGACAGGTGATTTTGTCACAGAAGTCAGCGACGCCAGCGGAACCCTGTTATTGGATGTTGTGAAACGAAAGTGGTCTAAACGCCTACTTGGCAAGCTTGAACTCGATGAACAGATTCTACCTCGAGTGGTGGAGAGTGATGAAGTCACCGGCACTCTCACGAAGGACGCGGCCAAGAAACTTGGCTTGACGACGAACTGTAAAGTCGTAGGCGGGGCAGGGGACTGCGCCGCAGGTGCCGTCGGAAATGGCGTCGTACGCAAAGGGATCCTTAGCACTTCGATTGGAACCAGTGGGGTGATGTTCGTCCACAGCGATGAACCCCAATACGATGCAACGGGCAGGCTTCACACTTTTTGTCACGCGGTGAACGGCAAATGGCACATGATGGGTGTCAACCTCACAAGCGGCGGCTCGCTTCAGTGGTGGGTTGATTCCGTTCTACAAGGTCTAGCTGGAATTGCTCCCAAAAATCGGTACGCAGCGGCAACTGCCGAAGCGGCCGCAATCACTGCTGGAAGCAACGGTCTGCTGTTCCTACCCTATCTCAATGGCGAGAGAACACCTCACGCAGATCCCAATGCACGAGGCAGCTTCGTTGGCATGAACCTCACTCACACTCGCGGCCATATGACACGAAGCGTGATGGAGGGCATCACCTATGCACTTCGCGACAGCCTCGACATCATTCAATCTCTTGATGTGCCCGTACGTCAAATCCGGGCGTCAGGAGGCGGTAGCAAGAATCCGATGTGGCGTCAGATGCAAGCAGATGTATTTGGTAAAAAAATCACCACACTGGAAGTCGAGCAAGGACCAGCCTTCGGAGTAGCTTTGCTTGCAGCTGTCGGCGATGGAGCATACCGTTCGATTGAATCTGCCTGTCAAGCAACGATTAAAGTTGCGGATGAAACGCCTGCAAACCGACTTGCAACAAAACAGTACAACCAGCTGTTTCCGATTTACAGAGACCTGTATGGCCAACTGAAGGGATCAATGGCCAAAATTGCGGAGTATCAGGATTCACAAAGCTGACAACCGCTCACGAATCCTGTACTAACCAAACAACAAAAATCCGGTCTGCCTTGAATAGACCCAAAAGCCTGCCATGGCTGATTAGCTCGCACCCATCCTCGCCACTCACAGGAAAACCTGAAATGCAACGTTTGACCGTATTATTCTTGACTGCCATGGCAATCGTCACACTCACAACGAGTGTCAACGCAGAAGAGAAGCTCAAAGCACTTATCATTGATGGCCAAAACAACCATGGCGCATGGCCCAAAACAACGGCCATGATGAAACAGTACCTCGAAGAATCAGGACGCTTCACAGTTGATGTGGAACGCACACAGTTCACATGGAAAGGAGGCGCACTACTGAAGGAGTTTCCTCTCAAAGACGGGAAGTCATACCAAGACCTTCCCAAGCCCAAGCCGGATCCCGACTTTAATCCAAAATTCGATGACTACGATGTCGTGATCAATAACTTTGGGTGGAATGCAGCGCCATGGCCTGATGCCACGAATCAGGCATTCGACAAGTTCGTGCGTAACGGTGGTGGATTGGTCATTGTTCACGCAGCTGACAACTCATTTGGTGACTGGCCAGCGTACAACAAGATGATTGGCCTTGGTGGCTGGGGTGGACGGAATGAGAAAACGGGGCCCTACGTTTACATCGACGATGCCGGAAAAACAGTCCGCGATACCACGCCAGGCAATGGTGGCTCACATGGCCCACAACACGAATTCAAAATTGTCGTACGAAATACAGAGCATCCCATCACCAAGGGACTGCCACGAACGTGGCTTCACACCAAAGATGAACTCTACCAACAACTTCGCGGCCCTGCGGACAACATGACGATCCTGGCGACTGCTTTCGCCGACAAGAACTTCAAAGGTACCGGTCGCAACGAACCGATGATGATGACTATCGATTACGGCAAGGGTCGCGTTTACCACACACCAATGGGACACGCGGACTACTCAGTACAGTGCGTTGGCTTCATCACCACTTTACTGCGGGGTGCCGAGTGGGCCGCAACAGGGAACGTCACACTGACCAAAGTACCAAATGATTTCCCAACCGGCCAAAAAACAAGCACGCGTGATTTCAAATGAATAGGCTCCCGCGATCACGCTAATCAATCTGACCAGACCGACGCTGTCGACGTCGAGAGCGGCATCAACTCGCCCTTTGATGGTGATACAACTACGGCGACGCGTGTCATCGGATGACGCTCCACACGAAGACAAGACGCAACTATCGCTGCCGCACATTGACAAACGGCGGACGCCAGCTCGGTGCTAGGGTTGCATCATCAACACTCACTCCTGCTTCAACTTCACCTCGGTGGTTCAGCAGCGGATGATCTGGAATTGTCTCCAAGGCAGCAAGCGGGATGAACCGCACTCGCCCATCCTCGTACAGCACGTTGATACCCGTTCCGTTGTGCCCCACAACCTTTCCGTGTTGTGTCGTCCCCGTGATGCCCGACAAAGGGGCGTCTGACATGATGGCGAATGATGCTCGTGACTCGAAGCGTGGCGACCTCAGCCTATCTTCCTCGATAACACCCAAGTTGTAGGCGTATTGACCTCCCGCATACTGCTGAATTTGTTTTAAGCGATCAACCGGAGCGTCATGAAGATCATCTAGCGAAGGCACACTTGCCAAGTCCGTCAAGGCAGCCTCCATGCTCGCAGGCTGATCGAGGGATGGGCACCATCGCAAATCCGGGTCAGTCAACAGACCGGCCTCATTCAAACGGAGCATGAATACGCCTGCAAAGGCTTCACGCCCCGTCTCAGCCACCGCTGGCATTCTTTCCTGCGGACTGCGGCTCACGTATTGTGTGATCGCGGTGCCGAACTGCCTCAAGTGGTCTTGGCAAGCCGTCTTTCGAGCTTCCAATCGCCCTGCAGCCAGAGCGGGGATGATCACGGTCAGCATGACGACCGCGGCGGCCGCCGCACCCAACCAATCTGTCCAGCCATATCCACGACCTCGGATATTATCGATGCTCGGCCCAAGCTTCGGCAGACCCACGAGCTCGTGACTCCCAGACGCAGCCAGTTGCGATTCATCCCCGCTCTGAAGAGGGGACGGATCTTGCCGACTGCCTTCGGGCGATGGCATCGGAGGCAAAGCTGCGAGTGTCTTCGCAACTAGATCTTGCGGAGGTGGCTCAGCCGGTTCGTAAGACTCTTCCAACGGCCGAAGTGACCTCTCGATCGCCTCTAGCTCTCGCCGCGCTTCGGGATCTTCTTCCAGCCACTTCGCCACTCGACGCATCTCGTGCGGTTCGAGAGCGCCAAGCAGATAGCCGATCAGATCTTCGTGCATCACTAGGAGACAAAAGCGTGAAGGAAAGAAATCTCATGCCGGGGAAAAAACCGCAGCAGTTCGCTACGGTTCTTCTACGCGCACAAGTGCCCTTGGGTTCAACATTTCCAAGGAAATCGACTACTACTCGTCCATCTCGTGCCGAGTTTCATCCCAAAGCAGTCCCAGACGCTGCACAGCAGCATGCAACCGGCTCTTGACAGTGCCGACGGGTATACCCAGAGCATCGGCCGCCTCGCGGTACTTCAAGCCCTGGTAGTAAACCAAATGGATCACCTGCTGCATTGACTCACTAAGCGAATCGACCGAATCGTGCACCCAGCGACTATTCTCCTGATCGGATGCTGCACGATGCGGATCTGGCGAATCCCCGACCAATTTTTCAGACCAGCTACTTCCCCGTTCATCTTTTTCGCTCGATGAAGATCGGTCGAGACTGACCATCCTATGTCTCTTGTTGCGCCGTTGCACGTCGATCGCTTGATTTGTTGCGATTGCGTACAACCACGGGCGAAAACGACGAGCAGGGTCAAACTGGTGACACTTCAAATGGACCTGTAAAAAAGTCCCCTGAAATGCATCTTCTGCCATCTCGGCGTTACCAATGTAGCGTCGGAGGTAACTGTACATCTCACGCTCATAGCGTCGCATCAGGGTCTCATAAAGACCTCGATCTCCACTTTCCCGGTACTGGGCAATCAGGCTCTCGTCGGAGACGTCGCCCAGCAAATTTACGGAAGCGGTTGGTGCTAATGCATTCATCGAATGATCCACCATCGTTAGGGAATAGACAAGTAAAACAAAAAATAAGGGCGTGCATTTCGCACAAAAAAGGCGTGCCTTAATATCGAGCACATGGAACTACGCGGAGAAAAATGATGAAGACCGCAAGTCCTTTACCGAAAAGCACAGCTTTAGTATCCCCAAAATCTCCCTAAAGTCAAAAATGAATCCGCTATTCGGGCCCAACCACCCTGTAGAGCTATATGGAATAGGTAAGGTATGGCCACTACAACATCGTGTTTGAACTTCATCTCTCGAGACGAATTGCCTTGAATACACCAGAAAACCGCCAAGTAGCCTATCGATGGGCCCGCCCCGGCGACATCAACGCATTTTTTGGGTTAATGCTCGATAATATTGCTGGCCTGATCTTGATGGTAGCACTGCTGAGCGGCTTTGGCTTTCCAGTCGAGTTTGTCGTCTCTGCGATGATCCCTGGCACGGCATTGGGTGTTCTGATCGGGGATCTGGCATTCTTTGTCTTGGCATTCTGGCTGGCCAAACGCACGGGCAGGGATGATGTCACCGCGATGCCACTGGGCCTCGACACCCCCAGCACGTTCGGCATCATTCTGTTCATTCTCGGCCCGTCTTACCTTCAAGGTGTGGGCACCATGGGTTTGAGCGAGCAGGATGCTGCTTACCGGACATGGCACATCGGTATCTGGTGCATCGTGATGAGCGGAGTTCTCAAGTTCGCGTTGGCACCATTCACAGAAATCGTCCGTCGAGTGATTCCGCGAGCAGGACTGTTGGGCTCGCTAGCAGCCATCGCCTTGGTCTTGATCAGCTTCATTCCGCTGATGGAGATATTTCGGCATCCGTTGCCGGGAATGATTGCTCTGGTGATCGTTCTGAGTGCACTAGTCGGACGAATTCCACTTCCAGGCAGGACTCCAGGTACGCTCGGCGCTCTGTTAGTCGCAAGTGTTGTTTTTTATGCCATGTGCTTGATCCCTGACAACAGCTACGAATTCCCCACCGCTCCGACCGGCATTTCGTGGTTCCCCACGCAGTGGCTGGAGGCTTGGCAGTTCAATTGGATTTCCGACTTTGATGATGCACTTGCCTATCTACCGATCGCCTTACCTTTTGCGATTGGTACTGTTGTTGGCGGCATTGATTGCACGGAGAGTGCGGCGGCAGCCGGCGATGAATACGACACACGAACAGTGATCGGAGTCGAGGCTTTTGCAACAGTGATCGCCGGATTCTCTGGAGGTGTCATTCAAACAACACCGTACATCGGCCATCCCGCCTACAAGGCCATGGGTGGTCGAGCAGCGTATACGCTGGGAACGGCGTTATTAATCGGATCAGCAGGCCTGGTCGGCTACTTTGGATGGATCAATGCTTACCTCCCTGCAGCGACGGTTTACCCCATTCTGGTCTTTGTCGGTTTAGAAATTACTGCTCAGAGTTTTCTGGCCACACCACGAAAACACTATGCCGCTGTCGCTTTGGCTTGCTTGCCAGCACTCGCATTTCTTGCAATGAGCTTCCCCGGTCAAATGTTCGGTGATGCAGCCCTCCGAGACGCCGGGATCGAACTCTCAACCTTGCAGGACAGTTTGCTACAAACAAATCTCAAGACTGTCGGCATGCTTAGCAGTGGTTTCATCATCACCAGCTTGCTGTGGGCTTGGGCGTTAGCAAAAATTGTGGATCGTGAAATCAAGGTGGCAGCCCTTGTGATGGCTTTGGCCGGTGGGCTTACGGCTTTTGGAATCATTCATTCGCCTCTGCCGGGCAATCAGCTATTCGTTTTGTTTGGACCGGAAAGCTGGGGCAATATGGTTCTCGACGATGCCAACCGTGGAGCCGTCATTGAGTACGTTGCTGGCTACTTTGCATCTGCCGTCCTGTTGGCCTTGTGGTCTCTGAACCCAAATATTCGGTCAACTGTCAATAACGACGATGATGTGATCGCCCCACAGCAGTGAGTCAGTCCGGTATCGATTCCAGACCGGCCGCAGGTGTTCACCTTCTGCCGTGGATTTGAACCGACCGCGGCTCGTTGCGGGCAGATGCCAGTGTTACCAGCTCAACATTGGTGGGCAGTGATGCCAAGCCTGCCTCAGCCGCATTTTGTGATTCGAACCAAGCGAAGACGCCCGGCCCCCAACTACTCTGTCCATGCCCGAGCACTCCTCGATCACTTAGCCACTCAATCACGCGTGTGACAGCCTTGCCGTTGTAGGATCCCCCCTGAACGCTCGCAAACAACCGCCCGCTTAACTCGTTGTAAATTCGCGTAGCATCTGCAAACGAATTGAACTGTCCCCGCTTCGCTGCTGGCATGATTTCCTCGATCACCAACCGGCGTAATTCGTGCCCCACTTTTTCAGAGGCTGGTTTCAGACGTGAAAACTTTTCGCGTTCCTGCTGACCACTGACAGGAAACTCGTGATCCAGTGGACGCAATACTGCAACACGCCATTCCTTCGGTAAGCCAACGCCCTCCTGGACAGCATTGAGGTTCTCCGGAATAGCCTTTTCACCTGCTTTGCCATCACCCGTTTCATAGATCATTCCACCCTGCCAGTAACCGTGAGTACCAACCACGGACCTTTGTCCACGACTAGCCAGAGTATTTGCGATAGTGCCTTGCTCCACTTTCAAAGCTTGGTGGATACAGAGACTTTCGGTAACTGCCAACGCGAGCTGCGTTCCACTCCCCAACCCACAATGAGTTGGTGCAGTGCTCAGAACTTCCACGCGACATGATGGCAAGGCCGCTGCTCCATTGAATTGGCGAATTCGCTCTGCAATCAGACCAATTCGATCCTGATAATCATCTGCACACTGAAACTTGTCAGCTGTCGAAACCACCACCTCAGTGGACGGCGTATTGAGCATAACGCCAACTCCGCCAAAAGGCCGAACAGTATCCAGCAAGCCAAAATGCAAACGCGAACCAGTACAAACGCGCACCGTGAAACCATCGCCATCAGAGGCTGGGGAATTAATGGTTTGCGATGCGTTCATCGATTGTCTTTCGAAGGAAATCGAACGCTGCCTGTTCAGTCTGACCACCTGTCTTATCGATCAATGGTTGCAAACGATCTAATTCTTCCTGAATTTGATCAGCAGACAGCAGATGAGTTCTCGTTGCCAGAATAGCAGCTTCGATCACAGCGAACTTGGCGCGATTGAAACCAAAAAACGGTTTCTCAATTTCGGAATGAACGATGCGACAATCCATTTCAACACGAGCTTGTCCTTCTGAAACCGCCTCCACCTGAACTGCCATCCAACGATGACAACGACGCAATCGCCACCATTCAGAGTGTTCCCACTGTTTCACAAGACCGGCGATCTCGCTTGTGCTGAGTTTCCCAACCGCGGTCCGAGCGATCAGGCTAACGTCATCCGTAACATGCACTACCGCCTTTCCAGTGGCCATCAAATTTTGATAGGTAAGCGATGATTGGAATGGTTTTAGAACCAATCTTTCCGGCGTCTGCTGCTCACCAAAATCATCAGCTACCACTGGTCCCATGGGCGCCAGATTGACTGTTCCATTTAAATCGATCGATGTCACGATCGCTTCAAGGATCACGAGGCCAATTCCCCACGTGTCGAAGCACGAAGTGCTTTGGGTCGCATTTCATTTGGCGCATGCTGTGAATGGTGCAGTTCTCTGCGTCGTGCCACAACAACAAAATTTTCAAGCACAGCCATCCCATCGTCTGTCAGCACCGACTCTGGGTGGAACTGGACTCCATGCACTGGGCGTGTGACATGCTGAATCCCCATGATCACACCATCATCCTGACTGCGGGCCGTCACGACCAATTCGGCAGGCAAGCTATCTTCGTCGACTGCCAGTGAATGATATCTTCCCACATTGATTGTGGTGGGAAGACCGGCAAACAAACCGACAGAACCATGCGTGACAGGGCTAGCCATGCCGTGTCGAGGAGGACAGGGACTGACGGTTGCACCGAACGCAGCTGCAATTGCCTGATGCCCAAGGCAGACGCCAAGAATAGGCATCTCAGCGTCAAGATTTCGAACCACATCCACCGAACAACCTGCCTCGAAAGGCCCCTTCGGGCCCGGCGACAAGACTACGGCAGATGGAGCGAGGCGTTGACATTCATGGCGGTCGATTTGATCGCTGCGCACCACGAGCGTATCAGCACCTAACCGCCTAAAATAACGGGCAAGGTTGTGGACGAAGGAGTCGTAATTATCGAGGAGCAGAATCACAGGTTATCGGCGTGGTTTGGCAAACTTGATCTTTTCGATCAGTTTGACAACTTCGTTGCCTTGTTTGTACCCACTTACCGCAGTAATTGAGCGAATTACGTACTCATAGCGAAGATTGTAGTCTGTATCGATCTCAATCTCAGGTCCATCCTCACCCTCGACAGGGGCAGTGGTGCCGATCAGTTCGACTACGTTCGCACGCAACTGATCAAAATCTGTCCCCAAATTGATCTCGTTGAGTGACATCGTCGTAAGTTTGCCATTCTCATCGGCCTGCAGCCTTAATTTCAGGGGCAAGTCTGTCGGATCCATGGTCATGGAATCGCTTCCAGCCAATGGCATGCGAACACTGAAGTCACCCTCGAGTTCCACAATTTTGAATGTCATGACGAAGAAGATGAGCAGCAGAAAGACCACATCAATCATGCTGGTCATGTTCAAGCCACTTTTTTCCGCATCTCCACGATTTCGGATTTTCACGAGTTATCCTCCTTCACACGCAACGCAAAATTCTCAAGCTTTTGTTCTTGGGCAACTCGAATTACTTCCTGAACATCTCCTGCAGATGTATCCTTGTGAGCTCGGATGACCACGTTGGCATCTTCAACGGTTTTACCCTCGGCTTTGATGACTGCCAGTTCTTTTTGCAAACCAACTCGCAGAGTCTCTGCGGTGTAGTCATCACCTCCGAGAATGATCTCGCCATCCTGCGCTACATGCAGAATGATGGGAAACTCCAACGGTACCTCGGGTGGCTTCACCAACTGGCTACTGGGCAATTTGACGCGATCATTGGACTCAGTCTGCGCAAAATTGATCAGAACCATGAAGAACGCGATCAGCTGAAACACCATGTCGATCATGGGCGTCAGGTCACCTTCAGCCAAGTCGACTTTCTTTGACTTGACCTTCATTTAGTTCTTTGCCCCCTGAGGCTGAACATCTTCGAACCGACTCATGAGGTTCTCGCTTGTCACACCAACTTCGAGGAGCAAACGAGAAACACGGTTCCGGATAATGTTGTAGGCAGCGATCGCAGGGATCGCCACAGCGAGCCCAACGAGCGTTGTGAACAAAGCGGTAGAGATACCTTCCGCGAGCTCGGCCGGCTTTGGCGAAGCCCCTCCGAGAGCGATGACTTGGAACGATGCAATCATACCTTGAACCGTACCAAACAACCCGATCATGGGACTCAGGTTGCCAATCAGGGCCATGTAACTGAGACGATGTTCCAGTTTCATACTTTCCTCTTCACCGACTTCCTGCATGCCCTCAATTGCCTTGCCATAGCCACGTGACAACTTGGCCAAACCAGCTGAAAGCACCTGCCCGAGAACCGACTCATCGGTACGAGCCATGTCGTAGGCGCCCTGGAAGTCTTTTTCGTTCAGGCGTTCTTCGAAAGCGTCGACAAGCTCTTGCGGACATAAAGTATCTCGCCGGGCCGCCAACATGTTCATCACGAAGAGCGAGACCAGTGTGACGGAGAGCGCGAGGAAGACCAACAGATATCCCCACCCGAGGGAGCTGATCGTCCAACTCAGAAGATTCTGGTCAGCTTTGCTGCTACCAGCAGCACCCGCGTCAGCATTATCGGCAGCCGGTGCAGCTGGTTCCTCGACCACCTCAACGACATCTTCTTCGGCTCCACCGAATTCATCTGCCGCGTCTTGGGCAAACGCAGGGGTGAAAGTAAACATAGCTGCGAGCATGACCATCATGATCGCAAGCGATCTTGAAAATGGATGCGAACAAGGCAACTGTGGAAGAGACGCAAAACTGGGAAGAATTCCGCAAGCATCGAACATCAACGAGGCGCTCCGGGAGAAAAGTAGTGATTGGGAGGCGAAGCTGGGTGCAGGTCAGTTCCTGTACCAGCCCTTTTGCTAAACACTAGTCTAGCAAACTTCAATTAACAGGATGGACCCCCTCGACAGCTAATCCAGTGAATAAAAAAAGTTAGGTTGGGGGGAATGACCAAGTAGTAGCGGTGAACTGGAAGCCCAGACAGGTTTAAAATCCTGGATAACGGTTCTGCAATTCCTGCCGAGCTTGGGCGGCTCTTTCGGGCTTACCGACCTTAGGCCACAATTCTACCAGTCGCTTAAGAGCCTCTGCATGAGCATCTGGCTGTGACGAGAACATCAGGTGAGTATGTAGATAAGCCATGATCGCACCCTCAAGATCGTCACGAGCCTCACAACTAGCACCTCGTGCATTGTAAATTCTGGCTGCGATTTCAACATCTGCAGCATTCATCTCGGCAATCAGCGTGTTCGTCAATTCATTGGCTTGGTCACCATTACCTTGAAGCGCCAGGGCAACAGCTTTGCCAGCCTTGCTCAATGTTTGCAGGCGGACAATTTGCGTGGTTTGTGATTTAAGGCCAAGGATCTGGTCAAAATCAGCAACGGCTGCCGGCCCTTGTTTCATCTTGAGTCGCACGAGCCCCTGTAGATACTTCGCCTCAATCTTCGTCGCCTCAGCGGGGGCTTTTTCAAGTGTGCCATAGAATTTGAGGGCCTGCTCGCTGTTGTTGGAGGCCAACGCTAGATCTCCCAAAAGCTTCGCAGACTCGTAGAAGTGCCAAGAATCTCTGTATCGAGTCGCAAAATCGAGCATCCGCCTAACAGCGTCATCAATTTTACCCTGCCCGCTTAAAGCCAACCTGGCTTCACAAAGAGCGTAGTAGAAGGCTACATCTTGCTTGATTAAGTCCCTATTGATTGTGTTTACTTTCACCTTCTTCAATTCAGCCAGGGCTTGATCATATTGCCCATCGAGAGCGAAGGCCCGCGCCTTGGTCAACTGGGGAGGATCCCCTTCGAACATGATCTTGGTGATTTCCCCAGCCTTAAAGACCTTTGTGACTCCGGCCTTGTCCAGCCGCACACCATCTTTAGTTCCCTCCAATACGGCTCCGCTGACATTGTCTCCTTTCATGTCATACACACGGTCGATCTGCGCCTGAGCAGATGAAATGGCCAACATCCAAGCGCAAGCGAAAACGAGAAGACGAGGCTGAGTGAAGATACGTTTCATGGAGATATTTGCAAACTTGAGAGACGGGAGAATTCTATTAACGAAAAGAAAGTCAAACGGCGTGTTGCTCGCTCACTTCCCAGTGGCTTTGGGTAGCCCTTGGGCCGATTGTCCGAGGTCAGTTTCAATCTGCTTCAGGAGCTTATTGAATTTCAGGTAGTGAGCTTCGCCGCCCATTGCCGGATACAGTGCGTGCACCTTCGTGATGTCGCTCTTAGCTTTTTCCATTAGTGCATTGCTCTTGGATTTTTTACCAGCACGGTAACGGCATAGAGCAACGTGGTACCGAGCGTTAAAGAACATGTCCTTATATTTGGGATCACGACTTGTTAACTGACTCACCTTACCCCAACCCCAAATCAGGTTCTTTCCTTTGGCATCGGGTTTACCACCATTGAGCGCTTTTTGAAAAGCTACGACTGTGTATTTCTCTGGCACGATTTGCGCCCACTGTTCATAAGCAAGAGCAGCATCAACCTGTGCATCCAACATCGTGGGTTTCTTGCTCAGGATGGCTGCATACCCCTTTACGGCTGCACTGTAGTTGCCAAGCATTCGCTGTGCTGTTGCGAGCTGAAATTCCACCTGCAACGGTACATCCGCATTGCCTGCCTTGACCTGCTCGAAGGTACTGACAGCCACCTTCAACAACTCCGCTGATTGACCGGTCGCCTTGGTGGCTCCCGGAGGCATTGACGTTTCTGCCAAATCAACAAGTGTTTGCCCCACCCACTGCAACGTCGCAGCGTCCTTCGTTGTTTTAGCAATTTGATCAAGAAAGACTCGGAACGCTGAAACAAGAGCCTGTTTTGCAGGTCCTTTCGATGCGTCCAATGAATCGCGAATTTCACGTGATGCACGAATGAAGATTGCAGTGAGTTTCTTCTGAGCATCAGGCCCCACCACGCTTTTGCGTAGTTTGTCCATCACACTCATCGCACGCTTCAGTAGTGCATCGGCATCACCGGGCGATGCTGCCATTCTCTGAACAAGCAACTGCAACTCAGTGCTGTAAGTATCACTTTCGAAACTCTGCCCCGCGTTGCCAAGTCGTTCAATGAGAGCCGTGGGCCCGTAAGTTTCATTTTCCATCACGCTTGATGCGGCATCAATATCTTTCATTCGAAGGTTGATCTTCATGAGGACCAAGGCAGCTTTTCCTGCCTCAATGCCGGCAAGACTTCCGTCGATTGCAGACAAACCCTCAGCAACCCTAGCCCGCGCTTGCTCAAGATATTCCTGTGCTTTAGCTTCATCGCCAGCACTGCGTGCTTTGATGTACTCATTCCAAAGCAGAACCCCAAGTAACCTCATAAAGGAACCACGTTCTTCTCCTTCTGGCATCGCAGAAATTCGCGTTGCGGCATCGTCCCACTTGCCATCTTTCAAAGCAATCTTGATGATCACCCCTTGAGCCAGTGCTGCCTTGGAATTGTCCGGCCAATACTTGAGCATGAAGTCTGCAAGCGACTCCAACTGGCCCGAAGCAGCGTTGTTCCCGGAATCCTCAACCAACAACAATTGCAACGCGTTCAGCGCGACCAAACCACCACTCAGGCCAGCCTCAGACCCCGGTGCGTTGCGGGCCAAGAACAGTCCCACCACGGTGGCGTCCCGGTAGTGTTTCGATTTGAAGAGAAGAAATGCAAGGTATTGCCTCGATTGGTTCACCAATTCCAGATCTGAACCTAGCTCAACGAGGCTCAACCCACGTTGCAAATACTGAATGGCGAGCAGACGATTTTCTACCAACTGCTTCTTCACTTCTTCGAGCTGGCTCTTCTGGTCTGCTGTCGCATCGTCCTTGCCCAAGACGGCAATCGTCGACTCCAACTGATCCATCGCTGCCTGCAACTCACGAGCACTCTCAAATGCGTCCCGCAAGCTTTCGGGCTGTTCAGCCTGAGGCATCTCTACTGGTGCTTCCCGATCGATGCCAAGGTCAGCCAAAATCGCAATCGCTTGCTCTGATTGCCTACCAGGAATCCTGCTAGCAGTGTTCAGCAACTCCCGAGCCTTTGCCTCGGCTCGTTTGCGTTCGACTGGTTTTTTCACTTTTTCGGTATCTTTCGAACGCAGCAGATAAGCTTTCGCTAGCGCTATCCGCAAATCCTGCACAGTGGACACAGTGCGTTCGTTGGGTCGAATTTCTTTTACAAGCGGCTCTCCCCGATCAATTCCCATTTGATAATTGGGAGGGCTCTTTTCCAAACCTAGCCGAATGATCCCATTCATGGCTTGGTACTTTGCGTCACGCAAAGCATCTGCGTCGGGTTGCTCGAGCATTCGAAGATAACTATCCAATGCTTTTTCTTTTTTGCCAAGCTGCTCCTCGACCTGGCCACATTGCAACGTGGCAATGGCTCCCTGAGCGTAACGACCATAGTTTTCACTCAATTCGACGAAGGACTTGAGGGCTTGTTCGAGGAGTTCTTTGCCATCTTTGGCGGGATCACTGTAGGTACCGGCAGCCAAGCGTCGTGATTCAGCCGCACTATTCATCGCCTGTAGGAACTCACCGCGGTATCTATCTCGAAGCGTCTTTGCGTCGGGTCCTGGTGCTTTGGCCCCAGCCATTTGCTTCAGTTTTTCGCGCAAGTCTTCAACGATCGCGTCAAAAGTTTTGGATGCGGCCAGATACGACTTGGCGGCTTCCGACCGCGTTGCCTCATCGGGTTCACCAGACATCAACTGGGTGGCGCGAACCAACTGCAACTTACCGAGCTTCAAGCGAGCTTCAGAAAGCCGCGGATGCCCCTCTTTTTTTAGAAACGATGTGATCTCGGATTCGGCCAATCGAAAACTTTCATTTCGCTTGTCACCGTTACGTGAACTAATCGCCAACTCGATGTACGTTTGGGCCCTCTCCAATGGAATCGCATCCAAGAAATCCTCTGACACGCCCGGGTACTCCGAAATCCGGTCCAAATATGTCAGGGCTGTGTCAAAGTACTGCGCTGCTCGTAATTGTTTGACAAAGTCCTCTGCGGGCTCACCCGCAGCAAATACTTGGCTAGTCGCCACAAACAACAGCAGCAACAGCTTGGCGGGCAACAAACGCAGCATCCCTCGGAATCCTGAAAAGCTTGGCATAGGATTTTGTATGTCTAGAGGAGAAAAGGTGTCACGGAGATATCGAAGCAAACGGTTTTTTTAAAAGCTGAATGCAAACCCGCCCACAAACACTAGATTAAGAGGGGCAGTCGCCCCATTCAAGCATAGCCCACTCAGCAGGCCCTTCGATGCGGATTCCATCACAGTTTGACGATGACAATCTTTACCGCAAAAAAATACCCCGCGGAGAGTCCGTAAAGACGTTTCGTAAGCTCATTCGACTCGCACTCGGGCTTGCTTTGGTGGTGGTGGTGATGCTGCAAGCCGCAAAACCCGCCGTTTATCGTCCTTTTTTTGGACACTTGCCCGCAAAATCAGGCGGAGCAGCGGCCACCTTACCCTCCGCCCTAGCCAAACGCACTCAGGTTTCGACGAGCGGAAATGCAAAAACTGAACAAACCCAGTATTCCCCCAAGGATGTCCAAATTGCCAACCAGGTGATTTTGCAACTTTCTCGAAAAGAACAGGTCAGCTGGACGGTCACACTTTCACGTTCCCTACGTGGAATGAAAATCGAGAAACTTCCGGATGCAATCGCTACAACCGCTCAAAAACTCAAATTCGACCCTGATCTGAGCTCCGTCCAGCGTGCGGAGTGGGAATTCGCAGTTCAAGATCTAGCCGGCACCATGCCGCTCTCGAAGACGGATTCCCAATATGGTCTGGCCCAGAAGAACGCTTTATTGGCAGCACTAGACGAGGCTGCCGTAAATCGTGTGATTGATGGAAGCGTCTGGAGATCCGACGATTTCGATAGTTTTTACCGAGCCCTCGATTCCGCGAGCCAATTACCTAACTCCGGAACCGCGACTGTCGGTGCCTTACCCTTACTGCAACAACCGGATGTGTTTTTAAATCAGATGGTGACAATCCATGGCAACGTTGCGTTGGTGGAAAATATAAAAGCACCTGAAAACCCTTACGGTATCGAAGACTACTGGCAACTTTGGGTAAAACCGGCAGAAGGCGCGGATCGGCCTATCGTCGCCGTGGTGCCTGATGTGCCACGTTCCGTCTCAGAACAAGCAGGCACTCAAATCGCCGCTGCCGAGGGAGCACAGATCTCGGTTGTCGGAAAATTCCTCAAGCGGCTCGCTTATAAATCAGGGGCCGGAGCAGACTTGGCTCCAGTGGTCATTGGCCGCATCACTTACGCACCGTTTGCGGAAGGCGAGCAAACAGCCATACCGCCCCCAAATGAAACAAACGTTTCAACAAGCAAGTTCTGGCTCATTGCCTCGATTTCATGCATTGGCGGTGTCGGATTGGCGATGCTCCTGATGTGGCGAACCAGCGTATTGGCCAAACAATCGCGAAAGCTTCGCACAGCTTACCGGCAGGATCCGGAGGAGTTTCTTAAAGGCTTGGGCGGACATTCCCCCAATGGCCCTTCCGAAGCAGGGCAGGAGCATTCATGAAGATTTACAGCAACTCAACGCGGCTTACTTTCAACTGCTTGCCACCGCTGGCAAAGCATATCCGTCTGCAATGCCTGCTGAGCCTAGTCTTGCTTCTAAGCGGTAACAGTGTTGGCAACACAAGTGAGTCCGTTGTTCCCCTGATAAGCGGATTCGATCAGGACCGTATTGCTGCCACCTACCCTCCGACCGATGAAAATAAACTTGGTGAACTCGCAAAATTGCTATACCGGTTACGTGCAGTAGATCCTGCGAAGTTGCAATCCATGGCAACTCAAAACGCGAACGAGTTGGAATCTGGAGCATCCCCGACAACGTCCGTCGGCGACGCCGCTCCGCTGACCGGCACAATCAAGTCCATGCAGTTGGTGCCTATTCCCAAAGAGCTGATCGAATTTCTCGAGTTCAAAGAAATTCACGTCCTGACGGTGCAAATAACCGACGGTAAAGAAATCAAGGTGATGACTTTCCCGCTTCCTCAAGGTGCCAAAGCCGGCGACCGGCTTGAGGGTGCGGGCATTGCGTTGCAAGTCAAACAATCGCCGGAAAATGCATCATCCATCACTTCGGCGATTCTCTGCAATCGACTTCGCTGGCTGCCAACATCATCACCGATCACAGGCTGGCAACTGCTGCGTGACCAGGGCGTGGACATCAGTCTGCTGGCGGGCTTGGGCACAAGAAATCGACAAACGCTGCTGGCCGAGGATGGGGACGCGTTTTATTCGATGATGGCAGCGGCATCTGACTTGGAGCAAAGCAAAAAAGAAATCCCAACGCCAAGTGAAATTGCACCAGTCACATTACTTCAGGGCTCGTCGGAGCTTACTGGTCAATGGATCCGGATGAATCTAGAAACGGTCCTGATCACGCGCATCTCAGTCACGGAACCTCGGCGACAGGCGGAACTGGGCAGTGATCACTACTACCAGATCGACGCGGTCGGTGACCTGGGAAATGTAGTCGTACAAATCGAGCGTCCTGCCGGTGACACTGGTCCGCCAGCCAGCTTCAACAATCGCTATCCAGTATCCGTTGTCACACGAAGCCTGCCCGTTTTTCTCGAAAAGCAAATCCAGCAGCAAGAGGGTGGGGATGCCGTCATCAGTGAGCTAAAAACGATGATCCAAATGGATGGATTTTTCTTTCGGCTCTGGAGCTATGAAACCGACTTCATGGCCCAACATGGTGGCGGTAACCAATTCGGTCCACTCGTGATCGCGGCAGAGATTCGCAACAAACAACCCGCTACAACCGACACCACGGGAGTCAATTTGATCGGTAGTGCTGCAGCATGCGCGGTGATTCTCGGAATTTTCGGAATCTGGGCTTGGCAGCGACGGACTGATTCCCGTGACCGGGCTGTGCGGGATAGAAAAAAAGAAAAGGAAGCAGAAAGCCTGCGAATCCCCTGAATGCTGGCCCACACACCACAATCGAGCTCATCGACTACTTGACCAGAACGCCACAACCGACAGGATATCAGTCGCCAAGAACCAATCACAAAAACCATCCCGCCATTTTTATGAGAGGCCGACAACATGCGCCGCGCCAAAATTACTGTCATCGGAGCCGGAAACGTAGGAGCAACATGTGCACATTGGTGCGCTGCCGCTGAACTCGGCGATGTGGTGCTGCTGGATATCCCGCGAACGGAAGATATGCCGCGTGGTAAAGCACTTGACCTGATGCAAGCCTCGCCGATTTTCGGATTTGACTCTAATATCGTCGGCACCACTTCCTACGACGACACTGTCGACAGCGACGTCATCGTTGTTACTGCCGGTATCCCCCGTAAACCTGGCATGAGTCGTGATGACTTGCTAAGTACGAACGCCAAAATTGTTACCAGCGTCGGTGAGCAGATCAAAGCGACTAGCCCAAACGCAGTCGTTATCGTGGTCAGCAATCCACTGGACGCGATGGTCCAGCAAATGTGGAAAGTGACTGGATTTGACTCCGCCCGTGTCTGTGGACAGGCTGGTGTCCTCGACACAGCACGCTACCGAACTTTCCTCGCTATGGAACTGGGTGTAAGCGTTGAAGACATCAGTGCACTCCTTATGGGTGGTCACGGAGACACAATGGTGCCAATTCCGAGCTGCACCAGTGTAGGAGGCATTCCAATCACCCAGTTGATCGATTCGTCCCGCCTCGAGGAAATCGTCGATCGAACACGAAAAGGTGGTGCTGAGATCGTCTCGCTGCTGAAAACAGGTAGTGCCTATTACGCACCTGCTGCGGCATGTGCCCAGATGGTTGAAGCGGTTGTACGCGACAAAAAGCGAGTGATTCCCGTCGCTGCGTTATGCAACGATGAGTATTCCGTCGGTGGTTACTACGTCGGCGTTCCAGTCGTCATGGGCAGTGGCGGTGTGGAAAAGATCATTAAACTAGATCTCACAGATACCGAAACCGCAGCCTTTGAAAATAGCGTTGAGGCAGTGAAGCAATTGGTAGCAACCATGGATCAATTGCTATCGGCTTAAGCGTCAGTCGAATATTGCTCATTGCAAATTAGCGAAATTGACTTTTTCGCCGCCTTGGAATCTCATCAGCGTTGACATCACTCCAAGCGCGGCCTTAGTTTCTGGGTCGATCATTTGCGCAACGTCATTTTTGTTTGCGTTTTTTTAAATCGCCTCTCATTTCGCAGAAGCCATGGGTCGTTTCCACAAGCCGATGTCATGGAGCCAACCCTCCGAATCCGAACAGCAAAACACCCACGCCCATTCGTGGGACAGTGACGAAGCCATCTCAAACACCTCGAATGCTTCGTTTGGGCTTGCTGACAGCTGGTCACACAATACCTCGCACCGCAGCTTCTTCCTGCCGGTGCATTATTCTGAAAACTATCAATATCCGTTATTGGTTTGGTTTCATAGTAACGGATTTAATGAGCACCAGATTGACCAGGTGATGCCGCACATCAGCTTACGGAACTACGTAGGCGTGGGAATCCGCGGAACCAAAGCCGTCGATTCAGTGGGTCACCGATTTGACTGGCACCACAGTCCTGCAGGCATTGCAACAACCCAAGAAGCAGTAACACAAGCAATCGAGGCTGCTTCCGAGCGTTTTTCAATCAAGCCATCACGTGTCGTTTTGGCTGGTTATCGCGAGGGTGGAACGATGGCATTGCGAGCTGCGATGAGAGAACCGGATCGTTTCGCGGGCGTAATTTCGCTCGGCGGGCGAATGCCAAACGGCTCGATCCGTAATATTCAGCAGTTGCGTGAACGCCGCATGCCAATGCTTTGGCAGTGGGGTACCGACAACACACAATTCAACCAACAAAATCTGAAAACCGATTTCCAGATGTGCATGGCAATCGGCAGCCGAGTCGAAGTGCGGCAGTACCCCGGTGACGACGAGATGACCACTATCGCACTTCATGATCTTGATGAGTGGACGATGCGACATGTCGTCGCGGAATCATCCATAAAAGACTCAGATCGCTGGGCATCCAGCCAGACACTTTACTCAAGCAATTGATCTGATTTCATGCATGCTTGGGCTGGCTCGGCAGGCACAACTGATGCGGTTTGTTCAGTTTTGGAATCACGAGTGATGCCGAGTCGTCAGCCATGAGGTACACTGGCGATGCGGGTATAGTCCGCGGGGCATGAGTGCTGCAGACTTGCACCTGACGCCAAAACCAGAAGTCACTCCAAGAACATGACCGACGACACCATGCCTCCATCCGATGATTTACAGAACAGTGATCAACCGGAGTCAAAAACAAACTCTGACTCCGCTGGCTCGAACAGCAAGACGGTGTTGCTGGTGGACGACGATAATGAGATTGTCGAAGCCGTGCGTTACGCTTTGGAAGGGGCTGGCCACACAGTGGTAGTCGCCCGTGACGGGAACCAAGGCTTGGCACTTGCGGAGCGAGAGAACCCAGACTTGATTGTGCTGGACATGATGATGCCTAAACGCAGTGGCTTTCTCGTACTTGAAAAACTGCGGCGTCTGCGCACCGAGCCGCTGCCGGTGATCATGATTACTGGCAATGAAGGAAGTCGCCACAAAGCTTACGCCGAGCTATTGGGTGTAAGTGATTACATCCGCAAGCCGTTTCCAATGGAACGCTTGATTGCCTCGGTGGACAAACTGATCGGATCATGAGCTCCGAAGAACAAAGCAAAACGACAGAGCGACTTTCCCGCCAGATCGTGATTGCTGCCGCTGTCACGGGTGCCCTTGGCATCGCGATAGGTGCCTTCGGTGCTCACGGCTTGGGATCACTCTTCGACAGCCGCGGCTATGATGCTGCTTTTGCCGCAAAACGCTCGGACCAATTCGACGTTGGCGTACGTTATCACTTGATGCAATCAGCCATGCTCTTGGCATTGGGAGCCCTGTCTTTTGGTGCCCAACGGTGGAGAAGATGGTCACTGCGTTTAAGCTTGGTCGGGCAAACTTTATTTTGCGGTAGCCTCTACCTACTAGTTATCACAGACACACCCAAATTGGGAGCAATCACTCCGCTGGGTGGAATATGCCTAATTTTCTCATGGCTAATGCTGATCCCGCTGTGCTGGAAATCAGGCGATGAATGACGCCTGAGCGTCAGCATTTCATTAGAAAACGAAGTCCGGGTCCTCCCCGTGAACGAGTGAATCGCTTACGGTGTTATCAGATCAGTCCTCATTGCTCTTGCTCATGCAATCTCCGCCGATGTCCACTGCGGTTCACCCAGAAATCGAGTTTCCCAAAAACTGGCACCGCCGTCATTTACTTGATTTGGAAAGCCTGTCTCAGGAAGAAATCTCCACGATTTTGGACGTGGCACAGCAACTCAAGGAACTAACACAGGGCTGCCGGCAAAAGATCTCCCTACTTGCGGGAAAAACCTGTGCAAACCTGTTCTTTGAGAATAGCACACGTACCCGAAATAGCTTTTCACTGGCAGCCAAGCGACTTGGCGCCGACACAGTGGAATTCAGCAGTGCCGGCAGCAGCGTTGCCAAAGGCGAAACCTTTGTAGACACCGCCAAAACAATCGAGGCCATGGGTGTTGAGTGGGTTGTGACTCGCCACGGCACACCAGGAACACCTCACTTGCTTTCACGCGAACTGAACTGCTGCGTGCTCAACGCGGGAGATGGCCCCCATGGTCATCCGACCCAAGGGCTGCTCGACATGCTGACGATCAGGCAGCATCGCGGCGACATCAAGGGGCTGACGGTGGCATTGGTAGGCGACATCGCACACAGCCGCACCGCAAGAAGCAACATTTGGGGACTCAGCAAGCTCGGTGCACATGTCATCATCTGCGGACCTCCTACCTTAGTGAGTCCTAGGTGGACCGAACTCGGCTTTGAAGTCGCTCACCACCTCGATGACATCCTTCCGCGTTGCGATGTTCTTAACCTGCTCCGAATCCAGTTTGAAAGACAGCGAGCCAGACCCTTTCCGAGTGTACATGAGTACGCTGCTCTCTACGCCATGAACGGTGCAAGAATGCAAAAGGCGAAGGATGACATCCTGATCATGGCCCCCGGCCCCATCAATCGCGGTGTCGAGATCACACCTGAGGTCGCCGACGGACCACACTCCGTCATTTTGGAACAAGTCACCAATGGTATCGCAGTCCGGATGGCTGCACTTTGGCTGCTGTCTGGTGCGAGCGAGCGAGCTGAAGCCAATGCAACAAGTTCACCCGCCGACTGATCAACACAGCCCACCTCAAGGGCAACCACGCTTCAAAGCCGAGCCAAGCAACATAACTCCATGAACGAATCAGCTAAGAGTGACCTGCTCATTGAAAATGCCCGACTGGTGGACCCAAGTCAGGATTTGGATCTCGCGGCAAGGCTCTTGGTCATCAACGGATGTGTGTCAAAAATCAATCCCGACGATCAGGAAGTTCCTACATCATGTGACCGCCTTGATGCCATGGGCAGGGTTGTTGCTCCGGGGCTTGTTGACCTGGGTGCAGAACTTCGCGAGCCGGGCAATGAAGAAGACGAGACGATTGAATCAGGCAGCCACGCTGCGCTAGCTGGTGGCTTCACTTCAGTGCTTTGCTGCAGCAGCACCAGACCGTGCATTGATTCACCCGGCGCGGTCGAATTTGTTCGTCAAAAAGCCACCAAAGCACGCGGCGCACGAGTTCATGTGATTGGATGCCTGAGCAAGGGACGTGAGGGCGAGCAAATGGCCGAACTTGGCTTGCTTTCCGTTGCGGGCGCGGTCGCCTTCAGCGATGCCCCAAAATCGATGCCAAACGACGCATTACTCAAACGCGCGCTCGAATATTGCCGGATGTTCAATCTTCCGATTTTTGATCGCCCTGAAGTCCCCGAACTGGCTGAGGGCGGCATGATGCATGATGGTCAAGTCTCGCTTGTGCTCGGTTTGAAAGGCTTGCCGACCGAGGCGGAAGACTTGGCGGTCGCTCGCGATGTACGCCTAGCCGAAGCCACCGCTGGACGCCTGCACGTCGGTCCGGTTAGCACCATGGGGGCAGTCGACATGATCCGGCGAGTCAAATCACGCGGCATTGATGTGACTGCTTCGGTTTGTCCACACAATCTATGTCTTTCCGATCTGCAACTGCGATCATTCGATTCCAAATACAAAGTGCACCCACCACTGCGCAGCGAAAAACACGTAGAAACTCTTCGCAACGCATTGGCTGACGGCACAATTGATGCGATTCAAAGCGGGCACATGCCACGCAGTCGAGAGAAGAAGATGGACGATCTTGATCTCTCACCGTTCGGTGGAGCCAGTTTGGAAACAACGCTTGCAACCACAATCACCTACATGGTGGCAGAGCAATTGATTGACTGGAAAACCGCAATCGACCGGCTTTCAACAGCACCGGCACGAATCGCCGGAGTCGCGGGCGGCACACTCAAACCAGGTGTTCCAGCTGATATTGTCATCATAGATCCCGAAGCCACGTGGACCGTCGACGGCACTCGCTTTCGCTCCAACTGCATCAGCAGCCCCTTGGATGGCCATACACTA
>Ga0315320_10000812_pt1 | contig 25699 bp, 23 predicted proteins | sample M140m21515metaG_FD_203458 | JGI IMG/M metagenome (GOLD analysis project Ga0315320, IMG submission 203458) | Ammonia-oxidizing marine archaeal communities from Monterey Bay, California, United States - M1 40m 21515 | ecosystem: Environmental > Aquatic > Marine > Coastal | place: USA: California... | reverse complement strand
CCCCGGATCGAAGTTATGCCATTGGTTAGCGTAAAGCGTCCAAGTTCAATCTGCACGAAGACCTTAATCAAGCAGCCGACAATAATCAGCCACAAGAGGGTGAACCCCGCCTTAGCACCCGTACTGGTCGTGGCGATAAGTTCGCCAGACCCAACGATAGATCCCGCGATGATCAGACCGGGTCCTATCTTGGTGAGAATTTTTGCGAATCGTGTTGGCGGCTCTTGAATGGATGTTAGATCCGCGGAGGAGGGTTTATCGTCAGACATCACTCTAGGCTTTCGCTGGAAACACTTATGTTTTATCTTCAGGTGGAAAGAACCAACTGAGTACAAACTGAAAGGATACCAACATTTTCCACTCAATGCATGTCTGTAACGTTAGAAAACTACCATTACTGGTCTAAGGTAGGAGTGGACTATAGATAGGAGTCTGCACGTTCTGTGCCTCAGCAGTAGCCTGGTCCGAAAGCCCAGCATCATCGATAGCGAACGAATCATTGGGCTCCACTTGAGACGCCACTGGCTCTTTTAGATCGTTGGATTCAAACCTACTCATTACCCGCTGAGTGAGAGTAGCGGGTGGAACAATCCCGCCACTCACACCTGTAATATCGTCGTCGACGGTTAATGGCAACGAACAACCTAGAAAGCTGCAACAAACAATAGCAAAAATGGATTTGTTTAACATGACAACTGATTCCGCTGACACAATTGAAGCGACTAAAAACAACCTATCCGTTGAATCGTCCGCATGCCGCCTATCCTAAAACCTTTTTTTGTTTATTTGTCTTAACGCAAAGCTTCTTGAATCTTTGGATCACCCAACGTGGCAGCAACCAGTCGGGTACCGCGATAGTTATGTCCACTATTATGAGCACTTGGGACTGCAACTGCGTACGTTCCGGCATCAACCGCCGCACGACATCCATTTTCACTATCTTCAAGAACCATAACGTGCTCAGGCAACTCCTCTAGCCGTTCACAAGCCATTAGATAGCAATCCGGAGCCGGTTTACCATTTGCCACTTCTTCTCCACCTAAAATAAATTGAAAGTCTTCCAAATACCCATGGTCAGCAAGAAGTTTTTTTGCATATTCGGAAGAACTCGATGTACATACAGCCAGCGGTAGGTTTGCACCTTTTAAGAACGCTAACAGCTCATCGAACCCAGGCATCACCGTGAGAATCTGCGGAAGAATGGTCATAAAGATTTTTTCTATCTCGGCACGAATCTCGTCAACCGAAAGTGATAAAGAATAGTGATCTTTCAATATCCTTGTCGAAATGTGAGCCTGTTGCCCCATCATCCTGCGTCGCACGGATTCTTCGTAAACATACCCAAGGGGACTTAAAAACTCGCTCGTTGCGCGGATAAATACGTCCTCTGTATTAAAAATTAGTCCATCCAAATCGAATACCACCGCCTTAATCATCTTATGTCTGTCTCCCTGCTATCCTGCAATGGCCACGCACGAGACCTAAAGTGCGTACTAAACCAATCGATGATAGAATACTAATTAATAAACCGAGTATGGGTTATTTTATCAGCCATTGAACGCAACATGCATCCAAACGAAATAAGAAATTCCGGAATTGCCGTAACCAATCACTCTTTCGACACATTAATAGAAACTGAGACAATACCGGAAAACGCAGTTCATTGGGGTCGGGAACATTTCATCCCCGTCGCCCGAGCAGATTGGCGCGTGCTGATGACCGACTTGGCCGTGGAAGGCGGCCTGAATCCCGACGAATTTGAAGAATTCTGTGCACTGCTGGACACGCTAGTGCACATGCAGTCCTATCATGATCACGCGGAGGTAAGTGAAAACTATTCAAAATTGGATCCGGATAGTATAAGCGAACGAATCCCCACTGCGATGGAACTAGATTCCGCTGACAAGGTAGGCCAGCTTACTCTGAGTCAAATTGATCAAATAATGGTACGAGCGAATTACCAAAAGCTAAGCCGCACCGAACTGCTTGAGGCCTTACAAAATGCCTCGGATTTCGGTATCCCTATGACCTCAGATTTCACCGTCTTTAGACGGTTCGGCGTCTATATTCGTGGCAAGGTGCTTGGGAAACGTGTGCGAAGACGCCTTTCTAATTTTTACCGCCGAGACGAGGTCGACGTCCCCCTTTATCAACGTTTAGTGATCTGTTTTCAAGTAATAGAAACCGCGTCTACGGATGTTGAACATCGGTCGGACTGTCTTTATATCAAGTCGTTTAAAAACATTCCGCAACATGATATCGACATGTTATTACCCGGGACAAAAGTAAGGATGACCATCATTGATCGAGGTAAGATTGTCCTCCCTACTCTTTCTGGCCTCGCCATCCTTGTTTTCCGACTTTTTGCCGTGGTTTCCTTGGGCTTATTTGCGCTAATAAGCCTCTTATCAACTACCATTGGATACGCCCTTAAAACCGTGTTCGGATACTTTAGAACCAAAAACAAATATCAACACGACCTAACCAAGAATCTTTATTATCAGAGTCTAGGTAATAATGCCGGCGTCCTACAGCAACTCCAAAATGAGGCCGAAGTCCAAGACATACAGGAATGCCTTCTCGCCTACACCCTCTTGCTATTAAATTACCCGCAGGGTGCTACGGCGCGTCAGTTAGATATTTCGGCAGAACGCTTCATCCACGAAACGGTCGAGTTTCCCGTGGACTTCGAGGTCGATGACGCTTTACGTAAACTTTTTCATTTAAAGTTGGTGACCGTGAACGCGGAGAGAAAATACGTTGCTATCGAAGTTCCAAGTGCCATAGCGGAATTGCAAATTAACTTCCACAAATTGATAGATGGCTATAGCAAGTCCGTCATTCCGGAAGATACTTCAGAACATTCTGCTCCAACACTTTAAGTGGCACGGCCCCACTGCCTAAAACCACATCGTGGAATTTACGGATATCAAATTCTGAACCTAATCGATCTTCAGCAAGAGAACGCAACTCCCTGATTTTGAGTTCGCCTATTTTGTACGCTAACGCCTGACCGGGCCATGAGATATACCGGTCGACTTCCGCAACAATGTTATGACGTGATAAAGCCGTATTGCCCACCATATATTCGATCGCGCGCTGGCGACTCCAGCCGAAGTAATGGATCCCGGTATCTACAACTAACCTGCACGCCCGCCACATCTCATAACTTAAACGACCGAAATCACTGTAAGGATCATCATAAAAGCCTACCTCCAAACCAAGCCGCTCGGAATACAAAGCCCAGCCCTCGATGAAAGCGGTGAACCCGTTGTACTTCCTGAAGGCTGGCATATCGTCTATTTCTTGTTGCAACGCTAGCTGTAGATGATGCCCCGGCACCGCTTCATGCAGGGAGAGCGCTTCGAGTTGGTAAAGAGGTCGACTCTTGAGGTTATAGGTATTGATGAAATAAAATCCAGCAATCTTTCCATCCGGCGATGGAGGTTGATAGTACGCTGCAGTCGTTTTGGGAGCAATGTAAGCTGGAATTTCTTTAATACCATAAGGCGTCCGAGGTAGTCTCCCAAAAAGCCTTGGTAACTCGCCGTCCATTCGCTTCAAAATATACGCAACCTCCTTTTTGTAACTCTCCACATCAGTTGGATAGAACTGAGGGTCCGTACGTAAGAAATGAAGAAATGAATCGAAATCGCCATCAAACTCGAGTTCTTTTGGAATAGCTTCCATTTCTGCTCGGATCCTAAGGACCTCCGCCTGACCCGTTTGATGCACTTGCTCAGGTGTTAAATCTAACGTCGTAAACTTTTTGACACGTTGTCGATAGAATTCGCGACCCGCCGGTCGACTCGAGACCCCGATTGCGTCGGAGGCGGACGGTTTATAGTCCTCAATCATAAACCGTAAGAATTTCTGATAGGCCGGAATTACCTGCTCAGCGATTAGAGTTGCGCCCTCCAAAGATAACGAATCCGCCTGTCGCTTGCCTATGCTTTTTGGAAATTGGGAAAATGGTGTAAAGAGGGGGCTCTTCCTCGCTTCTTCATAGATGTGACTCGAGATAGTTTCCTCATAACCCTCTAAAACCACAGCCGGTAGCACATAACCTTCCTTCATCCCTTGCTTAAGAAGTTCCATGTTTTGATCGGCATAGTCACTGAAGGCCGCCAACCTCCCCAAATAGCTTCGATAATCATCCACATTATTAAAGGGTAAACGCTTATACAACTCCGCAAAGTAAATATGAAATCCCCAACGATTAGTGATAGGAACGAGATAGGCTTTATGATCAACTTCCCCCACCTCGTCTTCCAAATGTCGGATGAAAATGTCCAAATTGAGCCGCGAGTTGACAGTTAGACTGACAAGGTCGATATCCCGAGCAGATTCGAGAAATCCCCGCAACTGTCGTGAGGAAGCAATGGTATTTTTAATAGAAACATCAGGTAGCTTGCCATCACCACTCCGATCACCAAGTTGACCCGCGAATACTGGGCTTTGCGACAATGTCCAGTCCCAGTGTTTTCTAATCAGTAAATCCACGTCCTGATCATCAGCCTGAGAAACCAAGGTAAAACAAGCGTGAAGAAGAAACACGACTAATAAACCAATACGGCGAAAGAACATTCGGCGAATCCCTTTGAGTTTGATTGAATTTTAAAACAGATTTGGTATAAACCAATACCATGCGGGAAACGGATTCCTTGCTATTCAATCGTATCAATCTACCACGTTTTACGATGAACATATTGAAGTTCGAAAAGAAACTATTCTTCTTCAAAGACTATCAAGGAGGTGAGAATGTCTGAATCAGTCTTAACGGGTGCGGAATTAAAAACCCAAATCCGCAAGGTTGCCTTTGCTAATCGCAAAGCCCAGGAAAACAAAGATGAGATTAGCCGGTCCATCATGGCAACATTTATGGAACAACCGGAATACCAGTCTGCCTCCACTGTCATGTTCTATGTCGATGTACGGGCCGAAGTACGTACACGGCACGACCTTCCAGCAGCCCTGACAAGCCAAAAGAAAATAGTGGTGCCCTGGTGCAATGAGGAGGGTGAACTTGAACTTTTTCATTTGGAATCCATGGATGAGTTGGAGATTGGCATGTATAAGATCCTTGAGCCAAAACAGGATTTGAGACGTCTGCCACACAAACAAGTTTCTGTTAAAGAACTTGACGTCATCATGGTGCCCGGCGTAGGCTTTGATTCCAACGGTGGCCGAACGGGTATGGGGAAAGGTTACTACGACAAGTGCCTACAACATGCACGATCCGATGCATCCTTAACCGCCGTCTGCTTTGACTGCCAGATGTTTGAAGAGATCCCTGTTCAGGAGCACGATATCTACATGGACAAGGTGATCACCGAAACGACGGTTTATAACGGCGTTGGCCGGGCCGCCTAATACTCTATCTAACCTTGGTGGGCACCACTCTATGGATACAACTGTAAAAATCGAAAATACCTACGCCGAGGCCTTCCGTAGTATTTATTCCGAAGTCTTAATTACGGCAAAAAACAAGTTCTGGTTAGACCAGGCAGTAATGGCCGCTACCGGCCATGCCTCAAGCACCATCATGTGCGATTGCGAAGCCGGTTTGGATCATTATGTAACGCCCCAGAACACTCCTGACGGTCGGATTGGGGCCGTCTGCCAATTCCACGTCCCCCGGTTTTTGAAAAACCGAGAACGGCATCTCGAAAAGGTTTTAATTGCTAGATTAAGTCAGAACGTTCTAACTTGTCCAACGGCAACTGTCTTTAACCATTTAGATTCGGATACGTTTTTCAAACTAGGAAAGAAAATTTCTTATTTTGGCGATGGGCACCAATTCCGTGACCACCGGCACGAGGAACCAGTATGGGTTATACCCATCATGGGAGGCGAATTTTTCCTTAGTCGACGGTTCGCGTATCGAGACGGGATTATGGGAGGCAATTTGTGGTTTATGGGGCACACTCAGGATTTCGCTATCGACGCTGCCTACACTGCAGCGCAGGCAGCGAACGCTACAAACGGGGTGGTTACGACCTTTCCCGGCGGGGTGGCTGCCAGTGCCAGCAAGGCAGGCAGTAAATACCCGTTTCTATTTGCCAGCACCTACGAAGCCTATTGCCCAACACTGCGAACAAAACTAGGAGAGCAGTCTCAAGTTCCGGAAGGCGTAACCTCTATCATGGAGATTATTATTAACGGCCAGGATTTAGACACCGTAACCCGTGCTACCCACAATGCGTTGGACGCTACGAATCACTTACAAGGTTTAGAGTTGATTACGGCCGGCAACTACGGAGGCCGTCTCGGGAAATCATTTATTCACCTCAGACCAGACCTTCAGCTTTCTTCCGACGTGGCCTAACCGTTAAAACAGGCCACTACTTTATTAGCCGCCTCAGGCAGTACCGTCTCGCAAATCCAAAGCAAAATAGTGTTGGGTCGCGAATTTCCTGAATCCAACTTGGGGATAAAGGTGTTTGCCTATCGAGTTTTGCTCAAGCGTTTCTATTCGTGCAATCTCCATTCCGGCCTTACGCATCGCTTGATTAGCCTCTTGCAGCAATCTTCGCCCTATGCCCTGATTTGAAGCGTTTTTTGCGACCGCCAGATTGGAGATCACCCCTATTTTTGAATCGTAATCCAGCAAGATCGTTACGTAGCCGCGCACTTTAGCTTCCAAGACGGCGACGTAACATTCCCCGTTAGATTGTTTCAAATCGATTTGCAGGTGGCGAGCCTTCCTCCATTCCCAGGATTTCCCCGCGATAAAACCATAGTTATCTTCTAGGTTTTTCTCGTAGGTCGTTGGACCAAAGACCTCTGACGTAATTTCAAGGATCTCGGCATGATCGCATTCCGTTGCCTGACGAATATTAATTTCTAATGGGTCGTGCATAACAGTGCTCATCTTCCCCAGTAAAACTGGAAGTAATACCCAATCGCGATGAACGCCAGAGCGACTAATAGCCGTACGGTGTTTATTTTCGACGTGGCTTTATCTGGCATTCACTGAACCTCGGCCGTTAGGTTTGTGCTTAAAAGAGTTAGGATTGTCGGCTTGGCCGATCATTTCAAACAAAAAACGACTGGGGATCTGTTCATAATTCTTGCCCCATTTCCTTCGAGTCAGCGCCATGGAAAGCGTTAGTTCGTCCTGAGCCCGCGTGACTCCCACATAGGCTAATCGGCGTTCTTCGTCGACCGCTTCGCCTTCGAAGCTCAACGCGCGTTTATGCGGCAAGATACCCTCCTCTAATCCAACCATATAAACGACTGGATACTCGAGCCCCTTCGACGCGTGCAGCGTCAACAACGCGACCGCATCCTTATCCAACTGCCGATCTTTATCCTCTTCTAAATCGGACGCGGCGAGCGTTATCTCTTCGAGAAATTTTTCCAACGTCGGCGTGTCCTGCTTGTCAGCGAAACTCCCAACCGCGTTGACGACCTCCTCAACCGATGCCCAACGAATTCCTTTTTCCTCTTCGTCTTTGCTAGTGCGATCAACTTCCTTCTCATAGCGGCAAAGTTGTAGGTAATGTTGCAGTAATTTCTGGTCGATCACCTCTCTAAACAGAGCTTGGCCTGCCTGAACCAGATCAATGAAATTTCGGATAGCATTCCTTGCGGGGACGGGTAACTTTTGCAGCACATCGTCACGCTGCATCACTTCCCACATGGCTACCCCTCGTTCCGTCGCCACCTCTACCAACTTCGCCACGGTGCCGTTAGATATCCCCCGCGGTGGGGAATTGATGATCCTCCGCATGCTGGGCTCGTCTTTGGGATTTTGGGCAATACGGAGATAACTAACAATGTCCTTAACCTCTTTGCGATCGAAAAATGACTTGCTTCCCAGAATGACGTAGGGTATTTCCTGTTTACGAAGCTCTTGTTCGAAGACTCGGGGCTGTTCATTTGTGCGAAACAGGATAGCAATATCGCGGGGGTGTCGTTCACCACGGGCAACTTGAATGGCGATTGATTTCACGACCTGCTCCGCTTCCTGATCTTCGTCTTTAAATTGTTGAATCTGCGGACGCTTTCCACCGGGTCGGGCAGGACGTAAAACCTTGTCATACCGGCCGGTGTTGTAACTGATCAGCGAGTTTGCCAACTCTAAGATACTCGCGACCGAACGATAATTGGCTTCTAGACGGATCTCCATTGCGCCACGCCAGTCCCTAGCAAAGTTAAGAATATGCTCGACCTCGCTACCCCTAAAACCATAAATGCTCTGATCATCATCCCCAACAACACAGATATTCCTGTGCTGCCCAGCGAGGCCTTTAACAATATTATATTGAATGCCGTTGGTGTCCTGATATTCGTCGACGAGTAGGTGATCGAATCTGGAAGCTTCGTCTCGACAAATTTCGGGATAACTGGAGAAAAGCTCGTCTACTAATAATAAAAGGTCGTCAAAGTCTACCGTACCGCAACGAGTTAATTCTTCCTGATAGCGGCGATACGCAACAGCACCGATATGCTCCTTGTCTGTAACGGCGACGGTGGCCGCGGCAGCCGGGCGTATGCCCCTGTTCTTCCAATGACTAATGACGAATTGCAAATCCCTGGGGCGTAACGAACTATCGGGAACTCTGATTTCCCTAAGAACTTTACGGCAAATCGAAGCTTGATCGGACGCGTCCATAATGGTGAAATTAGAAGGATAACCGAGTCGATCAATTTGTCGTCGCAATATTCGAACACAAAGTGAGTGAAACGTAGAAATTTCTGGTCGGTCTGAGTTATCTAGCGTAATCAGGTCTGCAATACGATGTTGCATCTCCATCGCAGCTTTTTTTGTAAACGTGACGGCAAGGATACGTGATGGTTTAGTTCCGTGCCTAATCAGATTCGCGATACGATATGTAACGACACGCGTTTTCCCACTGCCAGCGCCAGCTAGCACGAGCATTGGGCCCGTGAGCGTTTCTACAGCACGTTTTTGAGCGTCATTCAGGCCAGCGTTCATAGTTTTCGCAAAATGGAGATATTTTTCATGCAAATGGCCAACCGTTTTTATATCCCAACTATACGGAAAGCGTTGTAAAAGATAACATAATCTAGTGCGTAATACACCGTGCAGAATCTCCACTTTCAACATTCCATGGATAAATGATGACAGACGATAATTTGCCCGACGAGCAGGAACAAACCGAACAACCTCCCGAGCAAGAAACTGCGCTTACGACTCCACGTCGTCCCAAGGGGAACCGAAGTGACGAAGACACTGCGGAAGAGAAAGATCGCGTGGATCAATTACGCGATACGTTTTCATCAAAAACGCTGATCGGTATCATTGTTGGAGCCATCATTGTCGCTTCCCTCCTCTTGGCAGCCTTCTCCGTAGAAACCGGGCCTGGGGAAATCGTGCCGGATTGGACTGAGCTCAACCGTGAAGTGAGCAAATTACGGGAGGACGTTAATCAAAACGTATTTAATCCCGCATTGTATAGTGCTACAGCAGATTCCATGGAGAATGGGGACGCCCGGGCCTGGATGAATCTTGAAATTGCTTCAGCACTAATGGCTACCGCGCTACAGCCTGAAGACACCAATCAGCTCCCACCTCAATTTCAACAGCAACGGCCGCCATCGAACATTCTCGCCGGAGATGCCACAACAATTCAAAATCGTTTAACTCAGCTTCAAACCGCGGCAACCTATCTTGACAAAGCCTTAGCATTTTTTGGTGAGTCCCCAACAGACGAGCATCCACTACGTTCCTTGGGTCATTACCGCTCCTCTTATAGTGCAGCTTACGTCTCAGAGGCGCGGCTATTAATAGAAGGTGCCGAAGCTTTTAACACCAACCGCGATAATGTGGTTAAATTCTTAGAGCAAGCCTTGAGGGCGCTTCCAGCAACCCGGTCTGCCGAAAGCGATTCTACAGACAATACAATTCAGGCTCTTCGTTCACAGATAACCCAGCGCCTCGATGTTTTCAAAACAATGACCGAAGCTAAATTCGATCCATCATCCAGCCCCCAAACCGGTGTACCAAGCGAGGCAATCTACTCCTGGATAGGGACCTATATAACTGCTAAGAACTCGATTCAACCTGCAGCTCCAAACGAATCCGACGACGATGATTCAGAGGAAGCCGGGGAAACCACCCCAACGCCCAATCCATCCGATGACGGTGATTTTCCGCTCGAGGAAAATAATTCCGAACAGCAATCACCAAACCAACCGGCTACAGACTCACCGCAGGACACCCCGGACGACGGCGACCCATCCCAAGAGTGATCCACGCGTTACAAAAATGAGTTGACCTATATGGCGAAAGAGATTTGTTTTTCCAGCGAAGTCGACTCCGAGGACCACGCTACCCGGCTCGATAAGTACCTGGCCATCAAAATTCCAAGTTATTCGAGAGTCCAGTTACGCACAGCGATTGGCGCGGGCGAAGTGACTGTTGACGGCCGAACAGCCAAACCTTCTTACAGGCTTAAGCAAGGGCAATCTGTCCTCTGTGAACTCTCTGCGCCGGCGATTGTCGTTCCCCAACCTGAAGACATCCCGCTCGATATCCTATATGAAGACGAAGATCTCATCGCGATTAATAAGCCAGCCCAAATGGTCGTCCACCCTGCGAAAGGCCATTGGAAGGGTACCCTTGTGAGTGCTCTCACTCACCACTTTCAACAATTAAGCTCGGTCGGAGGGCCTGAACGCCCCGGTATCATTCATAGGCTGGACAGGGACACCACCGGCGTCATCGTGGTGGCCAAGCATGATCAGGCCCACCAACTCATCGCGAAGCAATTTGAAAACAGAACCACGCGGAAAGAATACCACTGCTTAACCTTAGGGATCCCTGACCGTGACAGAGATTTAATTGATGAGCCTATCGGCCCACATCCCTATGTGCGGGAACGAATGGCGGTACGTCACGACCACCCCAAAGCCCGCACCGCACAATCTTTTTTCCATGTCTTAGAACGGTTTCGGCATATCGCGCTGCTCCAAATCGAGCCCAAGACGGGACGCACACATCAGATCCGTGTTCACCTTCAACATCTAGGCTATCCAATTCTCGCCGATAAACTGTATGGCGGGCGACATCCGATCACAGAAGAGTTCCTTACGACGGGACGTGATCATCTTCAGAAAGAAGAAACTTCTGTTTTAACACGCCAAGCATTGCACTCAGCAAAACTAACAATTAAGCATCCTAGAACGGGTGATTCACTGACATTTGAAGCACCTTATCCTCAGGACCTCGAAGAAACCATTAGAATCCTACGCACGTCAACTTCGCAGTGAAGCCGATACCGAATCATCGCCAAATCATCACAGCCCTGTTACTTCGCTGTAAATCGTCAAGTGTCGTTTCCGAGACTGTGCACCCGTGTACAACCAGTGCCTTCAGATTGGGAAAGTTTTGCAAATAAAGGATTCCCGTATCACTAATCGCCGTACCAGGGATATCTAATACCTCCACTGCTAGAGTGTCTTCTATAGCCGCAAGGTTTTCATCACTATAGCTACCGCCTCGGTACGTGATCACAGCCCCCCGAGCCTTAGGAGTAACCGCAATCCCACTCCAACCGTTGAGTCGGTTGAATAAAAGAATAACCCTTGGGATGACGCTTTGCCCTGCATGAAATCTCTCTGTCTTTCCCAAAGTTTTCAGGTAGACCAAATATCCCCCCACCATCATTCCGCTGATCAGAATTGCTCCAAGGTCACGACTCGTTACGATATAAACGGCGATAACGAAAAGCCCGAAAATTCGTAGCCAAAGAATAAGATTGCTGGGGTCATTCTGACTTGTGTGTTTCATCAAAAATCGATGAAAACCCAAAGCACCCTCATACTCGTCAAGTTCAAGCGGGTCAAACGGTCGGCTTAGTTGCGGGTTATACCCACACTCCGGGCATTGCAATCTCCCTGATGGAATAAGAGCCCCGCACTTCCTGCAGCTTACGGCGACCACATCCTCTTCCGGTTCTAAATGAACCTCCAAGGACTCCGACTGCAACGATGTGGCCGAAACATCTACCAATGGGCCAGCATCCTCTTGCAAGGGTGCAAGTGTTAACTCATCATCTTCCACCACGCAATGCTCACAAAGCAAACTCTCAGGCAATGGTCTTTGACAGCTAGAACAAAGCATATTAAATGTCCTAGCGAGAAAGAGGAAAGGATATGTCAACTGGTTCGAAGTACTCCGTGGCTTGCGCCGCGGAACTTTGTGAAAGCTGGCTCACCTCGACGTCAGACTCCTGAGTTTTACCGAAGATCGCATTGAGTACGCCGTAAATTACATAAACAGTAACCAAGAACGCCCCAAAGGGCCGCGAGAGCTTTCCATCTTTAGCCGCGAAGATTCCGATCCGAAAACACAGCAGAATAATGAGCATCGCAGGGAACTGAAGCTTAAAGAAGATAGGTTCTGCAACTAAACCCTCCTTCGTGATCGCCGCAGCAGCGCCGGCAACAAACAATACATTGAGAATATCGGCTCCAATAACGTTTCCAACGGCCAATTCCCCCTGGCCTTTCCGCGCTGCGGTTACAGCGGTAACCAATTCCGGGAGACTGGTTCCAAACGCGACTAGCGTGGATGCTATGACAGCTTCAGGTATACCTGCTTCCGTAGCTAATATCTTCGTTGCTTCAATCAAGGTAACGCTAGAAGCAACGACAAATAAGCTCCCAACTAAGATACTGCCAACGAGAATCGCCACTGGGGAGTCATCCTCTGCCTCTTCGTCGAGTTCATCTGGTTCAGCAAGTTTCGCCAAACGAACCGACCAAATCATATAGACCACAAGGCCGCTTACTAAAATAAACCCCGCCCATTGAGGTAGCGTTGCATTCGTTTCGAAGACGTTCCCCAAATCCGTATAAGGCAAGCAGAACAGAACCAAGAGTACACCCGCGCCAAATTGAACCCACCCCTGTCGATTCACAACCTTTTTATTAAGCGGCAAAGGCGCGATCAAACAGGCCGTCCCTAAAATCAAACCAGCATCACAGATAACGGATCCCACAGCATTTCCAAGGGCAATGTCGGGGTTCCCGTTTAATGCGGCTAAAACAGAAACAACGGCTTCCGGAAACGTGGTGCCGACCGATACAATTGTCGCACCGACAATCACCTTTGGCATACCGGTCCGAAGCGATAACGTAACAGCTTTTTCGACCATCCAATCGGCCGATTTTCCGAGGACGATGATCGCCACCAACATCACCCCAAATAGATAAAGCATGTTGATCTCAACTAAGTGTTGGATCATTTCCGCTAAGGCTTCCTCAGGATTCCATGAGGCAATTGGCATGATAAAGTTTCCGTCTTCCGTAAGTGATTAGAGATAGTGTTAGAATTTTAAAGGTAAGCTCTACCACGTACAAGCTAACATTGACCATAGATTTATACAAAGATGACGACATGGGTGAACGAAACGTAAAAGAAAGCACTTACGGCGTTTGGATCTGGAGGCTAATCAGGCTGCCGGTGTTTATCTATATAGGCTTGATAATCACGCTAGTTATCTTTGAAAACCAAATCGTTTATCAGCCCGATGTGGAGACGGGAGATAACGCTGAGGATTCCTCAGTTTCTGGCCGACATCGATATATCAATTCTGGCCAACACAAAATCCACTTGATGGTAAACGAACGGCCTAACCCCCGTTGCTACGCTTTATATTTTCACGGGAATGGTGGTAACATAAGCCATCGACGCCTGCTGTTAGACCGAATCGCCTCCGAACTAAACGTCACCGTCGTAGGAGTCTCTTATTCCGGCTACGGCTTCAGCGATGGAAAACCAAACGAACGCCAGCTTCAGCAGGATGCCGAGGCTGCTCTATCCCATATTCTGCAATATTATGAAATCGAAAAAACGGATGTGATGCTGTTTGGAGAAAGTCTTGGGGGCGCTATAGCGACGCGTCTTGCTAGTGACCATCAACTATCATTAATTGCGTTGGACAGCACTTTTACATCCCTAAGTGACGTCGCGCAACATCACTATCCTTGGCTGCCGGTAAAATACCTTATGAGCAATCAGTTCCCGGTGAAACGATATGCTCAAACATATTTTGGGGCCGTCGTTCAGACGCATGGAACTGACGACCAGGTTGTACCATTCCAGCTAGGACACCAAATTGCGTTACAATTCCAAAATCAGGACAACCACCAGTTCCTTGTACGCCAGGGTGGCAGGCATAATGAGGTACCACCTGACTCCTACTTCCAAGCCTTGGATGTCGCTATAAAGAAACTCTTCGAAAAAAAAGAGTGGAATGCTGTCACATCCCACTCCGACGGCATCTTTGATAGCCAACCTGAACTATTCAGTTGCCCCTTCAAACAAAGGCGTAGACAAATAACGCTCGCCAAGGCTTGGAAGCACAGTGACTACTATCTTCCCAGCAAATTCAGGTCGTGCGGCAATTTTCGCGGCAGCACAAACATTTGCGCCGCTACTAATACCGGCCATGATACCTTCTTCCTTCGCAAGTTTACGGCCCCATTCGAATGACTCCTCATCCGTTACCGTCACTACATCATCAATGATAGAGGTATCCAAATTTCCTGGAATAAAACCCGCACCAATACCCTGGATACGATGTTTGCCCGGCCCTTCGCCGCTAATGACGGCTGAGGTAACAGGTTCGACGGCAAATGCCTTTATTTCTGAGTTCTTCGACTTCAAAAATCGTGCGGATCCCGTAATTGTGCCGCCGGTGCCCACTCCTGCAATAACAGCCGCTACCTGACCTTCTGTATCGTCCCAAATTTCCGGGCCCGTGGTTGTTTCGTGCACAGCTGGATTTGCAGGATTCTCGAATTGCTGCGGCATCCAAGCATTTTCCTGAGATTCGACGATTTCTGCAGCCTTATTAATTGCACCCTTCATCCCCTCAGCTGCCGGGGTAAGAACCAATGAGGCTCCCAACTGCCGCAGTAACGCCCGGCGTTCAACCGACATACTTTCTGGCATCGTCAACGTCAGTCGATAACCTTTGGCTGCACAAACAAATGCGAGAGCAATACCCGTATTACCACTCGTGGGTTCCACGACATGTGTATCGGCGTTTAAAGCACCACTTTCCTCGCCCGCTCGTATCATCGCGACACCGATTCGATCCTTGACACTATTTAGCGGGTTGAAAAACTCACATTTTGCGTAAACAATAGCGCCGCCTTCGGGTATCACACGATTCAGTTTGATCAAGGGAGTATCCCCCATTACTTGTGTCGCATCGGAATATGTCTGGTTTCGCAGCATGTAACTAAGAACCTCCGTCTTGGTTGATTGAGTTTTATCTTTAACGTCCCACTTGATCTGGTTTGCTACCTCTCTTGGAAGCCAATCCATCAACAAATGTCAGATGCCGTCTGACTAAATCGACGTCTTATTCGAAGAATAGCATATTTTTAACCCTTTTGTTACTCTCGGCATGTGAAATTCGCCTTTACTTTGCACTGGACTCCGAATTACTTTCTAGAGAGTTATTACCTGGCTTATTCTCGAGTAACAACGGGCCCCAATTAATGAGTGACAAAACTGAAATCATCGGCTTACTCCAACAAGCTTATAATCACGAACTTGAGGTTGTTACAAACTTCATCGCAAACAGTACGAATCTCGACGGTATTCGAGCTGAGGAAATTAAAAAAGCATTGGCAGCTGACGTTGCCGAAGAGTTGTCTCATGCCCAACAGCTTGCCAATCGCATCAAGCAAATTGGCGGCTTAGTTCCCGGGTCAGCGGCGCTTAATTTCGGATCCCTTCCGCAACCCCCGGAAGACACATGCGATGTCGTAGGCGTCATTAAGGGTGTGATTGATACGGAAATCGCAGCATGTAACCTGTACAACATGATCATCAGGGCTACCGACGGTATTGATTACGTCACTCAGGATTTGTGTATTACCCTACTTGCTGATGAAGAAGAACACCTTGTGTTGTTTAAGGGATACTTAAAGGAATACGAGCGGGATTCTTAGGACCAGACAAAAACGTCTGCATCCTCGGGACTGTATCCTATAAAGCTAGCCAATACCACGCGGGCATCCTCACCTGCGATTCCTGGTACTTCGTGGATACAGCCGGTGTTAAAGAAATACAGATCACCGGGCTTAAGAATAACATCAGCACTTGGTACCTGCTTTAGATCTGCGTACTCTTGAAACCTACTGTCCGTCAAATAAGGTTGTACATCAGGAGTCCAGAAACACTGGTGAATCCGGCACTGTGCTGAAATTCCATCCAGAACTGTATTTTGCAGGACCAAAACGCCTGCAAACTGATGTGCGAAACGATAAGCCTGATAGTCGGTCCGCTTCTCTCGCCGTCGTACACTATCAAAATGGGGAGCATAGCTGTATCCACCATAGTGGGCCCGGATGATTGCTCGCCCGTACTGACGCCCGTCAGGTTCAGCCGCCGTCATCACATTTTTATTTGGGGCGATTCGACGAAGTCCCTCGTAGAGAATTTTGATCGGGTCAACCAGTCCCTCGAACAAACCATCAAATAGACGGTTTGAATCAGCTGAATGCCTGAGAAACGCTTCACGGTCGGAACCTCGGTAACCCAGACTTGACCCAATGTCGATTCGGAGTTTCTGATTACCTTGTGCGTCAGTTTCCCATGCTTTTAACGCCTCGTCAGAGGTCCCTTCGCGATAATGCCCCTCGGGAATACTTTCCTTTCGGAATTTATCGGGAATCATTTGTTTTGGGTCAAACAGCAACTCACGTTTTATAAGGCGTTGCATGATAGCTTCGCAGTCGGAGGGTGCAATGGCTTGCCTAAAGATCGCGGCGGGAATATTACCTTCGGCCAGCTCATCGATCAAACCAGGCTCGCCAGCCTCCGTAATCGTTTCCGTTTCGACTTCAACGGGACTCCAATTCATCAGATCCTCGGTTTCTTCTGGGTCTCATTACAAATAGTATGTATGCAATTCTCCTAAAACCTCTAAACGATGCCAAGACTGGGGTGGATGAAGGACGCAGATTTACTAGAATATTTAATAGCTTGTAACGGTCTCTGCCGTACATTGCCGTATACCCCTTGTTTTAACTTCCATGGATTGAAAAGTTAAATGAGTTCCAACTCAAGTAGTTCTGTACCTGGCGGTATCACGACCGTTGGTGCCAAAATGCTCGTGGCACTAACAGGAATGGCATTAATTCTCTTCGTCATCGCCCATATGCTGGGAAACCTACAGATTTTTCTGCCTGGAGAAGAGCTGAATGAATACGCTCATAAACTGAAGAGTATGGGCCCTCTCTTGTGGGTTGCCCGAATTGGACTTCTCAGCGTATTCGTGTGCCATGTAGGCCTGACGATTGCATTGACACGCCGCAATGCAAAGGCGAGGGGAGACTTGTCTTCCAATGAGGTACAAATCCGTGCTATCGGCGAACGTTACGTTCATGGTTATGCATACGAAACGGCAACCACCGCCAGTCGCTTTATGATCCATACAGGCATTATGATTCTCTTGTTCGTAATCTACCACTTACTGCATTTCACGATCAGTCCGGAACACACACCCATCCCAGGAAATGACCTCATCGACGTGAAGGCAATGGTCATTCAGGGGTTCAGCAATCCTCTTGTCGCTGCGATTTATATCGTCGCCCAACTTGCACTAGCCGCACATATTTACCACGGCGCATCTAGTGCAATGCAAACCCTCGGTCTTCGCATCAACTCAACTAAATCTGGCATCAGCAAGGCTGGACTTCTCTTGGCGGTGGTGATTGCCCTTGGCAACATCTCCATCCCTGTTTGCGTCCTCGCTGATATCATCTCCTAAGAGATTACTAATCAAATTCAACTAACAACTCTTTCTGGACAGTCTTTCACACATGAAATTAGATGCAAACATTCCAGAAGGTCCTATTCAGGACAAATGGGCCAATCATAAAATGGCGATGAAGCTTGTAAATCCAGCTAATAAGCGGAAATACAAGGTAATCATCATTGGCTCTGGTCTTGCCGGAGCCTCCGCTGCCGCGACAATGGGCGAACTTGGCTACAACGTGGATTGCTATTGTTTTCAGGATAGCCCCCGCAGGGCGCACAGCATTGCGGCCCAAGGCGGAATCAATGCTGCCAAAAACTATCCCGGCGACGGCGATAGCATCTATCGTTTATTCTACGATACCGTCAAGGGTGGAGATTTTCGTTCCCGTGAAGCGAATGTCTACCGCCTGGCAGAAATCAGCAATCAAATCATTGACCATTGTGTTGCTCAGGGAGTGCCTTTCGCTAGGGATTATGGTGGACTACTTGGGAACCGTTCTTTTGGCGGCGCTCAGGTATCTAGGACTTTTTATGCGAGGGGACAAACCGGCCAACAATTATTGATTGGTGCTTATCAGGCCTTGAGCCGGCAGATTGCAGCTGGCTCGGTTCGTATGCATACTCGTTCAGAAATGCTCGACGTCGTTGTCGCGGACAATGTTGCCAAAGGTGTCATTGTCCGAAATCTTGTTACCGGCCAAGTAGAGAGTCATGCGGCAGATGCCGTTGTCCTTGCCACCGGCGGTTATGGAAATGTCTTTTACCTGTCCACCAATGCCATGGGCTGTAACGTAACAGCAGCCTACCGGGCATACAAAAAGGGGGCAGGATTCGCCAACCCTTGCTACACACAGATACACCCCACTTGCATACCGGTAAGCGGTGACCACCAATCTAAGCTCACTCTCATGTCAGAAAGCCTCCGAAATGACGGACGCGTCTGGGTACCGAACGAATTGGGCGATCAACGCAAACCCGGCGAAATCCCGGAAGAGGAAAGAGACTATTATCTCGAACGAAAGTATCCATCCTTCGGCAACCTAGCCCCGAGAGACATCGCTTCGCGTAGTGCAAAAGAAGTTTGTGATGAGGGTCGCGGGGTTGGTAATACAGGACTAGGAGTATATCTTGATTTTCGCGATGCCATCAACCGCCTCGGTGAGGAAACAATTAGCGCCCGATACGGAAACTTATTTGATATGTATGAACGTATCACGGCGGAAAATCCATATAAAAATCCCATGCGAATTTATCCGGCCGTACACTACACCATGGGTGGTTTGTGGGTTGACTACAATCTAATGAGTACTATCAAAGGGCTCTACGTCATTGGCGAAGCCAATTTTTCCGACCACGGCGCAAATCGGTTAGGTGCCAGTGCCCTGATGCAGGGTCTCGCTGACGGGTACTTCGTCCTGCCACAAACAATTGCAGACTATTTGGCAACTTTGGGTTCGAATCCCGAACGCATGCCCATTGAAGATCAGGCTTTCGTAGAAGCTGAGGAAGCTGTGAAAACGCGAGTTAATACACTATTGAATATTAATGGCAAACGGACTGCCGATTCTTTTCACAAAGAATTGGGTCGCATCATGTGGGAAAATTGCGGTATGAGCCGTACTAAGAGCGGGCTTGAGTCCGCCATTGAAGAGATCCCAAGACTTCGCCGTGAATTCTGGTCAAACGTCAAGGTTAACGGCGGTGCTGACACCCTTAATGTCTCGCTTGAAAAAGCAGGCCGCGTCGCGGACTTCCTTGAATTTGGGGAACTCATGTGCCGGGATGCCCTGGCCCGGGAGGAATCAGCGGGTGGTCACTTCCGCTCAGAGCATCAAACCTCAGAAGGCGAAGCACTGCGTAACGATGAAGACTTTTGTCATTCCGCAGTCTGGGAATATACAGGGGACGATGAGGCCCCCATACGTCACCAGGAAGAGCTAGAATTTCAAAACGTAAAACTCGCAACGCGGAGTTACAAATAAGATGGCAACATACAAGGTTAAAATCTGGCGCCAAAGCGGACCTAATGCAAATGGCCATATGGAACGGCACGTCGTGAAGGGAATCGACGGTGATATGTCGTTTCTAGAAATGCTCGACCATCTTAACGAAGATCTCGAGGAACAGGGCAAAGAACCTGTTGCTTTCGATCACGACTGCAGAGAAGGAATATGTGGATCTTGCTCGTTGGTCATCAATGGACAATCGCACGGCCCTGAAACTACCACCACATGTCAACTTCACATGCGTAGTTTTGAAGCTAACGACATTTCTGAAATTGACATAGAACCATTCCGCGCCAAAGCATTCCCTATCATCAAAGACTGCGTCGTAGATCGAAGCGGTTTTGACCGCATCATTCAATCTGGGGGATTTGTCTCCGTTAACACCGGCAACGCTCCGGACGCTAATGCTAACGCTGTTCCAAAAACGGATGCCGACACTGCCTTCGATGCAGCCGCATGTATTGGATGCGGCGCTTGTGTTGCGGCCTGCAAAAATGCATCCGCGATGCTCTTCGTATCAGCCAAAGTCTCACATTTGGCCCACTTACCCCAAGGAGATGCAGAGCGTCGAGAGCGTGTACATTCGATGGTGACTACTATGGATGAGGAGGGTTTTGGTTCCTGCACGAATTACGGTGAGTGCGAAGCAGCTTGCCCGAAAAGCATAAGTACGGACAATATCGCGACCTTAAATAGAGAATTTATCCGTTCTAAGGTCGGCCCGACCACCTAAGCTGAAATCACGGGCTCACAAATTCGATCACACGTGCGATCATTTTGAGTACAGAGTTCTCACCTAGGTCGAGTACATTTACTAAGCAATCTCTATTGTCGCGGTTTGGCATAGCATTAGCATCCTTCTCGTACTTCCGACACTACCGCTCCCAAATTAGGATCATACATCCTATGAAACTCTTCCCTATTGTAAATCTATTCATCCTGAGTTTGTTCTCCGTGTCTTCATCCAGAGGCGAAGAGGCGTTGGACCGGAAACTCGAAGGGTTGATCCATGAAGCCCAATTTCAAGCTCAGCGTGAAGTAATTCAGTTCGCTGCCCGCCCCATGTTTAACCATGTCAGTGATTGGCAACGCTGGGTCAATCGGGTCAACGCGATGCCCGCGAATCAAATTAATGGGCTTATGAATCTACTCAATCCTCATCAACGTCAATTCCTGCTCCAACGTCAAAGACTAATCTCACAGAGTCTCCGGCAACAATGGGTACTACATCAACTCTGGATGCAACAGAATGCTCTCGCCAATCTACCGTTTGGGATGATGGCCTTGGGTTTTAATCAACCACGCATTGCTTATGCTCCAATCGTTCAATGGTTTCCTCAAGGTGTGCAACTCAATGCGAACGCGGTCATCAGTCCGGACCGTCGCCATGTCCGAATGAATCTAAATCCATTTTTTTCATCGATCGGCCCAGTTTACAACTACAACATACGAAACGGAGCTTATTATCAGGCACCGTCTTACCAGTACCCGGCAGGACTAGGTCAGACCCATCACGGTCGGGTACAAAGAGCTACATCCAACCCGCAACCCAACTCCACGTCGAGGACGAGGCCTCTGCCCGATTGGTATAGGAAAATTCGTAACAATCCCTAACCAACTGCCCGTCGTTGAAAGACATCAATACTCCTTGTTAAAATGGTCTGTTAGAATAGATAAAGACCCAAAAAACCCTCATACAAGGTACTCGGCCGTTATGAAAACATTTCTGGCACTGACAGCCTGCCTAATCTTCGTTACCACAATCAATGCTGGCGAATATCCAGTTCGATGGCAGGTAGCTGAGGGGCTCGTAAACCCCGAAAGCTGCTTTTACGACGAAGACTCCGGCTATCTGTTCCTCTCAAACGTACACGGCCCAGGAAAGGAGAAGGACGGTAATGGATATATCTCCAAAATTAGCCTGAAGGGCGATGTCATCGAACGCCAATGGTTCGCCGGCCTGAATGCCCCTAAAGGACTTCGGAGTTACGCCGGGACACTCTGGATTTCTGATATTGATACTGTCGTCGGAGTGGATATTAAAACCGGCAAGGAAGTGGCACGTCATGTCATCGACGATTCCGGCTTTCTTAATGACCTCGCAACAGACGAAAACGGCATCGTGTATATTTCGGATATGCTTAATAGCCGCATCTATCAAATAATAAACTCCACAGTAAGTATCTTCGATGAGGGAGAGCATTTGGAGCATCCCAACGGCTTATTAGCCGTCGGGGATCGCCTTTACTGTGGCGGCTGGGGAACAGGATTCAACCCTGATGATTTCACCACCAAGCAACTGGGACGTTTTTTCTATATCGACATTAAGACAAAAGAGAAACACTTGGTAACCGACGGGCCTACTGGTCATCTTGATGGCATCGAAATAGATGGTAAAGGCGGATTCTTTCTAACTGACTGGATAGCCGGCACTGTTATGCACATCTGTTCACACGGAGATGTCACACAGATCATGAAATACGAGACCGGCTCCGCCGATCTCGCCTACCTACCTAGAAAAAAACTCCTCATCCTCCCTCACATGAAGGACAACACGTTGACCGCTTTTAAGATAGCTCCCAGCAAATAGGTCTGAACAACCCTTAAAGCCTGTCTCGACATTCCTAGGCTACACGTGTTTAACCACTCGTCGGTCAAGGTCCTTTTCAGCGAACAGCAACGCGATAAAAAGTAACGGTAGAAGCGTCCAGACGCCCCAAAGAATGCCGGAATTACCGAAAATTCTCGTCGACATCTCCATCATCAATTCCGTGGTGGCAACAATCCGAACTCCGTCCTCATCGAGCTTATCACCATTATAAAGCGCTAGGGCATTTGCTATCCAAACGACGCAGGTACAGATAATCAAAATTCCTTGACAACCTAAGGCGGCGCCCATCCCGAACCGTACCACCACGAATCCGTTTTCATTGTTATAATTCGCGACCATAATAATGGCTCCGACCATGCCTACAAGTGTTCCGAGGACAATAATACCCAACAACAGCGTCAAAACATACGCAAGAAAGTCCTGTGTGCCATCTAAGCTACCAGTCTGGCTTTCCCCTAGGAAATCAAGGAACTTATTGCGGTTTGACATGCGATCGATAAAATCGATCACGAAAAGAACAAAGGGTACCAATGTCAACCCAGCAGCGCCAGCACTAATCCAAGTAAAAAGTGATTTTGGATAATCGAGTTGACGTTTCTCATCTTCAATAAGATGTGATGGGATGTTCATAATGCTGCCTTTTCATCCGTAGCTTTGTTTGTGTTGACCAGAGTCCCTACCGTCATTAACTCAAGCCTCAGACCTAGTATATAATACGGTTTTGATTCCCATACCCTAATCTTTTGAACGAACCCGCTAATACGACATTTCTCGACAATGATAAAGCAATTACAACGAAATCTAACACTCCTCGTACTGTTGGTTACCATTGAAGCTCAGGCCGAAGATACAGTTTCTTTCAACCGAGACATCCGTCAGATTCTGACCAATCACTGTTATCAATGTCACGGACCAGACGAAGAGCAACGCAAAGCTGATTTACGACTCGACAAGTTCGAGGCAGCAACAGCGCTGCGAATGGGCACGGCCGCGATTATTCCGGGAACGCCAAACAAGAGCGGGTTAATTGAGCGAATTCAAAGTAATGACGACGACCTTCGCATGCCCCCCCCATCACTTAAAAAGGATCTAACAGACGATCAGATCGAGTTGCTTCGGCGGTGGATTTCGCAGGGTGCGGAGTACGAGGAACATTGGTCTTTTAACGCACCGATCCGGCCAAAGTTACCGTTGCACCAGCGTACGGAGTGGGGAAACAATGCAATTGACAACTTCGTCCTTCGACAAATGCGTGTTCGGGGGCTAGAACCCAATACCACCGCGGAAAAAGAAATCCTTATTAGACGCGTGACCTTAGACCTTACGGGATTACCACCGACCATCGCAGAAATCGATGCCTTCCTGACGGATAATTCCCCCGAAGCGTACGAAACACTCGTCGATAGGCTCATCAATTCACCCGGGTATGGAGAACGGATGGCCGTCGACTGGATGGATGCCGCTCGCTACGGCGACTCCAGCGTCTTCCACGCCGACGGCCCCCGAGACATGTGGGCCTGGCGAGACTGGGTGATTCGCTCTTTTAATAGTAACAAGTCGTATAAAGACTTTACGATTGAACAAATCGCCGGAGATCTTATTCCAGATGCTTCTGTCGATCAACGCGTCGCTTCCGGATTTAATCGAAACCATGGTACGACTGACGAAGGGGGGGCCATCGCAGAAGAGTATCGTGTGGAGTATATTGTTGACCGAATAAAGACGACGTCCACCGTGTGGTTAGGCATGACTTTAGAATGTGCTCAATGCCATGACCACAAATACGATCCCTTTAGTCAGGAGGAATACTACCAGTTATATGCGTACTTCAATCAAGCCTCTGACAAAGGCATGCAAAGCCGACGCGGGAACGAAGCACCTGTCGTCCAGGTACCCAACCTTAGAAAAGCAGCCCAACTTCCTTCAGCCAATAAAAAGTTAGCCTTCCTAAACGAGGCTCTTGAGACATACAAATCCTCAACGACAGAGGCTTATCGAGTTTGGTTGGACCAAAAAACGATCGAGGCCGCCGAAGAGCCCATGGTACCTGAAGGGCGTTACGCTTTTATCGACTTCCTAGAGCAAAAAGACCAACAGGTTTCTACTGGGACCAATCCACCCACGCTCGGTTCCTATAACGGGAATAATAAGTGGACTTCCGGAAGTGACGGTCACGCCATCGAGTTAGATGGCAAAAGTCATATTGACTTCGGATCGGAATTTGCCAACTTTGAGGGTACAGACAGTTTCTCTTTCGGCGCCTCGATTAAACCACCCAACAATTCCTCGGGCGCGATACTTAGCAGGATGAAAGATAGCAACAGTTTCAAGGGTTACGACTTTTTACTGTCGAACGGATCCATTGAAGTTCATATCGTTCATCGATGGCCCGACAACGCCATTAAGGTTTCAACCAAGAACAAAGTTTCCCCGGACAAACACCGACACGTCATGGTGACCTACGATGGCTCACAAAAGGCGCGTGGTTTGGCAATCTATTTCGACGGCGTTCCTCAGGAATTAACTGTCCAGCAAGACTCACTTAGCAAAGAGATTAAGGCCGAAACCTCATTTAAAGTCGGCAAACGGGACTCCTCACTCTTCTATCGCGGTGAAATCAACTCGATCTCTATTTACCGCCGAGCTTTAGAGGCGGAAGAGGTAAAGCTCGACGCCGGACAAGACGCGATTACACCAATCCTGAAGAAGTCCAAAAAAGACCGCACATTAGAAGAACAACAGGTTCTTCGACAGCGTTTCTATTCTCAGGACAAACTGTTCGCTGATCACACCACTTCGATCACAAACCAGCAGAAAGTGATTGACGAATTAAAAAAACCTCTCACCAGCGTCATGGTAATGGAAGACGTTACTACCGTGCGTCCGACTTTCATTTTGGAAAGGGGTAACTACGCGAGTCCCCAAAAAGACAAAGAAGTCATGCCCGCGATTCCCAAAGTCCTACAACTCGGTATCGCAGGCCTATCGCCTAATCGATTAGGGCTAGCACAGTGGATTACGGACGATCGCCACCCGCTTACAGGACGCGTTACGGTAAATCGCATTTGGCAAATGTTTTTTGGGGCCGGAATCGTAAAAACAACGGGGGATTTCGGATCTCAGGGAGACAGCCCAAGCCATCCTGAACTTCTCGATTGGCTAGCTGTAGAGTTTGTGGAATCTGGTTGGGATCTAAAACACCTAGTCCGGTTAATGGTTACCTCGGAGACATATCGACAATCTTCGCATGCTTCGGCTGAGGTAAAAACAATCGATCCACTCAATCGGTTTTATTCCCATGGGTCTCGCTTTCGGTTGCAGGCGGAG
>Ga0315320_10000810_pt1 | contig 25794 bp, 21 predicted proteins | sample M140m21515metaG_FD_203458 | JGI IMG/M metagenome (GOLD analysis project Ga0315320, IMG submission 203458) | Ammonia-oxidizing marine archaeal communities from Monterey Bay, California, United States - M1 40m 21515 | ecosystem: Environmental > Aquatic > Marine > Coastal | place: USA: California... | reverse complement strand
AATTGGAATCATTTCCATTCTCCCCAATCTGTTTCCTCTCTGTGTTGCGGGCACCTACTTAGCAGTGACGGGGCAAGCACTGGAAATTGTAACTGTCTGCGCGTTTACCTGCTGTTTGGGTATTGCCGTGGATGACACTATTCATTTCCTGACACGTTACGTCGAAGAAAAAAAGGAGACCAGTGATGAATCCGAAGCGATCCGGAAAGCGTTTACCTCTGTTGGCACGGCTCTTATCATGACCACGCTAGTGCTCGTCTGCGGGTTTATGACGGTCATGCTCAGCGAGGCGAGAGAGCACCGTATTTTTGCTTCGATGGGCGCCATCACTGTTGCTTCGGCACTCTTTGGCGATTTGGTTTTCCTACCAGCGATCCTGAAAACTTTTTCCGGTAAAAAGCGGGCCTAAGTGTGTTTGTGCGCCTAAAGTGATTAAAAGTCTGGTGATTGCCTCTCACCATGACATTTAGCTAGTCGATGAACCGCGAGTGCCGGGATGCAAGAGTCAATTCCCCCGCCAAAGGGAGGACTTTTAAAAATGGCAGCACCAACCTAGGTAAACTTTACGGGCTAATCATTTCTTGCTGACATTTATGTATTGATAATGTCGAACATACGGTTAATGCAGCTTTTTTAGCTGGTATCAGTTTCACGAGCGGTTTACCCCGTGGGAAACAGATTCTTGATTCGAACGACTAGCCGCTTTCGATTCAACAAGACAACACATTTACCGTAAAACCTCAGTCAGCCAAAACCCGTCCATTTGCACTGTTCGTTGACAGTGCCATTGAGGAGGAAGAACTCCATGATCCGTCGTCTATTCGCCGTTGCAATTTGCGTATGTGCTTTCGCAGTAATCGGTCAGTCAACCGCACAAGCTCAACAACCCGCCTACGGTGCCAGTTGGGGCCAGCAAGGTTCACGTAACATGGACCGGTTCTATCACTACCCGTATGTTACCTACCCACAGAACTACTGGGGAAATGAGTACTTCCGAAGTGCTGACAGCCTGTACCATCGCTATCCCGCTGAAATGCGAGTGCCGGTTTACAACAAGCAGTGGCACAACTACTATCCGTCACCTCGACGTTACCACTTCGGTCACCACTTCTTGACGGATGTATTTTAAGCCAAATTTTTAACAAACGCTTAAATGACGTTCTACCAACAAAACTCAAAAGCCATCGAATTCCTTCGATGGCTTTTTTGCTGTTTTAATCACTGGCAAAGTCCAGCAGGTTTGCGAAGCCCCGTATTGAATTGACAAATTCAAACGTTGCTCTACTCAATCATGACCCATCACCGGCAAACCTTAATCACCGATTCGCTTGGTCATAAACTGCCTGCAACAATGCTTCGACATCTTTGAAATTTTGCTTTCCTGCAAGTGGCTCTTCGAGCAGTTTTCGCGCGTCCGACTCACTGTGCCCGAGCGCTAACAATACCTGGAAGGTTTCGTCCACGATACTACGTTCAACCTCACTTGCTTGCTGTGTCGGATCCTGCTGCACCAGTAACGCGAACTTAGCCATTTTTCGCCGTAATTGAGCCACTATTTTCTCAGCCATCGCTGGCCCGATCCCCGGCAACGTTGTCAGTGACTTAACATCCTGCTCTTCGATGGACTTCGCAATATCCTGGACGGGTCGAACCATCGCCTTCAATGCTTTCTTTACACCGAGCCCGGGCACTGAGCAAAACAACTCAAAAAACTGACGCTCGATTTGGCTATTAAATCCAATCAATCGAGGCGTCATCCGCCCACCTTTTTGCGGATTGCCGTCAATGTATTGAATCGTGTAGAGGTTTACCTTTTCACCTACACTTAATTGAAGATGCCTGCGGGTAAAATCGGGAACGGCGACTTCGTATTCAAAGGGCTCGATGCCGATCGAAACCGTTGTTTCCTGCAACGCCAGAAGCTGGCCAGTTAGTTTGGTAATCAAGAGGTCGCTTTCATAACTTAGATTTTAAGTAAGAGTGGCTGTGCGCAATGTTAAGAAGTAATGACAAAGCGCAATCGCTAACGCATCAGCAACGTCAGCCGGTTCGGGAATTTCCCTTAGATTTAATTGTCGTGCAACCGCATGTTGAACCTGCACTTTAGGAGCACGACCGTTCCCTGTAAGCACTTTTTTTATTTGCGTCGCAGCATAACCATGCAAAGGCAACTCGTTTTGCCCGACAGCCAAACTGATCACTCCCCGTGCATGCCCCATAATGATCGCCGTTTGGGGGCGTTCGTAATGACTGTACAGGTCCTCTAATCCAACACAGTCCGGTTTGAGCTGTTCAATCACATCAGTGATGCCCTGGTGGATACTGTTCAATCGAGTCGGAAAACTATCGTTGCGTTTGCTGCGAACCACACCGGCCTCCACAACGGATATTTCTTTATCACAAATTGAGATCACGCCGTAACCGGTGATGTTCAATCCCGGATCAATTCCGAGAACGCGTGTTTCTTGAGAGCCCGCCATAGGTTACTCCGTCTTACGCAAAAGCACGATACACTCCGCCATGATCACCTCATGATGTCCAACGGTTCCTACTCCTTCGCCAGTTTTTGCTTTGACTCCGACTTGATCGGCGTCAATCTCCAAAAGCTCCGCGATTCGTTTTGCGATCTTCCTTTTGACCGGAGACATCTTTGGTTTCTGAGCAAAGATAATGCAATCAAGATTATTGATTTGAAAACCAGCACTGACCACTTTTGAAAATGCAGCTTTCAACATTTCCCCCGAATCCTTCATCCTATTCTGAGGATCAGTATCGGGAAATAACTCGCCAATGTCACCCATCGCCGCTGCACCGAGAATCGCATCAGTGACCGCGTGGAGAAGCACATCGGCGTCGCTGTGCCCCTCAAGAGAGTGACTGTGTTCAATGTCGATCCCACCAATTCGCAGCGGCCCGCCCGGTTTCAAGCGATGCGTATCGTGGCCGATTCCGATTCGAAGGGTATCTTGATTCACGCTGGCTATCCTGCAGTAAAGTGTCGTCGGTAAAAATGTAACCCGCCGATGAATAAACGAAAACCTCAATCTAATTCCACAAATCTGAATCAGACTGGGTGATTCTTTCAACGGAAAAAAACAAAAGATGCCTTATTCAGGCGAATATTCCCCTTAAGATGCGACTGGCTGGCCATTCCTAAGCGACAGAGGGGTAATTGCCTATCAGGGGGAAAACATTCATCGCAGATTTTAGTCGCCTTTTGGTTGCCGACAAACCGTTTTATAATCCGGCTATGCCAACCATCGAAATAAAAAACTTGTCAAAAACCTACCGGGTTTATCAAAAACAAGAGGGCTTGATCGCCTCGGTCCGCGGTCTTTTTCACCGTGAATATCGGGAGGTCCATGCTGTCAATGATATCAACCTCACGGTAGAAGAAGGGGAATTCGTCGCTTTTCTTGGGCCCAATGGAGCGGGCAAAACGACAACACTTAAACTACTGTCTGGAGTCATTAATCCCGATCAGGGCTCAGTCGAGGTATTAGGGCACGTTCCGTGGGAGCGAGAAAATGAATACCGCCGTAAATTTGCACTGGTGATGGGGCAAAAAAATCAGCTGTGGTGGGACTTGCCAGCGATGGAATCCTTCCGCCTCAACCAACATATCTACTGCGTTCCCAAAGATGAATTCGAGCGAACACGTGACGAACTGTGCGAAATGCTCAACGTGACAAGCTTACTGGGGCGTCCCGTTCGTGAGTTATCTCTCGGCGAACGAATGAAAATGGAATTAATCGCTGCCCTGATTCACAAACCAGATGTTCTTTTTTTAGATGAACCGACCATCGGGTTAGACGTCGTAGCGCAGCACAAAATTCAAGAATTTTTGAAAGCATATCAACAAGAGCAAAACAATACGATTTTGCTTACCAGTCACTACATGAAAGATATTGAAGCACTGTGTAAGCGAGTTGTCATTATTGCCAACGGCTCGATTTATCACGATGGCTCACTCGAAGATATTGTGGACCAGTTCAGTGGAGACAAAATAGTCACGCTGCAACTTCACGATGACCGTTCACTCGAAGCAATTTCAAAAATCCCTAACCTAATTGAAATCGACGCACCTAAGATTAAATTCCGGGTTGACCGGGACGGGGTAGGGCGGGTGCTCAGCCAGATCCTGTCCGAACATGCCGTTGATGACATCGTTGTCGAAGATCCGCCTCTCGAGGAAGTGATTTCAAATGTATTTTCGCAGGCAGAAGAAAAAGGTCGGCGCGAGGTAGAGACACATTCCTAACTCATGAAAGCCCGGCTGGACTTGGCCAACGCATGCTCCACGGCGATAGAGTCGTCGATGAACAGCAGTTTTAATGCCAGTCATTCAATGTTGTTTTTTCTCCTTTTGTTAAATTCCATCCTCTTAAATTGAACTCAGCACGAATGCTCGAATCCGCAGTAATCTGGTGGACGTTTTTCAAAATCTCGATTAACGAGCGTTTGATTTACCGCGCAGATTTTATGCTCGGAACACTGATGCGGTTTCTTCCAACACTAACGCAAATCTTCTTGTGGTGGGCAATTTACGACGTCATCTCCAATAATGAACCTAACAACACCGGGGCTGAACCGGATGGAAATATCGCCGGTTATAAATACGGAGATATGGTTGCCTATTACCTGCTGGTCATTATCAGCCGTGCTTTTTCGAGTATGCCGGGGCTTACCGGTGGAATTGCTAATCAAATCCGCAATGGAGAAGTCAAAAAGTTTTTAATTCAGCCGGTCGATATGCAAGGCTGTTTATTAATGCAGCGAATCGCCCACAAACTGGTTTATTACCTAATTGCAACCTTGCCGTTCGCATTAGTCTTTTTCCTCTGCCGTGATTTTTTCATCGAAGGATGGCCGCCGCCAGATGCACTCGCCGTGTTTTTCGCATCGCTGATTCTCTCCTTTCTTCTTGGTTTTTACCTCGAGTGCTGCATTGGACTGATCGGTTTTTGGTTTTTAGAAGTTACTTCCCTAACTTTCATCTATATGCTGATGAACTTTTTACTCTCCGGTCACATGTTTCCCTTGGAATTGTTACCGGCCGAACCGTTTAACATTCGGCAACTGGTAGAGTACCTTCCCTTTAAATACCTAGCCTATTTCCCGGCGGCTGTATTTCTTGGAAAAATAGAAGGCCCCGAATTGTACCGTGGTCTGCTGGCTGAGATTGGCTGGGTCGTTTTCTTTATCGTCCTCTCTCGGATTTTGTGGCACCGCGGGATTAAGCGATACAGTGGATACGGTGGTTAAATCACGAACTAAAACCAAACTGATTCCATTGAATTCGCAGACGTTACCCAACATCAAATTACCGAAAACCAAGTCCAATTAATCAATAATCAACAGTGCACCCCTCTTACCTAAAAGTATTTTTGACCTTCGCAAGAAATTCGCTGGTGCGAGACATGTCGTTTCGCCTGAATTTTATCTTGCAGTGTCTCTCATCGATGGCGTGGGCTGGCATGAACTGGGGTTTATTTAAGATCATTTACCGGCATACCGGTGAAATTGGATTAGACTCCGGTTGGCACGAGCATGAATTCTTTATATTCCTTGGCACCATCTGGATCATCAATAGTCTGATTCAGACTTTATTCATGGCGAATGCCGCTGAGTTCAGCGAATTGATTCGCACCGGCAATCTTGATTTCGCCTTACTCAAACCAATTGACACCCAGTTTTTGATTTCTTTTCCGAGGATCAACTGGTCCCAACTGCCCAACGGCATCCTGGGAGTTATGCTAATCGCACATTCACTAAGCGAACTGATGCAAGAACGAGAGATCTATTTTTCAGTCTTCAGTCTCCCCGCGTTTCTGTTTTTCATTGGTTGCGGTGCGGTCGTGATGTACAGCGTGATGATCTGTCTCGCTTCAACCAGCATCTGGTTTGGCAGAAACCAAAACCTATATAACTTTTGGTTTTACATCACTAATTTCTATCGCTACCCCATGGAAATTTATCAGCGAAGCGGCGTCGGCATGGCACTGTGGGGGACATTCACTTTTGTCGTTCCCATTCTGGTTGTTTCCAACATCCCAGCTCGCATTTTAGCCCAACCCCTGGGGACTCCCTGGAAATCATGGGAATGGGGATTGGCAGCCTATGCAATTATCGGTTCCATCTGGAGCCTGATGGCAAGCCGCTGGGTATTCAAACGAGCTTTAAAGAGTTATCGAAGCGCTAGTAGCTAGACTAACCCCTGCCAATTCCTTCCCGCCGCAATTGGTTGATAGGCGAACAAAGGTCAGCTTGCAGCGATTAAGATCAGTCTGCCAAATCCACAAAGCCTTCGGATTATATCGACTGCCACAATGATTCAGTTCTTATGAGTAAGTCAATCCGCCGTCTGTGCCGAATAACGCGGCAGCCTATCATTTCTCAATCTTATTTAGCCGCAATGCCGAAGAACTAAGGGATTCATGTTCGGATTTGCATGAATCTACTTTTAAAAGGTAGCGCCGTTTCCCGATTCCAGCACTGACCGGTGGATTCACCCAAAAATATGGAAATTTATGGGTTTCGGTTGACGAGATTCGACCGCCGACCGTTTACCAAGTTATACTTGGGACAATAAATCAACCCGGTTAAGAAGACTGGGCAAGATACAACCTAGAGATAGACCCCAAAAATTGATTGGCATTGCCAACTAATGGAGCTGTAACCACATGTCAAATCTTATTCCGATGGACGAAGCCGCAAGCATGCTCGGTATGACTGTTGAGCAGCTGACTGAACTTCGTTCAAACAACGAAATTTTCGGATATAAAGACGGTGCGAACTGGAAGTTCAAGCAGGCAGAACTCGAGCGAGTTGCAGATGAATTAAATATCACCCTCAAGCCAGGCAGTGCTCCCTACGAAGAGGATTCTTCCGTCGAGCTCGATTTGCCTGCAAGCGAGTTAAGCGGCTCGATCAAGCTTGAGGAAAGTGGTGAGGTTTTGGATGACGAACTGTCTTTCGGCAGCAGCAGTCTCAGCCTTGCATCGGAGAGCAGTAAGAGTGCAGGTGATTCAGCCAACCTTCTTGATGATGACCCCGAAAAAGCAGACAGTCCGTCGGACACAGGAAAGATGCTGGGAGCCGACAAAGAAGAAGACCTTCTCCTATCCGAAGACGACCTGTTCTCCGATGAGCTTTCGCTGGCCGATAGTACGTCGTTCGAAGAGAGTGCCGAGTTAGATAGCGACTTCGAAGAAAGTGATTTGATTCTAGACGATAGTGATTCAAATTCCGAAATCATGCTCGATTCCAGCGCCAGTGGGATTGGCTTAGGTGACGAACCTTTGGAACTGGGCGGGTCCGACATTGACTCTCTCGAACTACCTGAAGACGATGACATGATCGTCCTCGATAGTGCTGCCGACTCTGAAGCAGCAACGATGATGCAGGAGGACGATTTCAACTTGACGCCTCTCGAAGCGTCGATGGATGAAGATGACTCAAGTGGATCGCAAGTCATTGCTCTTGAAGATTCCGAAATCTACGCCGAAGAATCAGCTTCGACTGGTCTTGGCGACAGCGATGCATTCCCTGCTCAACCAATGATGGTGGATGACGGCGGATTTGATAATGGAATGCAGTACCCTGACGGCGGAATGATGCCGGCAGCGGTTGGTCCTGCAGCCCTCCCTGAAGCTCCATACACAATCTGGCAGGTTCTTAGTCTTGGCCTCGTTGCCTTTCTGCTAATAACGGGCGGAATGATCGCTTACGGCCTGATTCAAAACCTTGGACTTCCCAATGACGAAGTCGTTAACGGAAGCGTCATGAACTTCTTCCTCGGATTAGTTGGCCAAAACGGCTAAACAACTTGAGTCCATATCGTGGGCTCTTACGAACCATCTCAAATGACCCCCGGCTAATTCCGGGGGTTTTTTCATGCGGTATTCCAAAAACGCCCCCCTTCGTTTTCGACAACCGCTATTAGCCATTGTTTTGTCGCGACAAAGGGCTGTCGGTCGTTGTCCAACAGCATCATCAATAGTACGATTTCGACTAACAAATTCCCTTTCGAAGCGAGTAGCTCCTCATGAGTCAAATGTCTGAATTGATGCGCGAATCGGTAGACTATGCCGGGCTATTTCCACCCGCATCTCTGGCTCTGGACGTTGTGGTTGCCAACTACCACCAGTACGTCAATTCTACGGAACATTCGATGTTAGGCCGGTTAATTATTCCCGCCTCACGACTCGGCGAATTCAGCGAGATCAGACAGTCCCACTCGAGCGATAACTCGTCACCCGCTCAACCGTGGCGAATCAGTGCACTCGTACCACCAATTGAAAGCTCCGATGCAAAAGAAAGATTTAAAAAATTCGAATCGGCTATAGACCTCATTCAAAATTTCAACGCTCCCGACAACCTGAAAAATGTCGCCAACGATTTAGTCGATGCAATTGAGGTTAAAACACCCGACCTAACAATCATGGAAGCCACCATCGACCGGCTCCCCTTGGGCATTCATTCCTTTCTGGAACTCCCACACGGCGAAGATCCCGGCGACTTAATTCAGCGAATTAAAAGCGACACTTCGAAAAAAAATCTCTATGCAAAAATCCGCACCGGTGGCACAGCCCCTAATTTAATTCCTACCCCCGAAGAAGTGGCCAGATTCATCTGGAATTGTGGCAAAGCAGGAGTGGCGTTTAAAGCAACCGCAGGGCTTCATCATCCCATTCGCAACGACTATCGGTTAACCTATGAACCAGATTCACAAACCGCAACGATGTTTGGCTTCCTAAATGTCTTTTACGCCACCATGATGAGTTGGGAACACTCCCTTGGTATCGACGAGCTAATAAAGATATTGTCAGCAACAGAACCAACTCTATTTGGAGCCAGCGAGAATGAAATTTCTTGGGGCGACTTTAAGGTTCAAGCCGATCGTATCAAAACGCTACGCAGTCAATCAATAATCTCTTTCGGGTCATGTTCGTTCCTTGAACCTACAACCGAACTTCAAGATATTCCCGGGCAGAGCCACCAGTCTCTCTTCCCAGCTTAAAACCATACCGATTTGCCTCACTAACAAGAAAGAGCAACATCTTATGTACGCCCTTAATGCAACCCACTCCCGTGATTTGGTTTCCTGGGTTGAAAGCGCTAATCAACCTGACACTGATTTTCCAATTCAAAATTTACCGTATTGCGTATTCCAGACTCCCGACAACCCTGCGTCGATTGGAATTGGGATTGGCGACCAAATTCTGAATCTGCGGGCATGTGGTGAGGCGGGTTTATTGAGTCCCGACTTTGCATCAGCCAGCCAACAATCGACACTTAACCAACTGATGGCTTTCCCCCCCGCTCAACAAAGTCAATTGCGAGCGAGAATTGTCGAATTACTCAGCGAAGGCTCACCTGAAGCAGATAAAATTGCGAGCGTTGCCCTGGTCGCGCAGACTAACGTTGATTTCTTGATGCCTTGTAACATCGGTGACTATTCAGACTTTTACGCTTCGGTTTATCACGCCACCAACGTTGGCAGCATGTTCCGACCCGACAATCCTCTGCTCCCCAATTACAAGCATATTCCAATTGGTTACCACGGAAGAGCCTCAAGTATTGTTGTCAGCGGCACACCTATTCGCCGCCCTGTTGGTCAACTTACTCCCGCAGAACCCGGCGCTGCCCCGACTCGCGATGCCTGTAAATTGTTCGACTACGAACTAGAGGTTGGCTGTCTCGTGGGACAAGGGAACCAACTTGGCGAATCTGTTTCCATCGATGATGCCGAATCTCATATGTTCGGACTAACGTTACTCAACGATTGGTCAGCTCGAGACATTCAAAAATGGGAGTACCAACCCCTCGGGCCTTTCCTCGCGAAATCATTCGCGAGCACGATCTCTCCGTGGGTTGTAACCATGGAAGCACTCGCGCCTTTCCGTTGCCCAGAATTCCAGAGAGACGCTGAAGATCCACGTCCGTTGGATTACCTCGCAAGCGACTCCAATTCGCAATTCGGAGGAATTGATCTGCAACTTGAGGTCCTTCTTTTAACCGAGGAAATGCAGCAACAGGGACTTGAACCCCAGCTCCTCACTCGTGGTAGTTTCACAAATCTGTACTGGACGTTCGCTCAAATGCTGACCCACCACAGCAGTAACGGCTGCAATCTGCGACCGGGAGACATGCTGGGAAGCGGCACGGTCAGTGGATTGACCCGCGACTCAAGAGGATGCATGCTTGAACTTACCTGGGACGGCGATCAACAAAATGCACTACCGGGAAGCCAAAGAACCCCAATCGAGCTTCCGACGGGCGAGAAACGAAAATTCCTAGCCGACGGCGACAGTGTGATTTTCCGTGGATTCTGTGAAACTAGTGACCATCGACGCATTGGATTTGGAATTTGCATGGGTCAGGTTCTACCAGCGACTCAATCAACGTAACCCATTCCACAACTTGCACCTGAAAATCGTTCAATGCGAGTTCAACCGCCTCGCCAACCTCCCATTAGTAGAATGCGATAAAACAGATCGAAACATACCCAAACCATCGAGCCTGCCCGCTTTTAAACAAGGCAAATAGACCGCGATGAGATCACTGATACGAAGGATCACTTTGAAGCTTCACATGAGACTCTTCAAGGCCTCGTTGGCGGCGAAGCAGAAACTTAGAACACCTGAACAGCCTAGGCATCCACAGCTATCCGGTGTGACAAATTGACCAAAACTGGATTTTTCAAAACTCGTGACATAGAGGGCCAGTTACTCGGTTAATATAATCGAGAAACCGGTTTTTTTAAGCAATTAGACTTTGGTTTGATACATCTTACTTAGGAACATCAGCAGTAATTCAGTTGGACTTGAAACGCTCTTTGTTGGGCAGTGAACAACTCTAAAATACTGAAGGAACAATCGGTTATCGCGTGAATAAATTAAATAGATTAATCATCTTTGGCTCGTTGACTGTCTTTCTACTTTCGATCCACGTGGGGTGCTCCCAAGACGACGAAATTAGAGTGAGCACGATTCCCAAAGGACGATCGGGGCTGACCAAGCTTCGACAAGACTCAAAGACGCCTCTCAACCCGACCTCGGCGAGCGTCAGTCAGTCAACTCGAATGGTTGTCGCAATTTTCCAGAACCCTGAGGCAACGTGGTTCTTTAAAGTTTCCGGACCGACAGAGCAAGTTGCCGCCACCGAAAAGTCATGGAAATCCTTCTTTGAAACAATCTCATTTGACGGCAATACTCCTTCTTGGGAAATGCCCAGCGACTGGGCTACGGGTGCTGAAAAACCGATGCGTTACGCGACGCTCAAGATTGGTTCATTTTCACCTCCACTGGAAATGTCGATCTCAAGTCTTGGCCCCAATCAGGATCTACTTCTCAACGCCAACCGCTGGCTTGGCCAAATTGGACTACCGCCAACCAACTCTGAAAGTTTGGATGCGACAATCGAGCCTATCAAAAATGAAAAATCCAATTTCCTCTTGTTCGATAGAACGGGACGCGGTTCGGGAAAAATGACTCCTCCATTTGCCGGAGGTGCACGCCCACCGCGGCAACCCTCTCCGCCTACTGCACACCCCCCCGCTCAAAACGTTAAATTTGAAACTCCCGCAGGTTGGGATGCTGGTCCGACTAATTCAATGGTAAAGGTCAGGCTTCTCAAAGAGGCCGATGGCAAAAAAGCGCAGATTTCCGTTATCGAAATGCCGGCATCGGCTAACACATGGGAGCCCAATGTACTGCGTTGGCAGCAACAAGTTGGCCTCGGCGGACTTTCTGAATCCGAACTCAGTGACCGAGTCTCAGCCATCAGCGTGGACGGCGTCGCAGGAAAGATGGTTGACCTTATCGATATGGACTCTGATTCAGACGATGCCACCATCGCTGCGATGGTCAAACTCGGAGACTCGGCGTGGTTCCTGAAATTATCTGGCGACAAAAACTTAGTCGATGCAAACCGCGACTCGTTTAAGTCGTTTCTCGAAACCTTAAAGTTAAAGTAATTTTTTAAATTCAGCTTTCAAATCTGAATCAGAAATAGAGCGTCCCCATGGCTACGAATTCCGTCAGCAGTAAGGCATCCGCCACCAACAAATCGATCTCTTTCATCGACATCGCCAAGGCTGTCATTATGCCACTGGCTTCTTTGAAACTGACCGTGTTTTTGTTGGTTCTCGCCGTATTTATCACGTTCGTGGCGACTTTGGATCAGACGAGGAGTGACGTTTACATCGTCAAGATGAAACATTTTAACAACCTCTTCGTCGACGTCCCCTTTCAAACATTCTTCGTGCCTCGTTGGTTTCCGGATCATCAAAACATCCCTGGCAGCTTTTACCTTCCCAGTGGTCTGACCGTGCTTGTCCTGATGCTGATGAATCTCTCTGCGGCACATATTTTGCGTTTCCGCCTTCAGGCCAAAGGGAAACAATTACTGATCGGGCTACTTGCTACAGCATTCGCCACATTCTTGACTTGGGCTATTATTTTTAGCGGTCAGGGTGGCGACGGCCTGCAGAACAGCCCGCCACTTTCTTGGCAACAACTTTGGATCACGATGCAGATGGGAGTGCTGCTGCTCGGATTGGGATGCGTTTACGCCTGCGTGACGATCGGAAAAGAGCGGAAGCTTGAGCGGATTCTGCTGGGTGTTTCTGCCGCCACGTTAATCGCCGTTTTTGGGGGTACGATGTTGCTGGGTGAGGATGCGTTCATCGGCGACTCTGCCATGCGTATTTTATGGCAACTCATCCAAGCCACCGTCGCTTCTTTGGTAGCTTACGCCGCTTGTGTCATCCTGTTTCGCCGCAAGGCCGGGATTGTCCTTCTTCATCTTGGCGTTGCCGGATTGATGCTCAATGAAATCTACGTTACGACAACCAATGAAGAACAGCGAATGTCGATCACCGAGGGACAGACGATGAGCTACGCGTTTGACATTCGGGCAACTGAGATGGCCATTATTGATGTCTCAGATCCCGAGTTCGATAGTATCGTCGCCATTCCAGGAAAGTTACTGGAAAAGCAGAATTTAATTGTTTCTGAAGAACTCCCGTTCGACGTGAAGTGCCTCCAGTACATTCCAAACTCCGACATCACCAGAATCAATACCGCCGATCCAATCAGTAGTGCGGGCATCGGCTTGGAATGGGCAGCAACTCCCATTCCCATTTCGACAGGAACAGATACCGACCAGTCGGTCGATTTCGCATCCGCTTACGTTGAACTATTGAAAGATGGCAAATCACTTGGCACCTATTTGATCACCCAACTTCTTGACCCGAGTCGGGACAATTCAGTAACCGTAGGCGACAAAACTTATCAAATAGCGTTGCGTTTTAAAACTGAATACAAGCCGTACGCGATCACCCTCGACGACGCTCAACGTGAGAACTATATCGGGACAAATACGCCTCGATTTTTCGGATCGGAGATCCAACTGGAAGATTTCGAATCAGGAGTTTCGAGTGAGCAACTCATCTGGATGAACAATCCGCTCCGTTACTCCGGCGAGACGTTTTATCAAAGTTCAATGAGTGCACTTCCCAACGGCGACCAAATCTCCGTCCTGCAGATTGTGAAAAACGAAGGCTGGATGATCCCCTACGTTTGCTGCATGTTCTCAGTCGTTGGATTGATGGCGCAGTTTGGTAGTTCGCTCCTTGGATTTCTTGAAAAGAGTCGAAAATCACCGAGATCTGTCAAATCCCCGGAACTCACCAATATGGCTTCCACCGAGACTAGTGCTGGTCGCTTCGCAGCCTATACCACTGGAAAACGAAAATGGGTGATCCCTATTGCTTTTTGCCTACTGATGGCTGGCTGGACTCTCAAAGAGGGAGCTTCCGACTCTAAAAAGGCTGTTGTGGAAGAGATGAAACTCGATCGGTTCGGCGAAATTCCAATCACGATTAACGGCCGGGTTCAACCTCTCGATTCGTTCGCACGAAACACCGCAAGACAATTGAGTAAGCGGGAAACTGTCTCTGACGGTAAAAATGAAAACCAACCGGCAATTCGCTGGCTGGCAGACAACCTGTTTGAGGCAGATGGATTCGAGCAATATCGAATTTTTCGAATCGAAGACTTAAGCATCATTAACGCCCTTAGTCTTCCATCTACTTTAGCCGAATCAAGAGCAAGAAAGTTTAAATACACGCTTGAAGAAATACTGGCTGCAGAAAGCGAACTCAGTAAACTTTTACCCAACCGTGAGGCGAGAGATGAAGATTGGACTGTTTTCCAAAAACGACTCTTGAGTGTCCGGGATGCCTTGCAACAAGTTTACGGCCTGAAACTGATGCTTGGACCGGTGGGCGCCCGCGATCTAAATGAACTCACCATCCTTGAAGGGCTTGAATTAGCAGACCGTAACATCGAGTCACCCTTGATTCCTCTTCTGATCCCCACATCAGATCCTGATCTTCCGTGGACATCCTTCTATTCCAGTCGAACAAGTGCATGGTTAGCGGACCTCGCCGTGAAACTTGATTGCAAGACCACGACGGAACTGGCCAAAGCCATTGTGGAACGAGAGATCGTTCCCATCATTAAGCCTCGCGTCATTCGTGCCGCTAATATCGGTTTCTTACTGGAAGATCCCATCATTCGCCAGCAACTGGGAGCAGCTTTTGGAACGACCGATAAAGAGCAAATTGCAAAGTCTCTTATGGATAATTGGGATCAGATCCCCGAGGCTATTCGAAAGTCGATTGAAAACAATGACAATCCATTAATCGACTCGATTCTTGCCCAAAACGTCGCCTTCGCAGAGAAAGATATGGCCGGTAAGATTTTAGAACTGAACAACGGCAATGCAGAGATCGAACCAGACGAAAACAAGTTCTTCGAACTTTTGTCGCAACTTCGCCCAGCCTATCTCGCTCAGGACTCTGCAACGTTCAACACGGTGGTGGACGACTATTTGGCGGAAATTGAAGCAACGCAGCCAACCGGTTTTAGCAGTCGGAAATTTAGCGTTGAGAAGATTTACAATAGTTATCCACCGTTTTATTTTGCCACAGCAATCTACCTGCTCGCATTTATCACAGCTTGCTTTGGCTGGATTGGACTGCACCAACTCTGGAATCGCGTATCGAGTTCGTTAATTCTCTTAGGGTTGGGATGGCAAATAACGGGCTTAGTTTTCCGTGTAATCATCTCCGGTCGCCCTCCGGTTACCAATCTCTATTCATCGGCTCTATTTGTTTCGATGGGATTGGTCGTACTCATGTTGATCGTTGAACGGATCACCAAACTGGGAATCGGAAATGTCGTCGCTTCGCTCGGCGCATTACTCGCTTTAATTTGGGCTTGGACAATGACCATTGTGGATGGCGATACGTTTACCGTGATGGTCGCAGTTCTAGACACTCAATTCTGGCTTTCCACTCATGTGATTTGCATTTCACTTGGATACAGTGCGACGTTTGCGGCGGGCTTGCTCGGATTCGCCTACTTGATTGGATTACTGGTAACGCCCGCATTTGCAACGGTTCAAAGACGTCGTTCCTTCGTCAATTTGATCTATGGGATTGTTTGTTTTGGCCTGTTTTGCAGCTTTTTTGGCACCGTTTTAGGTGGTCTCTGGGGTGACGATTCGTGGGGAAGGTTCTGGGGCTGGGACCCGAAAGAAAATGGCGCACTGATGATCGTGCTCTGGAATGCCGTTGTTCTTCATGCTCGCTGGGGCGGCCTCGTAAAGGATCGTGGCATCGCTGCTCTGGCGGTACTTGGCAACGTGATTGTTCTTTGGTCCTGGAAAGGCGTCAATTCGATGGGAGTCGGATTACACGCATACGCGGGAACGGAGGATGACACCATTCAGAAAATCATCATGGTTGCAGTCGCACACGTTGTCGTTGCGGCCTTCGTTTTCATTCCTGTCAAATTCTGGATGAGTTACGCGCGGGAAGCTGCCGACAAGAAAATCCTCAGCTAAGCACCAATCCTAACCTTTGAAGTTTCGCGATTACTGTTCAAGGTCAGTAGAGTAATCGCTCCATGCCTTATTGATCGCGCCCGCAATATCCAGATTGCGGGTATAGGTGAACAAGTACTCACCGTCGATCGGACGTGGAGCAGAGTCAGGGTTGGGATAAAGATTAGCTTGCCAGCGAGACAAAAGGCCTCCTTCGAATTCACACTCGACCAACTGAACCATCGCCGACTCAACGCTTCCCTGCGACACCGATGCCGCCAAACTAACTTGTTCAAACCACCCTCGCAGCGACACATTTGAAATACTCGCCTGGGGTTGAGAAAGAACTTCACCTTTGAATAGAGCGTCGGGACCAAGGGTCGCTGGAAGATCGACAAAACTATTTTTCAACAACCAGCAGGGAATAGCCGAGCCGTTGGTATTCAAATTAAAGCCAAGGCCGTCCGCATCTTTTCGATTGATTTCCAACTCGACGAACTTGCCGTTCCCGCGGACATCCCCTTCATTTCCGATACTAAAAGTTGCTGCCGCAAAAGCTTCAGGATTGGTCGTATCTGACTTACCAAATTCAATCCGAAAATCCGCTAGAACGATCTGCTCTCCCAATCGGACGGAGGGATTCAGTTGAAATGAGCTCGTTCTCGCAAACAACCGATCCGCCTCGACCGCCAATTGTTTCTTGATCACAAGGTCCTGTTCAAATTCAATTAACAACCGTTTCTCAATTGAGCGTTTTCGGACGATATTCTGACGAACATTTTCAATGAACAATGCGATTCCCTTGTCGGAAACTCCCGTCACTTTATTAGGGATCACCACACGGTCAAATTGTTTGCCGAATTCGACCCTGGCTTCGACGGTTTCCAAAATCGGCTCACCGTCAACATTCAGAAACTCTACGCCTCTCAAAATGACCGTGTACGGCCCGGGCGTTTCGACCGAATCAATCCGTGTCGTCAGGCCTAAATTGGCTTGTATCTCACGCTCCCACGTCACTGCAGTTTGCGGGTGAAAAATCCAATAGCCGACGGAGGCAGTGGGAAACGCGCACAGAATCAGGAACAGAATTCGGCACACAGCTCTTCGCTGATTGTCGCTCATTTTCCTGACTTCCTTGCCAGCTAATTGATAGTTGATTGATGACGGCCTACGCGAAAAATGATCCGATCGGCCGCGACCGTGAAACAGGAACTGGCCCCCACCGAAAGTCGGCCGCCTCTGTCTTCATAATCTTGATGTTTTTCACTGAAAACACCAATAACGATTTGTCACTTTTCCCCAGCCATTTCATGAAAAAGGTCCCATCTCGCCTTCATTTCCTGAATGCTATCACCTCCGAACTTGTCCACCATTGCCGCGGCAATCTCAAATGCAACCACGCTCTCAATAATGATACTGGCAGCAGATAGCGCACAGACGTCGCTTCGCTCATAGCTCGCCTTGCTCGGTTCCTTGGTTTCCATATTGATGGACTCAAGTGGCGTTTGCAGCGTGCTAATCGGTTTTTTAGCAGCCCGAATGACCAACGGTTGACCATTGGTCATCCCCGCCTCCAGCCCTCCAGCATTATTAGTCGGCCTAACATACCCCAAATTTGCACTCGATTTCTCACTCGACTCGAATTGAATTCCATCATGGACTTGGCTGCCGGGTAACCCAGCTGCTTCAAATCCCATCCCAATTTCAACACCTTTGATTGCCTGAACGGCCATCACTGCCTGGGCAAGTTTCCCATCGAGTTTTCGATCCCACTGGGCATGGGTACCAAGTCCAAACGGTAATCCCTCAACCACGACTTCGATGATCCCCCCAAGGGTGTCACCCGCTTTTTTGGTTTCATCAACCAAAGATTTGGCCTCACCATCGAGATCGGGATTGAGCGAATAAATCTCACTCTCATTCCGCCAAGCTCTTCTCTGAGCAAGGGTTCCTTCTTTCGCTGGAATTTTCAGCCCGCCAAGCTGCACGACATAGCCGAGTGTTTGAATTCCAAAAGACTCCAATAGCTGCTGACACAGGGCTCCCGCTGCAACGCGAACACAAGTTTCCCTCGCACTCGCCCGCTCCAAAATCCCCCTCATCGAACTTAAGTACTTTAGCGAACCACTCAAATCACCATGCCCGGGACGGGGGCGAGGCAATTCCTTGAGCCGCTCCAGCTTGTAATCATTGTTGGGCACCTTAAGCGTGATCGGCGCTCCAAGGGTTACGTTATTCCAGACACCGGTAAGAACATCGACATGATCCTGCTCAAGAGTCTGACGTTTACCACGGCCATAGCCGCCCTGTCTCATGACCAGCAATTCATCGATTTTGTCGGTGTTTATCTCAAATCCAGCAGGAAATCCATCAATTAACGCCAAAAGGCACTTTCCGTGGGATTCGCCGGCAGTCCAGTATCGAAGCATGATCTTGTTTGCGTTTCTGAGGAGGGAGAAAATATTGCTCGAATCTCATGATTCCCGAGCCTCTTCTATTCTAAACCAATCAAGTGTGGTTGGCAGCAGGGATTACAATCGTTCGAATAGAGCCGCTGTCACAAACATCTACACCGACCTATCCATGCAGTTTATTCAAAAACATTGGTTTTTAGCTTCCCTTCTTCTACTAATGGCGATGGGATTTCAGTTTGCCAACCCTTTTGAAACGCTTGCAGAGATCGAATGGCTAAAGTGGTCAGTTGTCTCAGCAACCATGTTTTTGATGGCTTGGCCCTTGGAATTTGGAAAACTGCAGCAATCGTTGGCGCGGCCCACCGCACCGTTACTGGGAGCCGCGTTCAATTTGATCCTAATTCCGCTACTGGTCTGGCCGCTGGCGGCACTGGCTGGAGCCGAACTGGGGCCCGGTATCATCATTACCGCTGCCACTCCAAGCACGCTCGCATCGGCAGCCGTTCTCACGCGTGCGGCCGGCGGAGACGACAGCGTGGCCGTGATGGTTACCATCCTCACCAATGCCACCTGTTTCTTCGTGATGCCATTCTGGATCTTCTTGCAGACCGGCGATCAAATTGATTCGACCCAACTCGTAGGCACCATTTACAAATTGTTCTTTTACGTCGTGGTTCCAATCGCTTTGGCACAGCTTACCCGCCGCCACCGCTCGTCAGCCGCGTGGGCCACTCAGGCAAAACCCTTACTTAGCAGGCTTGCACTCATTGGCGTTCTCGCAATGGTTTTTCTTGGAGCGGTAAAAATGGGGCTTCGATTTGAAAATCAAACCGATTCGCCAATTTCGATTTATGACCTTTTGACAACTGTTGTCATCCTGGTTTCCGTCCACATAACTGTTTTCTGGCTGGGTATTTTCACGGCCAAAACAATCGGACTTCCCCGCCCAAAACAAATTGCAATAGGCTTTTCGGGTAGCCAAAAGACACTCATGATCGGGCTCTCCACGGCAGTCAATTTAGGATTCAACATCATCCCCATTGTGATGTACCACTCATTACAATTGATTGTAGATGCCGTATTTGCAGAAAGACTCAGGGAAAAGGAAACACCAGAGCGGTGATTTCCTACGACAGGACCAATCTCAGCTCCCTCGGCTTGTTCTTATTTTTCCCGATTGATATATTTTTACTGTCTTAAACGGTCAGAAATATGCCACGCAACAAATCCAAATCCATTCGTCGCTCATCCGCCACTGCTGTTGAATCGCTGCTCGAGTCTTAGCCAGCGAGCAAGTTGCACCGTCGTTGACCCAACCCCCTCGCACTGCGAACCTACCACCTCGATTTCGCAATGCACCTTCTAACAAGGCAAACAAAATGCGCGAAATGCTCGATGAAAAACTAAAGCGATTTGAAGAACTCGAACAACAACTGAGTGATCCGGAAGTCCAATCCAATTCCTCCAAGATGGCTGCCGTGGCTCGCGAACATGGCTCACTCGCGAAACTCGCGACGAGATACCGACGCTTCACGGACCTCCTCAACGAGATTGAAGAACTTCGGGAGATGGCAAATTCCAGCGATCTCGAAGAACGAGAAATGGCTGAAGAAGAACTCAAGAGCACACTAGCGACTCGCGAAACCTACTGGGATGAATTGCTAGAAATGACAATTGGCGGTGAAGATGCCAACCGCTCTCGGTGTGTGATGGAAATCCGAGCCGGAACAGGCGGAGATGAGGCTGCCTTATTCGCTCGCAATCTTTACGAGATGTACAGTAAGCATTGCGAAGTGAAGGGCTGGAAATTTTCCGCCCTTGAATCGAGTACCACCGAACTGGGAGGCTTCAAAGAAGTTACCATCTCCATTGAAGGGGAGGGGTGTTATCGAGAACTTCAGTATGAGAGTGGTGGTCACCGTGTTCAACGCGTACCTGACACAGAAACAAAAGGACGTGTTCACACCTCAGCCGCTACCGTCGCTGTGCTTCCCGAACCCGAAGATGTTGAAATCGAATTAAAGCCAGAAGACTACACCGTAGAAAGATACGCTGCGAGTAGCGGACCTGGCGGCCAACACGTCAACAAAACTGCCTCCGCGGTAAGAATCACTCACCACGAAACTGGTGTCGTCGTCAAGTGTTTTGAAGAACGTTCTCAACACAAAAATCTTGCCAAGGGAATGCGAATTTTAAAGTCGAAGCTATACGACCATCTCCAGCAACAAGAAAACCAACAGCGAGCCGATCAACGTAAAAGTCTTGTCGGCTCTGGAGATCGCAGCCAGCGGATTCGCACTTACAACTTCCCCGAAAACAGAGTCAGCGACCATCGAATCAATTTAACACTCTACAAACTTGATCAGATCATCTCAGGGTCCGTCCAATATTTGACGGATGCGTTGATCGATCACGATCGACAAACCCTCCGATCGTCGATGTCCTTGGAATAATTGCGGAAGCCGAACTGTCGCAACGGCAATTAGATTTTTCATATGAAATACGCATGTCCGAAACACCTGAACAAACGTGGAACATCAAACAGTTACTAGACTGGACGACCGATTTTTTCTCAAAATCGACGATTGGAAATGCGCGCCTGGAAGCTGAGGTTTTGCTGGCCGAAGCTTTAGACTGCCAGCGAATTGAGCTCTATACCCGGTTCGATGAACAACCTCCTACTCAACAATTGACTGAATTTCGCGCATGGGTTAAACGCCGGGCGGCTGGAGAGCCGGTTGCCTATCTTGCCGGGTACCGCGAGTTCTACTCCCTTCGCTTTCAAGTCGACTCCAATGTCCTTATTCCGAGACCGGAAACCGAACATCTGGTTGTCGCCGCTGTGGAATTCACAAAGAACTTAGAGAGCGATCCTATTCGCATCATCGACGTAGGAACCGGCAGTGGGTGCATCGCCGTTACGTTGGCAACTCTAATCGAAAATTGCAAAATTGCTGCAACTGACATTTCCGAACCCGCACTCGAAATTGCGAAATCCAACGCGGCTCTTCACGCTGTCGATACCAAAATACACTTCTTCACAGGCGATCTCCTGGATGCGTTACCGCAGGGCAGTAGCCCAGTCCATCTGATTGTCAGCAACCCTCCCTATATCGGCCAACTCGAAATATCCACAGTGGACGATCAAGTCAAAAATCATGAACCAGACATTGCACTATTTTCTGGTGATCATGGAACCGAGATCATCCAAAGGCTAGTCGACGACGCCGCACAATTCTTGCTCCCCGATGGAGCATTGATGTTCGAGACCAGCCCGATCATCATGGACCGCTGTGTTGAGTTCGTGCGAAACAACGCGGCCTATTCAGACGTGCGAGTGATAAAAGATTACAGCGGCCATGATCGAATCGTCGTAGCCACTCGAAGCAGCAATTAACCCAAAGGCTGAATCACCTCGTCAACTCAACGACTCTCAGACGCGTTCGTCAGCACCTGGTACCTAAAACTCTCAGGCACGTGGATGGTACTGCTGGTGCACTTTCTTCAGTCGTGACTGGTCGACATGAGTGTAAATTTGCGTTGTCGCAATACTCGCATGCCCGAGCATTTCCTGAACCTGTCGCAAATCTGCGCCCCCCGCAAGAAGGTGTGTCGCGAAACTATGCCTCAACGTGTGGGGGCTAATGGAAACAGAAACGTCCGCGATCAACGCGTATTTCTTGACCAATTCCCAGATAGCCTCCCGCCTTAAGCGGCGGCCCCCTCGTGAAAGAAACAACCAATCCACTTCATTAGATCGAACTGCTTCCAACCGTGGCCGTTGCCTATCAAGATAATCGGTTACTGCCTCGATCGCAGCATCTCCGAGAGGCACCATCCGCTGCTTGTTACCCTTTCCCTCACACTTACAGTACCGCTCCTCAAGATGTAAATCACGGAGTCGCAAATTAGAAACTTCCGAAGCTCGACAACCTGTGGCATACAACATTTCCAACAACGCACGATCTCGGAAATAATAAATTTCGATTCGTCGTGGCCCGTTCAGAAATCGCTCAACTTCTCTGGGCGACAAAACCGACGGAACCCGGTGCCATAATTTCTGACTGCCCAATAACTCGACTTTGTTATCAACCAACAAGCCCTCGAGCTGCAGGTAACGAAAGAACATTTTGACCGCTACGATGTGTCTCGCAATCGAAGCCGGTGCCAATTGCTGGCTATTTAAGAAGCCCACAAAATCAGATAGCTCCGTGATCGTCAAATCAGCTACCTTGCGATCTTCAAGCCATCCAATGAATCGCCGCATATCCCTTGAATACGCCGCGACTGTATTTTCCGCCAAATGGCATTCAGTTCTCAGATAAACCGTAAATGCTTCCGCGTGATGGACCGTGGCATTGACGTCAGGGTCTGTCGCCTTGATCAATCGTCGAAGTTTACCCTTTTTTAGTTTTTTCATTTCACAAACAAAAACAAAGCCGAAAACACCTATTGGTATTTTCGGCTTTGTTTTTGACAAACATCGGAGTGGAATAAAAAAGAGCGATTTTGCGGTGGCATAGGCTACCCAAACGACATAACCCCGAAACCAGCCGAGACAGCATTGGGAATCGGCCTAGCCTGGCTCAAAATCAATTCCCAACGTCTTTGAATTTGACTTTTTTGATCAGCGTTTTCATCTTACCGTCTGGCAATGCTCTCCCAGAAACCGCTCCGATCGCCTTAACCGTATACAAATACTTCAAATTGTAATCGATATCGAACTCAACTTCTGTTTCAGAGTCCTGCTCTGGATTTCCTTCAGCCGCCAACCGTTCTTCAACGATGTTCGTAAGATCAGGAAACATTGTTGCTTCTCGGAGCGTTTCGCTGTCATCAACAATGATGCTCGAAATGTTTCCATTCTCACCGGCTTCAAGTCGCACCGTAATTAGGTCGGGCAACTCTTCATCAAGCGAATCGGCGGATTCAGAGGCGAGTGGCATCTTGATGTTAAAGTCGCCTTCCATCGCCACGACTTTGAATGTCATGATAAAGAAAACAAGCAACTGGAACACGATATCAATCATCGCGGTCATGTTGATTTTGATTTCTTCCGGTTCCGAAACTGACATCTGCATGGACGTACTCTACTGGTTTACTTTTGATTTTTGACGCGCAGACTAAAGCTCTGCAGTTCAGATTCCTGACACTTTGCCATCAACTCTTGGACAACTCCTGTCGGAGTGTCTTCATGCGACCGAATGATCACGGCGATATCAGCAGGGTCGCGAATGCCTTCTCGTGCAGCCGCGTCAACCTGGCGTGACAACAACGGGTTCAGCAAATCAATCCCATTCTTTTGCCCCTCGAAAACCACTACGCCATTTGGCTCCAAATTCAAAATAATTTGGTAGTCCGGGCGAACGACTGGCGGCACTGCAAGCACACTGCTCGGCAGTAGAATCTCTTCAGCTCGATCCACCTCCGAAAAGTTAATCAGAAGCATGAAAAATGCGATCAACTGAAAAGTCATATCGATCATGGGCGTTAAATCGCCTTCAAGAATCTCAGTACTTTTTTTCTTAAATAATCTCATGGCACCACCAAAAAAACAGAAAAGGAATCAGACTAGTCTTTTTTCTTTCCAACTTTTTCGAATCGACCCATCAAATTTTCACTTGTGATCCCAACTTCGAGCACAAGTCGCTGAACTCTATTTCGCAGAATATTGTAGGCAGCAATCGCCGGAATTGCGATCGCCAGTCCAATCAAGGTCGTCAACAAAGCAGTTGAGATACCTTCGGCAAGCTTGTTAGGATCGGGTGTACCGCCGCCATTGGCAATCACATAAAAGGAGTTAATCATTCCATGAACCGTTCCAAAAAGACCAATCATGGGGCTAATGGTTCCGATCAAGGCCAGATAACTCAAACGGTGATCCAGTTTCATGTTTTCATCCGCTCCAACTTCTTGCATTGCTGCAACCGAAGCCGAGTAACTGCTTGAAAGCTTTGCTAGTCCAGCTGAGAGAACGTTCCCTAGGAACGATTCGTCTGTCTTGGCTAACTCATAGGCTTCCTGATACTGCTTCTCTTCGAGATGTGCTTCAAACCCGTCAATTAAATGTTGAGGACAAACATACTCTCGTCTTGCCGACAGCAAGTTCATAATGAACAAGGCGACCAAAATGAACGACAATGAAAGGAAGACAAGAATGTAGGTCCAGCCTAACGAATCCGTTAACCAACCTAGGAGCGATTCCTCTGCTGGCGCCGGTTTCGCTGCAGCCGCCTCAGGGGCGGGAGCGTCAGCGGCTGGCGCAGCTACATCCTGAGCAAACACCTGTGACGACGAAACGGACAATAGCGGTTGAAACGCGAATACCGAAAATACGATCGAAAAAAGTAGTACCTGGGGCATCCAAGCTAGGACACCACGACTGGCTTTCGACCCCTTAATAAACTGCATAGCGTCCTATCTCCAAAAATCATGTCAATGAAAGGTCTGATGTGGTAACTCAGTTGTGCTAAGTATATCACACAAAACGAGCCAAGCCCTCGCCAATTAGGGCTTTATAATTTTCCCGCCCAATAAGAGTTGCGATATCGAGACTTAAGTGTGTCCCTCGCAGTTGCCGCTCGATCGGTTTCATCCAATTGAGCCCAAATCTTAGACAAATGAAACAAAGCCTCTGCATGTAGCTCGGCCTCGGTTGCAAACAATAGATCCGTGTGAAGATAGGCTGTTCTCGCCTCTTTCCAATTCGAATTCTTTTGATGGACAGCACCCAAAGCATTGTAAAGATGGGCAAACAACAATTTGTTATCCGAGTTTTCCGTCGCAATCATTTTATTTAGTTCAGCAAGACTGCCGGCGGCATCGCCCCCCATTCCTGCAACGCGTGCCTTTTCGCATTTGGCAAGCAATTTGTAAAGTTGCGTCACGTCATCATTAGAATTGTTATTGAGAATCGTATCGAACGCCGCGTTTGCATCGGCGGCGTTGTCCATTGTTAACATTCCCAACTGAAGCGTGCCATTCAGCTGATACTTTGGCCAAGAGGATTGACTTAGTTTGGCAAACTGTCCCATCGCTAAATCAGTTCGATCAATTGCGAAATACAATTTCCCCAACTGTTCGATTGCCGGGTAAAGATGCCAACTCGTCGGATGCTCGCTGATAAACGTAGCCACCACTCCCCCCGCCTCTTGAGGCGTCGTGCCGCCTCCACGAAGTGAATTTTGGGCCATTGAAAAAGCTCGGATAAAGTCGACCTCCGCCTTCATTTGTGGCGTCACCTTCGTCGCATCAATTTTCCCCAGCGACTCAATCGCATCGGAATACCGTCCGGTTTCCATCTGATCTCTGGCTCGATTAATATCGCTAGGTTCCCTTGAAAACGAAACCCGATCGATTTTACTCGCCGGCACGAGTTTACCGGCGATGGTTACACCATCGGGCGATATCTTCTCAATCTTCCCACTAGTTTTTGAATTGCCGCCAGACGCTTTAAATTGATAAACGCCATCTTGAGCTGACA